>Ga0209748_1000633_pt1 | contig 18121 bp, 16 predicted proteins | sample BarGraIncu00421A_FD_185490 | JGI IMG/M metagenome (GOLD analysis project Ga0209748, IMG submission 185490) | Arctic peat soil microbial communities from Barrow, Alaska - Barrow Graham LP Incubations 004-21A (SPAdes) (version 2) | ecosystem: Environmental > Terrestrial > Soil > Wetlands > Peat... | reverse complement strand
GGTACAGGAATTTAAAGATGCAGTCCTCGATCCGAAAAATAAAAGCTTTTCACTTCTGGGAATTGCTTTTGAATGTGGTTTCAATTCAAAATCGACTTTTAACAGGATATTTAAAAAATCTACAGGACTGACTCCTTCGCAGTTCAAAGAAGCAACTTTGTAACGGTCACTACATTATTTTTTGGATTCTCCGAAACAATTATTTTCACCAAAATACCTAAATCCACCAAATATTAGTAGCAGGATATCAGACTTCTGTGTTTTTTTGAGTTTTCAATATTTGGCGATATTTCCTTTATTAACTTTTCGGTGTAGCCTCATTTTTTAATTTAGTTGTCCCACTTTATACTCTGAGCCTAAATAAGGTTTTCAAATAAGTCCCACTTTATAAGATAGAGCGATTAACCTTGTGCTGTGATATACTTTTGCTCAGGAAATCATTCATAATCAATTTTAAAATTTAAAAAGAAAAAAATCATGACTAAAAATTATTCAGACATTTATGAGCAAACCCGCAACATGATTGGCAACTTAGCGAAAGAAAATCCTGAAATGATGACTGCTTTTTCGAAAGTACATCAAGTAGGGTCAAAGGATGGAGCTTTAAAATCAAAATTTAAAGAACTGATCGCTTTGGGTATTTCTATAAATGCAAAATGTGAGGGATGTATTACAATACATATTCACGATGCAATTGAAAAAGGTGCAACACATGATGAAATTGTTGAAACCATAGGGACAGCAATTTATATGGGAGGTGGACCATCAGTAGTACACGGGGCAAAAACTTTATTCGCTTTGTTAGAATTCGAAGCAATAAAAACTAACCAATTAATTGAAAGAAATTAAATATCAATAGCGATAATTATTAATTAAAAACAAAAAATCATGGAAACAAAAATTAAAAAAAATGCAGGAGACAGCTCAATAGAGCAAAATGGGACAAAAAGAACCATAAAATTCAGTATCTCAGTTCTACTTTTATTCACAATCCTATTTTTATCTTCAACCGCAACATTCGCTCATTGCGACACTAAGGATGGACCGGTTGTCGCTGACGCAAGAAAAGCCATTGAAAAAAATAATGTTAACTATGTTCTTAAATGGATACAAGCTGCCAACGAAAAGGAAATAAAAGAAGCATTTGAACTCACAATGAAAGTTAGAGTGCTTAGTCCTGATGCCAAGGAACTTTCTGATAATTACTTCTTTGAAACATTAGTTAGAGTCCACAGAAGTGGTGAAGGAGTACCTTATACAGGGGTAAAACCATCTGGTACTCCAATTGACGAGAAAATTCTTGCTGCTGATAAATCAATTGAGTTGGGAAATCTGTCTCCCCTTAAAGACCTGGTGCCAAAAGAAAATATGCCGGAATTGACAAACCGTTTCGAAAAAGTAATGTCACTTAGAAAATTTGATGTAAATAATGTAGCGGCTGGCAGAGAATATATCGAAGCGTATGTACAGTTCTTTAAGTTTGCCGAAGGAGAGGTAGAAGGACATGCTGCAAAAGGCCATGGAAGCGATGCAAATACAGCATCCGGTGTTCAAGGTATTGAAGGGCATGATGTAACATCAGGCCATACATCCCATATCCCATGGATTTTGTCAGGGTTCTTTTTCATCACTGCAGGACTCTTTGGCGCATTATATTTTAAGAAGAAATAATTAAGATTGTGTACTATTTGACTAAAAAAGGAGATTGAATTATGAAAAAAGCAAGTGAAGATTTAAAACATGAACATGAAGATGTTATAATAGCTTTAAATGTTTTAGAGAAAATAGCATCAAAAATTCAAAGGAATGAAAATGTTGATGCAAACGATTTGAAAGAATTGGTAGATTTTCTTATCCTATTTGCCGATAAGTGCCACCACGGGAAAGAAGAAATTTATTACTTCCCTGCACTTGAAAAAGTGGGTATTCCCAGAAATGGAGGACCTATTGGTGCAATGCTTCAGGAACATGAACAAGGCAGAAGCAATATCCGGCAAATGAAAGATGGCGTTTTAGGACTTAAAGTTGATCTTAAGGCATTCGCAGATGCCGCTTCATCCTATGTTACGTTAATGAGAAATCATATTGAAAAAGAAAACAATATCTTATTCATGATGGGTGATCAACGTTTACCGGAAGAAACACAAACCGAGCTTTTAGAAAAGTTTGAAGAACATGAAGAAAAAGTAGTCGGGGAAGGTAAACACGAGAAACTTCATGCACTATTGGAAAAATTAGTAAAAAAATACATTGATTAATAAACTGGAAATAGCCAGTTATATTCGGTCTTTCCGTCTACTATGTTGAATCAAAAGAAAAAAGAAACTTAAATTTGCAAGAAATGAAAACGATAAGCTATAAAGAAATTGAAACCACAAAAAACCCGCATGGTGTGGAAGCAAAAAAAATTCATGAGAATGAAAATTTACAGGTAGTCCATATGCTTCTTAAACCTGGTGAGAGCTTAAAAAAACATACAACTCCTGTTGACGTATTTTTTTATGTACTTGAAGGCGAAGGCATTGTTGAAATTGGTGATGAAAAGCAAACAGTAAACAAAGACATGCTGATCGATAGTCCTAAAAACATTCCACATTGCTTGTATAATGAAGGAAGCGAAAACTTTCGTGTTTTAGTAGTTAAAACTCCAATGCCGTCAGCAAATCAAAACCGACAGGCAATTCAGGATATGATGAAGCCGAAAATTTAGCGAATAGTTTCACAAAATACTACCTTTGCTTCAACATCTTAAAAATGTAATTGTAAAATCCTTAAATGGAAAGAAATTAAAAACAGTTGAATAAATGCTGGATGGAACTTCTGCTAGTACCACTCTGGGAGGCTTCATTCCTGAAATTGAAGATATTTTTGAAGAAGCAAATAAATGAATTAAGAAATATCCAGGATTAACAAATCGCAAACAAGTACTGATATAATAAGCTGAAGTCTGGTCAATTTAAAGAATGAAAACGTATGAAAAAGCAAATAAAAAATAATGTTTACTGGGTAGGTAAAAATGACTGGGAATTGCGGGGCTTTCACGGTTACGAATATTCTACCCACCGGGGCTCAAGTTATAATTCCTACCTGATAAGGGAAGAAAAAACGGTGTTGATAGACACAGTTTACAGGCCATTCTCAAATGAATTTGTTGAAAATCTTGCAGATGAAGTCGAGTTATCATCCATTGACTATATTATCAGCAATCACGCAGAACCTGATCACAGTGGCGCTTTAATTGAGCTGTTAAAAATTATCCCTGAGACACCTGTTTATTGTACCGAAAATGGCGTAAAATCAATTAAGGGTCATTATCACCAGGAATTGAATTTTAAAACTGTTAAGACCGGCGATAAACTTCCGCTCGGGAATGGAAAGGACTTGATCTTTATCCAGGCTCCAATGCTTCACTGGCCCGATACTATGTTCTGTTATCTGACCAGGGATAATATACTCTTTAGTAATGATGCATTCGGCCAGCATTTTTGTTCAGAAGTGTTGTTTAACGACCTGGTGGATCAATATGAACTGTATGCCGAGGCCATAAAATACTATGCCAATATTCTTAACCCATTCAGCAAACTGGTTACAAGAAAAATTGACGAGATTATGGCTTTAAATCTTCCAGTTGACCTGATCTGCCCAAGCCATGGAATTGTTTGGCGGGATGATCCGATGCAGATAGTTGCAAAATATTCAGAATGGGCCAATAACTACAGCGAAAACCAGATAACGGTAATATACGATACGATGTATAACGGAACGCGTGCAATTGCCGAAAATATTGTGAAAGGAATTAATGCAACCGACAAGAATATTGCAATTAAACTATACAATGCTGCAAAGAATGATAAAAATGATATGATCACGGAAATTTTTCGTTCAAAAGCAGTACTGTTTGGTTCTCCCACGGTAAATAACGGCATTATGTCATCCATCGCCGGATTGCTTGAAATGGTAAAAGGTCTGAAATTTATAAATAAGAAGGCTGCAGCTTTTGGTTGTTATGGTTGGCACGATGTATCAACAAAAGTCATCGAGGACACATTGAAAGAATCCGGGTTTGAAATTTTAATGGAACCTCTCCGATTTATTTGGTCCCCGGACAATGATGCACTGAAGAAGAGTATCGACTACGGCAGACAATTTGTAACTTTATTAAATAAGGACTAATTCGCAGCTTTTTAGGTCAAACAACAGAAAGCTCCCATATTTAATATGTTACACACTCATCAACCTAGGTTAACTGATTGTAATTAGTTCTATTTAAAATATTTTAAAAAAAATGTATTTAAAGTTTGTATTTAAAAAAAATGTTTATATTTGTAAGTAAATACTTACTTACTACATTATGGAACGTCAAACAACAGATATTCGTCAGGGACAAATCAAACAAGCGGTAATCGATATCATCTCAACTGATGGATTGAAAAATCTGTCAACCCGCAATCTTGCCCTTCGTATTGGTATGAGTGAAGGAAGCATTTTCAGGCATTTCAAAACTAAAAAGGACATTATAATTTCCATTTTCAACGATATTCAGGATAATTTTATTGGTGAACTTAAAAAAATAGCAGAGTCGGATGAAGAACCTTCGATCCGTTTAACCAAATATTTAAATATCACTATAAAATATCATACTGATAATAAAGGTATAAACATGTTGCTTTTTTCTGAAGCATCGTATAAAAACGACCCGGAACTTAAAAAACGTTTGCAGCAAATCTTTAACGATCAAAAACAGTTTGTGATTAAAATAATCTTAGATGGTATTGAATCAGGAATTTGGGACGAAAATGTTGTTGTGGAAAACGTTGCCTTGATGTATCTGGGTATTCCGCTTGCGATGAACATGGAAATGTTGATAGGTGGTAAAGGTTTTCAATTTGATAATTTTTGCAGTCAAATGATACTACTAATAATGAAGATGCTCAGAAAATAGTCAAAAAAATTTAACTCCGAATGTAAGTAAGTACTCATTTACTTATATTTAGGATGTTTATTAACAATTATATAGATATCAAAAACAAGAAAAGACAAAAAAATCAATTGATGTTTCCACAAATATTAATCTTAAATATATATGCGATGAAAAAGAAATTTATTCTTCTGTTATTCAGCTTATTGTTATTTACAGGCATTCAATCTGTCGGGCAAAATCCCGAACTACAAGTGGATTCTGCGTTCGTTAAGAAACCAGTCTTCATTTCTGTGCTAAATCTTCGGCCAGTAACCCTAAATAAACAAAGGATACTTTTTAGTTTACAAGCTGAATACCCGGAATACTACAAATATTTTAATCCAAAAAACGGCAAGACTGAACGTGTTTCAGAAAGTACAGCACTAAATGAAGCCTATTATTTTGGTCACGTAGTTTATGGTTTTACCGATCGTATTAATTTATTTGCAATTATACCGGTTACGTCAATGCATCATTATTCGCCATCAGCAACAATTATCGGCAAGGGATTTGGGGATATTGCGTTCGGGGGTATATATAGTCTGCTTGAATCGAAAAATTTCGAAAACAGCCTGACTTCAAGTATTTCCGTTGGTCTTCCAACTGGAAAATTCAAAAATATTGGTCCGAATGATTACCCGCTTGGTCTTGGGACATACAAGTTTAAAGGCGATGTTACAGGTTTACATCGGTTCAAGAACCTGAATATGATGTATTCTGTCTACTATGAATATCGGACCAACAATTTTCAAGGATTAAATATAGGTGATGAAGCAGGTGCATATATAACCTTTCAAAAACAGTTCAATACGAATTATGGAAATTTTGGTCTTGAAGGCGGAGCTTACGGCTTATGGAATTTTAAAGGTAAAAAAGATGGCTCGTCTATTCCATATACCGATGATTACAACGCTAATATTTTTGTTGGTGCTTGGTATAATTATCTGAAAGACTTCGATATACGAGTAGGAATTCCTTACTCCATCTACCAAAATAGGAGTTGGTTAACCAAGTATGAAGTATTAATACAGCTTGATTATTATTTTGACTTTAAAAAAACTAAATAACATAAAATATCATGAAAACAAAAGTATTCCAGATGGTTTCACTTTCGCTAATTGTAATCATCATTTTTTCCTGTACAAACTCTGACAAAAAAGAAATCACTCAACATCAATTTATGGGATATATTGAAAACACCCAGATCAATATCACCGGACGATTACCGGGGAAAATTACAGCTATTTATGTTGATGAAGGAGACACGGTAAAACAAGGCGATAAAATTGCCCGCCTTGACACGAGGGAATTGGATGCTAACATGGATGCAATGAATTCTCAACTAAAAAACATCATTCTGAATAAAAACCGGATTGAACATTTATTTCAAGCCGGTGCCTTGCCACAGCAGAAAGTTGATGAGATAGAAACATCATATGAGGTACTTAGAAGTAATATTTTGGCTTTAAAAACCAAAATAGAAGATATGCTTATTACCTCACCAATTGATGGTATCGTGAATGTTAAGGTTTTGGAAAACGGACAAATAGTATCGCCAGGAATGGCAGTCGTAATAGTTACTGATCCGGATGGAACATGGGCAAGATTTAGCATTCCTGAAAGATTCATCGGCCAGATCAATATCGGCCAGCAATTTGAAATAAAAAGCAATACTTCCGGACCAGATTACGCAGCAAAGGTGGTTCAAATACTTCCTTTTGCCGAATTCGCTTCACATACACCAACTACACTGAGGGACGAACGCGACGTAAGGACTTTTGATGTAAAGATGAAATTGGTGGATACTCCTCAGCACGCCTCAATAGTCACCTGCAAACCAGGTATGTATGTCTATCTTACGCTAAAAGAGTCTGGTAATGACGATTCGAAACCAATTAAAAACCAATAAACATGAAAATGCTCAAACTTCCTATAATGATTATCATGCGAATCGTTATGGTTTCATTGGTATTGATATTGTTTTTCAGCATGATGGCAGGAATGTATTACAAGACTGCGCCACGTAATATTCGCATCGCAATTGTGGATGAAGATCATTCGGCATTGAGTCGTTCTATCATATACAACATTCGTGCTTCCGATTATTATCAGATTGTAGATCAATACATTGATTACCTTTCATTACAGGAAATGATTGACAAAAATGAAATAGATATGGGTATAGTTATTCCTCATGATGCCTATCATGACATACAGAATAATCTTGGAGTCAGAATAATGGCAGCATTAAATGGCACAGCAAATCCATCAATTCCAGGTATAGCACTTTCAAAACTAAACCAGATTATTTCGACACTCAATGGTCAACTTGCATTGCAAGTCCGGGTTGAAGATTTAGGTAGTATTCCGAATAGCCGACATTCAAAAGAACCTCTAATCAGTGTTGCCGAAAGAGTTTATTATTCTCCTACACTCAGTATGGAAGCTTCTGTACTTCCGGCATTTATGGGTTTAGCCATGCAAACTATTTCAATGATTACTATACTTTTTGCTTTACTTGGAAGCCTGAAAATCTGGAAACAAAAATTTCCATTCATTCGAAACGCAAGACAAATTCCGGCAATAGAACTGATCCGGGCAGCGATAGTTTCCGGATTTGTTGCAGGGACATCTATTACTGTCGCATTCTATTCTACAATGCTGTTATTCGGCGTTCCATTTAATCAATCCGAAATTTGGAATGTAATAGCCGTAATCTTACTGTTCACAATTTCAATGGAAAGTATTTCCTATTTTCTTGTTTTAAACATTAACAATAGTGGAATATTAGCTGCCATTATTACGCTTATCGTTCTCCCCGCATTTATGTATTCAGGATACATGGTGCCATTCGAACAAATGGCTGATTTGCCAGTTAGAATCGGAGGTTGGTTCCCATTAAGATATTATTTAAAGGCACTTTATCTGGTGTTTAATCATCACCAACCCCTGGCTGTAGCACAACCTTTTCTCAATAAACTCTGGCAATTTTCCGGGTTTTTTCTTTCACTTTCCGTAGTATCAATATTTATTGGCCAATTAGAAAGAAAATATAGCATAAAGAAACACAAAATCGAAAATAATAAATTAAATATTAAGGAGATTCAATCATGAAAAAGTGTATTCTCATTTCTTTATTGATGTCATTCGTTTTATGGAATTCACCATCTTATGCACAAAAGGCGCTTACTCTTGATAATGCTATTCGGATAGCTTTAGATAATAATCCTTCCATAAAGATTAATCAGAGTCAAATCAAGGAGGCTGACGCGAAACACGATCAGGCCTATTCCAATTTTCTTCCTCAGGCAGAAATACTTTCAAAGTATTTTTATACCAACAATACGTCAGGATTATTCGCACTTGAGGGTTCCAGCGTTCCGGTGTTGAACAATGGCACACCAACCGGTGATGATATTATTATGCATTCAAAAGCGCCCTTCCCCATACTCGAAAGAGATGTGTTAACCATGGACATGAATATGACATATACCTTATATGCGGGAGGAAAACGTAAAAATGCGCTGGAAAGTACCAACGCTTTAAAAGAAGCTTACCAGAAAGACCTCCAGGAAACAGAAGGGTATTTAAGCTTGAATATTAAAACTGTATTTTACAATGTGCTTTTTCTGAATGAAGTTTTGAAGGTTAATGAGCAGGCATTGAGTCAAATTCAGGAACATCTCACTATGGCTGAAATATCTTATCAGGAAGGTGTTCGTTCGGAATTTGATGTCCTTATGTTCAAAGCTAAATTGAAAGATTTCGAAAGTCAACTCCTTGAACTTAAAAGCAAAAAAGAAATTACACTCGATGCTTTAAAAGTTTTGCTTAATCTGCCAGATACCAGCTCCGTTATTTGTTTGGGTACTATTTCCAATCCGATTGGTTACGAAATGCTTTCGTCAGAACAACTTTCAGGCAGTATTGATACCGGGAATAATAAAATACAGTCACTAAAAGCGATGAAAAATGTTCTCAGTTACAAAGAGAAAGTTGAAAAGGCTGAAAATTTGCCGACTTTATTTGCATTTGGGAACTACCACGTCTATCATGGCCTTGACACCCCGCCTTTTGATCAGGCATGGAGACAAGGTTATGCGATTGGAGTAGGTTTAAAAATCAATTTGTTTGACGGGAATTTATCGAAAAGCAAAGCTATGGAAACCCGGGCAGGTATTGAAAAAATGGCAGCTTATGAAGAAAGTTTCAAGCTTCAGTTCAAAAATAAATATTTAACATCTATTCATCATATCCAATCACTCAATGATCAGCGTGAATCGGTATTAAATAACCTGGAAGTAGCAAACAAAGCATATAAAATTGCGGAGGTGGGTTATAAAAACAGTGTCATAACCACTATTGAATTGAATGACACGCAATTAAGCATCACCAAAGTAAATGTTCGCTTGTTGAATATTGAGAAAGACATCGTACTCGAACAGGCTAATCTTGAATACTTAGTGGGTGAAATTAATTGATCTGATAATATCATCGGAAAAGGGGTCCAACTTAAACAAAAGTTATTATCTCAAAAACCAATCAATTTCAAGATTAAAAAACTATTTTTGAAATTAACTGTAACAGCAACTTTCACCAACAATATTGTAATACTTGACACTTAATTATTTCGTTAATTTGTATACACCATCTATCTTTTTTTGATGGCAAACCGGTAAATGATGCAAAAAATAAACTCACTCACTACGACATTTCTGCGAGACCTCTCCAACCTGCCTTTGGCCTATTTCGCGCTGGTTATGGCCACAGGTATTGTATCCATCGCAGCCTATAACTTTAGTTTCTTCACTGTTGCACGCCTACTACTTTACTTTAACATTGGATTCTATCTTTATTTGATTATTCTGTTCTTTGCGCGGATGGTGCTCTATCCTGAAAGGTTTAAGGCTGATGCCAGCGATCATGCTAAAAGCCCCGGTTTGCTGACCTTTGTAGCCGGAACCTGTGTGTTGGGCAGTCAATTTGTAATCCTTCTTAAAAATTATCAGATAGCTACCATCTTGTTCTATATTGGAAGCACAGCATGGGTTTTCCTCATTTACATGGTTTTTACCGTTTTTTCTGTTAAAAAAGTAAAGCCCTCCATCAATGAAGCCATCAGCGGGTTATGGTTGCTTATCATTGTTTCCACACAGTCGGTTTCTGTTCTTGCAACTCAACTGGCCGAGCAGCTCCCTTTTGCCACAGAACAAGTGCTCTTTTTTTCACTCATTATGTTTCTGTGCGGATGTATGTTTTATATCATTATAATCACACTCATCGTTTACCGGATGTCGTTTTTCAGCATGAAAGCCGAAGAATTTGCGCCTCCATACTGGATAAACATGGGGGCAGTGGCCATTTCAACGCTTGCAGGCTCCACATTAATTCTCAATGCGATTAACTGGCCGTTTATAATTGAAATACTTCCCTTTTTAAAAGGTTTTACCCTGTTTTTCTGGGCCATCGGCACCTGGTGGATTCCCCTGATCGTTATTTTGGGAGTCTGGCGGCACATTTTCAAACAACTACCATTGAAATATCATCCTCAATACTGGGGAATGATTTTCCCCTTGGGTATGTACACCGTATGCACAGGAAGGCTTTCGCAGGCGCTGGAGATGCCCTTTCTGATGGCAATACCTTCCTTTTTTGTATACATTGCACTTGTGGCCTGGGCTATCGCCAGTGCCGGTATGTTTTATAGCATTGGCAGAGGTTACTGGCCTTCAGCAACTAAATAATGGCTGCTTGCTGCTTCTTTATAAAGTGTAAAGCCCCGATGCTTAATCATTATCTGAATTTCTATATTACAGTGATTTAGTGCCCTATTTTAAATTAGACTAAAAATAAATTAGCAAACAGTCTAATAATACGCAACTCAACCCTCCCGAGTTGGTTGGAGATAATGTAGCTAATATGTAAATTCGCATAGAATAACTGGGGATTGCAAGCTCATTTTCTTTTGATCCCTTTATACCCCCCCCTTGCCATGAGTCTACTCAATAAACTTTTTTACTTCAGCAAAGAAGTTAAAAAAACCAACGACAAACATATTGCAATTACCAGTGAAAGTCGCGATTGGGAGCGCATGTACCGCAACCGGTGGCAGCACGACAAGGTTGTTCGCTCCACTCATGGAGTAAACTGCACAGGATCCTGCTCGTGGAAAATTTTCGTAAAAAATGGCCTGGTCACCTGGGAAACGCAACAAACCGACTACCCACGAACACGTCCGGGAATGCCTAATCACGAACCGCGGGGTTGTCCACGCGGAGCCAGTTATTCCTGGTATCTGTATAGCGCTAACCGGGTAAAATATCCCATGATTCGAGGGGAGTTACTCACAGCTTATAAAGAAGCAAAAGCCCGGCTTTCTGATCCGGTTAAAGCCTGGGAGGCAGTGGTCAGTGATCCGGTTATTTCAAAACAATATAAAGCTTCCCGTGGATTGGGAGGTTTTATTCGGGCCGAATGGGATGAAGTAAATGAAATCATTGCGGCTGCAAATATTTATACCACAAAAACTTATGGCCCTGACCGAATTGTAGGATTCTCTCCAATACCTGCCATGTCAATGATTTCTTATGCGGCTGGAACACGTTATCTTAGTTTGATAGGGGGAACGGTACTCAGTTTCTATGATTTCTATTGCGACCTGCCGCCGGCATCACCACAAACATGGGGCGAGCAAACCGATGTTCCTGAAAGTGCCGATTGGTATAACTCATCATTCCTGATGCTCTGGGGATCGAATGTTCCGCTGACACGAACGCCCGATTCACCTTTCTATACTCAGGTACGCTATAAAGGAACAAAATCGGTTGTTATTGCCCCCGACTACAGCGATGCCGTTAAATTTGCCGATTTGTGGATGAAACCTAAACAAGGTACCGATGCTGCTTTGGGTATGGCAATGGGACATGTGATCCTGAAAGAATTTTACATCAACAAAAAAATACCCTATTTCGAGAAATATGCCCGTCAATATTCAGATTTGCCGTTCCTGGTGAAAATTGAGAAAAAAGACGGGAAATTCCAGAGCGGAACGCTGCTCAGGGCAAGTGATCTTGAAAACATGTCCGAAGCAGGTGAAAAGCAGGAATGGAAACCTGTTTTACTCGACGAATTGTCGGGCAACTGTGTGGTGCCAAACGGAACGATCGGATCGCGTTGGGAGAAAAAGCAAAAATGGAATCTGGAACTAAAGGACAGCAAAACGGGAGCCGAAATTATGCCTCAGCTTTCACTTTTTGAAAAACATGATGAAGTGATAAATCTGCAGTTCCCTTATTTTGGCGGTCCGACTTTTAAACACGAACATTTTTCGGCAAGCGACCACGACGATATTATTGAACGCAAAGTGCCGGTCAGGAAAATCAAAACCATTCGGGGTGAAATTTATACCTGCACCGTATTCGACCTGATGGTTGCCAACTATGGAATTGACCGTGGATTTGATGATCCGAATTCAGCAAAAAGCTATGATGAGGACCTGCCTTTTACGCCAAAATGGCAGGAGAAAATCACCGGAGTTCCTGCTCAACACATCATATCTACTGCCAGACAGTTCGCTGAGAATGCGGCGGCTACCGAAGGAAAATCAATGATTATTATCGGTGCCGGAGTCAACCATTGGTATCATACGGATATGATCTACCGGAGCGCCATCAACATGCTGGTGTTTTGTGGTTGTGTCGGCCAGTCAGGTGGTGGGTGGTCTCATTATGTGGGTCAGGAAAAACTCAGGCCTCAAACAGGCTGGTTGCCACTGGCATTTGGCCTTGACTGGAATCGTCCCCCTCGGCAGATGAACACCACATCGTTCATCTATATGCATACCGGCCAATGGCGATACGAGAAAATGAAACTAAACGAATTGGTTTCGCCCCTTGCTGATAAGTCTGACTGGGAGAACCTTTCACTCATCGATTGCAATGTTCGTGCTGAAAGAATGGGTTGGCTACCCAGCGCCCCTCAATTGAGCAGGAATCCCCTGACTATCGCCAAAGAAGCTGAAGCTGCTGGTGTGACTTCTGAAGAATATGTGGTTTCGCAACTTAAAAGCGGCCTATTGACGATCGCTTCCGAAGATCCCGATAATCCGGCCAACTTCCCACGCAACCTGTTTGTGTGGCGATCGAACCTTCTGGTGTCAACAGCTAAAGGAACGGAATATTTCATGAAGCACCTGCTGGGAGCCCAGAATAGTATTCAGGGCGATGACCTAAAAGAATTGGGACAGACCTTGCCTTCCGAAGTAAAATGGCACGACAAATCTCCGGAAGGGAAGCTTGACCTGCTGGTCACCCTCGATTTCAGGATGTCGTCGACCGGCTTGCATTCAGACATTTTGCTTCCGGCCGCTTCGTGGTACGAAAAAAATGATCTAAGTACCAGCGATATGCACCCATTCATACATCCTTTCTCCCGGGCCGTCGATCCAGTATGGGAATCCCGAACAGATTGGGATATATTCAAAGGGCTGGCTGAAAAATTCTCGGTATTATCAAAGGGACATCTGGGTAATGAAACTGACGTTGTGCTGCTTCCGTTACAACATGATTCACCAATGGAGTTATCGGAAACTACCGATGCAAAAGATTGGAAAAATTCAGATTTAGAAATAAAGCCCGGAATCAACTTCTCAAAAATAATCGTTCTGAAACGCAATTATCCTGAAACTTATAATCGGTTTACCAGTCTTGGGCCTCTGATGAAGACACTGGGCAATGGCGGTAAGGGAATTAACTGGAACACTGAGGCCGAAATAGAACTGCTTGCACTACTTAATAATACAAAAACTGAAGAAGGCGAAACTAAAGGACTTCCGAAGATTGAAACGGACATCCAGGCTGCCGAGGTTATTCTTTCGCTCGCTCCGGAAACCAATGGTGCCGTTGCCATGAAAGCCTGGAAAGCGCTGGAAGCAATTACAGGACGCAAGCACACTCACCTGGCTTTAGGCCGCGAGGAAGAAAAAATACGCTTTCGTGATCTACTGGCACAACCTCGCAAGATTATCACTTCGCCTATCTGGAGTGGTATCGACTCCGAAAAAGTATCGTACAATGCCGGTTATACCAACGTTCATGAACTAATCCCTTGGCGCACACTCACCGGCAGGCAAACCCTTTATCAGGACCACCCCTGGATGATTGCCTTTGGAGAGAATATGGTTACCTACAAACCTCCCATCAATACAAAATCAATCCGTGAAGTATTGGGCAAAGTGGACAAGGACGACGAATATATGGTCATAAACATGCTGACACCACATAATAAGTGGACCATTCATTCTACATGGTCCGACAATTTAGTGATGCTTACCCTTGGCCGGGGAGGCCCGGTAGCCTGGATGAGCGAAACCGATTCCGCCAGTATTGGACTTAAAGACAACGACTGGATTGAAATTTTCAATAGCAATGGGGCATCCGTTGCCCGGCTGATTGTATCACAACGGGTTCCAGTGGGCGCATTGATTATGTATCACAACCAGGAGCGTACCGTAAATATGCCTGTTAGTCAGCTGACAGGCCACCGTGGCGGAGTGCACAACTCTGTGGAACGCTTGTGTCTGAAACCGACTCACATGATTGGAGGATACGCCCAATTGGCTTATGGTTTTAACTATTACGGAACAATTGGATCGAACCGCGATGAGTTTGTGGTGGTTCGTAAAATGAAGAAAGTGGAGTGGAAAGACGAAGAAATAACACGTTAACACATTTAAGACATCCCAGAATATGAAAATACAGGCTCAAATTGCTATGGTATTAAACCTCGACAAATGTATCGGCTGTCACACTTGTTCGGTTACCTGCAAAAATGTGTGGACTACCCGTAAAGGGGTAGAATATGTCTGGTTCAACAATGTGGAGACCAAACCGGGTACCGGTTATCCAACCGATTGGGAAAATCAGGAGAAATGGAAAGGGGGATGGATGCTTGACAAATCGAAACTTCGACCACGAATGGGGAACAAAACAGGGATCATGAAAAATATTTTTTCCAATCCTAACCTGCCCCAGATTGATGATTACTACGAGCCATTCACCTTCAACTACAGTGTTTTACATTCTTCATCAAAATTTGTAACACCACCATCTGCAAGGCCATACTCCATGATTACCGGCCTTCCGATGGAAAAAATAGAGAAAGGTCCGAATTGGGACGACGACCTGGGGGGCGCCTTTGAGGAACGCAGCAAAGAGAAGAATTTTGAAGACATAGACAAACAGATATACAGCAAGTTCGAGAATACCTTCATGATGTATTTGCCGCGCTTGTGCGAACATTGTCTCAACCCAACCTGCGTAGCGGCCTGTCCTTCAGGAGCTATATACAAACGGGAAGACGACGGCATTGTGCTCATCGACCAGGATCGCTGCCGCGGATGGCGTATGTGTGTGAGCGCTTGTCCTTATAAAAAGGTCTATTTCAACTGGAAAACCAAGCGTTCCGAAAAATGCACCCTGTGTTACCCAAAAATTGAAAATGGGGAACCAACCATCTGCAGTGAAACCTGTGTAGGAAGGATCAGGTATATCGGTGTGATGCTTTATGATGCCGAAAAAATCAAAGAAATGGCCTCCACCGAAAACCCGGTTGATCAGTATCAGGCGCATCTCGATATTTTCCTTGATCCCAACAACGAGAAAATTATTGAAGAAGCCAGAAAACAAGGCATACCCGATAATTTTATTGAAGCTGCCAAAAATTCGCCGGTTTACAAAATGGCCGTAGAGTGGAAAGTGGCATTTCCGCTTCATCCCGAGTACCGCACCTTACCGATGGTTTGGTACACTCCCCCACTTTCACCTATTCAGGAAGAAGTAGAAAGCGGAAAACTGGGATTTAATGGTATTATTCCTGATGTTGATATGCTGCGTATTCCTGTAAAATACCTGGCAAATATGTTCACCGCCGGCGACGAGAAACCTGTAAGGGAAGCATTGGTAAAGATGCTCACTATGCGAGCTTTCATGAGGAGTAAAACCGTAGAAAACAGAATTGATGAGGAGGTGTTACAAGGAACCGGATTGACCCGGGAAATGGTTGAAGAAATGTATCGTTACATGGCTATTGCCGATTATGAAGACCGCTTTGTTATACCCGTTACGCATAAGGAATATGCCTTTGATGCTTTCGGCGATATGTCCGGATGCGGCTTCAGTGATGGAGAAGGCTGCGGCAGCATGGAAAGTCGTTTAAAAAATCTATTTGGAGGAATGTAAAATGTTAAAAACCTATCGAATATTATCGCTGTTGATGACCTATCCCAACGAGGAAATTTACAACTTTTTACCACAGGTAAACTCGTCGCTTAAGGAGGAGAATTTAGCGGATACTGAAACTATTGCCGGGATTGAAGCATTTGTCGATTTTTTTGTCCGGAAACCAATCACTTTCTGGCAGGAATTTTATGTGCAACTCTTCGATTATTCGCGCTCGGTTTCACTTTACCTGTTTGAACATGTGCATGGCGACTCGAAAGACCGCGGCCAGGCAATGGTTGACCTGATCGAACTTTACAAAGAAAACGGTCTGGAGATCAACCAATCGGAATTACCCGATTTTCTGCCTGTATTCCTTGAATTCCTGGCCTTACAGACATCCTTGAAAGCAAGCGATTATCTGGTCGAGATTATTGATATTGTGGGGTTCATTCACAGAAAGCTTGAAGAGAAAGATAATCCGTATCAGTACCTTCTGTCAGCGATTATAACCTTATCGGCCAAACAACCTACCGAATCAAAAATACAACAAATGGTATCCAACATGTCAGAAATCAGCATCGATGATGCTTACGAAGAAAAACCGGTGACATTTGCCAGCGATAATCCATGTACAACCTGTAAATCATAGAACTTATGGATAATTTTATCAACAACCTGTTATTTACCTATTTGCCACATATCGCGATGACGCTGTTTTGGTTTGGGGTCATTACACGTATTGTAAAGTCTCCTCAATCATTGCAGGCCGAATCGAGTCAGTTTCTTTCAAAAAAAGGACAACGATGGGGCGGAAACCTGTTTCATTATGGTATTGTCATGGTATTCGTAGGTCATTTCACAGGTCTTTTTACTCCGGAAAATCTCTATCACCTGGTGATGACTACTGCCACAAAAAGAGCGTTGGCCATCACAATGGGCTCTGTTTTTGGCACTGCCGCTGTTGTGGGTATCATTATACTTCTTGTCAGACGTATGCAGAATCAAAGGCTTCGAATTAACAGTAAACCACAGGATATTTTGCTGATCGTGTTGCTTTTATTTGAAATGGTACTGGGAATAATTGCCATATTCACGACGGCCGGTTCTTCCGTTGAAAATTATGCAGAACTGGGAGCCTGGGCGCAAAAAGTCATTACTTTTCAACCCGATGCAGGTGCTATCATTGCAGGTCACAGTCTTATTTATAAGTTGCATATAGTAACCGGACTTTTCATCTTTATGATTTTACCTTACACCAAACTCATGCACATGTTCGTATTGCCGGTGGCTTATTTTTTCAGATCGGGATACCAGATGGTGAGACGCGGGTTTACAAAACGATATATCTGATACTTATGAGCCGTTAATAAAATATTGTAATACTATAAATCTGCCTTACAAACCATTGACATCCTGACATTAAAAAAAATGTATTGGTCAGACTGATTTCGTTAAATCAGTAGATGGAGAACCATGATTGATCATCAGATTGTCATGACCTTTCGCATTTTGTTTAACTGGATATTCCACCAAATTAAGAACTCAAGTTTGTCAGAGCTATTCTAATCTGGGAGCCTCTGTTCCTCTATCAACGAGCGGATTTCGGTTACATCCTGATCATTTCAATATGCACTCTTTTAATATAACAGCGTGATTGATTGCCTGGTCTTTGGCTCCGTATAACAACGTGATGACTTCCCTATTGGCAAGCGTATTCAGCCTGTTTAATTCTTCCGTTTTTGACATTAATTCTTCACGGTACAGTCGACCGAATTCTTCAAAACGTTCCGCCTTATGGCCAAACCATATTCTTAGTTCGCTTGATGGAGCAACTTCTTTTTTCCATTCATCAAGATTAGCATCTTTTTTAGAAATTCCACGTGGCCAAAGCCTATCCACTAAAATCCGGTAACCGTCATCGTCCGAGGGTTCATCATAAATC
>Ga0209748_1000631_pt1 | contig 18232 bp, 15 predicted proteins | sample BarGraIncu00421A_FD_185490 | JGI IMG/M metagenome (GOLD analysis project Ga0209748, IMG submission 185490) | Arctic peat soil microbial communities from Barrow, Alaska - Barrow Graham LP Incubations 004-21A (SPAdes) (version 2) | ecosystem: Environmental > Terrestrial > Soil > Wetlands > Peat... | reverse complement strand
GAGTGCCGGCTGGCGGGAGTATCGAAGTTCGTAGCGCTCGGGACCATCTGCGCCTATCCGAAGTTCGCGCCGATCCCGTTCCGCGAGGAGGACCTCTGGAACGGGTATCCCGAAGAGACCAATGCGCCCTACGGCTTGGCTAAGAAGATGATGCTGGTCCAGTGCCAGGCATATCGCCAGCAGTACGGCTTCAACGGGATCTTCCTGCTCCCAGTGAACCTCTACGGGCCGCGTGACAACTTCGACCTCGAGACCAGCCACGTCATTCCGGCGATGATCCGCAAGATGATCACGGCGCGCGATGAGGGTGAGACGGTGGTCCTGTGGGGCGACGGGTCGCCGACGCGTGAGTTCCTCTATGTGGAGGACTGCGCGCGCGCCATCGTCCTCGCTGCCGAACGCTACGACGGCGCAGAGCCGGTCAACCTCGGTGCCGGCTGGGAGATCTCGATCAAGGAACTCGCTGAGACGATTGCCAAGCACGTCGGCTACGAGGGCGACATCAACTGGGACGCGAGCAAGCCGAACGGACAGCCTCGTCGCAAGCTCGATGTTTCGCGCGCGAGGGAGTATTTCGGCTTCGAGGCGCAGGTGCCGTTCGACGAGGGAATCAGGCGCACGGTGGAGTGGTGGGAGCAGAGCCGCGACAGGTAGCAGCCACGCTGGCGCGCCGCGTCGTGTTGCCACGGCCAGATGCGTGTGCGGGCGTCCGGCTCGCGTCCATAGAGGGCACGAGGCCGGCAGTTATGCGCTCCGTCGGAAGTGGTACATGCCGCACGCGTATCGTTCATCGGCCCAGCTGGCAGGTTGAGCGTGCGGGTGAAAGCGCCCCGAGTCATCCGTGACTGCGAAGTCAACCAGTGTGAGTTCAGGGAACAACTCTGCCACGGTGCTTGGGGCGAATACCCGATGCGCGTTGAACTGCGTTCTCGTGACACCGATGGGAACGCTGAAGTAGAGGCTGCCACCTGGACGAAGAACGCGCTGCAACTCGGCTGCCGCCTTGACCGAACCCTCTGGATCTAAGGGGTCGCCGTATCGGCCGAGTCCGATGTGCTCCACTACATGCAGGCAAGACAGCGAAGATATCGTGGCGTCCTCGAATGGCAAGTCCAGCACCGTACCCCTGACGGAGTTGAGGCCGGATATGTCCACGGGAAGAGGGCGCAGGTCGATAAAGTGCACATTGGTGAATGCGCATAGCATCCCGATAAACGCCGCTGACGATCCAACGTCATGATGCTGCTTGACCCCTGATGCATGTATGAGCTTCGCACCCCATGCCGCCTGGTAGAAGTAGTGCGGATCAATGGGCGTCTCACTGGTCTTGTCGTGGAACTGCGGAAAGCAGTCTGAGACAGAGAACGCGCCACCCATTTGGCGGTACGCGAGGGCGTCTCGGACAAACCATGGGTGGACCGCGACGCTTGCCAGTCCGCCGATTAACCGCCCGGCTCCGAGCGTCGCAATCACCGCACGCCGGGCCGCCGCTCTCGCCACTCGGGCGACCGTCCATATGCGAGGGTGCTTCTTGAACGCGTCGATGATGCGGGACATCAGGCTCTCTTCGGCGCTAGGATGCTGAACGTACGCTGCAGTCTCGCACATCGGGAGGCTGATATCATCACGGGGGCCTGAGCGCGACGCTCTGCGCCCGTCCGGCCGATGACCGCAAGGTCTGGCGGACTGGGAGTCGGAAGGTGGGTAGGTGCCGGAGCAGGAAGTTCGCAAGCATGTAATAGATGACGGCTCCAGCGCCAGCGGTCCGTTGCGGCTGCTCTACCTCGTCATGCAAGATGACTACGGAATTCCCACTCGTGGCTCGAGCCACGAGTGGTGCAACATGGTGCCGGCGCTCGAGGGGTTCGGCTTCGATACTCGCCACTTCGACTATGCGCGGGAACTACTCGAGCACGGTTACTGGGGGTCTCAGGCGCGGCTGCGTGAACTGGTCACCTCTTGGCACCCCGACATGCTCTTCATCTTCATGTATCAGGAACAAGTCGATCGGGAGCTGATTCGCTGGGTGAGCGAGTCGACCTCGACGGTCACGGTGGGATGGTTCGCCGACGATCATTGGCGCTTCGACGGGTACTCGCGGTACTGGGCCAAGGCCTTGAACTGGGTGCTGACGACCGACGCCGCAACGGTCGACAAGTATCGGGCTGTTGGGCAGCCCAATGTCCTGCTCTCGCAGTGGGCCGCAAACGAGGTCGACTACCATCCGACCGGCACGGGCCTGAACTACGACGTGACCTTCGTCGGCCAGCCACACGGTCGGCGCACAGAGCTTGTGGAGCACCTGCGCCACAAGGGCATCGATGTGCAGGCATGGGGCCCCGGATGGCCCAATGGCCGGGCGACCCAGGCACAGATGGTCGACATCTTCTCGTCCAGCCGCATCAATCTGAATATGGCCGCGTCCTCCGTTGGTACTTCATCGGCATGGTGTAGAGATACCAACCAGATCAAGGGGCGCGTCTTCGAGGTCCCGGCTTGCGGCGGTCTGCTGCTCACTGACCCGGCACCAGGCCTGGATCGTTACTTTCGCGTAGGGGAGGAGATCGCGATCTACCGGGGCAAGCGCGATCTGGTCAGCAAGGTGCGCTACCTGCTCGCGCACGAGGACGAGCGCGCGGCAATAGCTCGTGCCGGGTTCGAGCGCACGATCCGCGAACACACCTGGCGGCGCCGGTTCGCTGATGTATTTACGGCGATTGGTGTGACGGCTACTCCGCCGGCAGGGGCATCGCGCTATGACTGCTGATCTGACCGTTGTTGTCGTTGCAGATGACGCGTCGCAGCGCCGCCGCACCATGGACGCGCTCGCCGTTCAGTCAGACGCACCAGCACTCCTGTGCGAAACGACTTGGGCGGAGTTGGCCAGCGCCGTGGACGCAGTGTCCTCGACGTGGGTGGCCATACTTCCGGACGGTGCGGAGCCGTCGCCCGTCTGGATATCGCTGCTCGACAGCCACCTGTCGAGCCCGGGGATGGGCTGCGTTGGTGGTCGCGTGCTGCGGTTGAACGGCCCGGAGGTCAACCCTCAGTGGTTTGGTGGCGAGCCGAACTTGGCGAAGATCGACTGGCTTGGGCGGATCCGCTCCAAGTTCTGCGACATTCCCGATACTCCGCGAGTCAGTCCAGCGACCTTCCTGCGTCTCGAGGGCATCGCGATGCGGACGCGAGACGTGTTACCGCAAGCGTTGGAGAGCATCGAGCACTGGACAGGATTCGAGATGGCTGCCTGTTTCCGCGCGCGGGAGATGGGAACTGCGGTCCTCTTTGATTCAGAACTCATCGTGTGCGCCACAACGGGTCACGGACCTCAGACGCCTGCCCCGGAAGATGTCCACGCTTGGTTCAACTACGGTTGTGGTGAGATTCAGATCCTCCGCCACTACCCGCGCAGAGCCGTGGCTGTCTGGCTGACAGTGGGCTCGCTCTTGCTCGGGTCGCGGGTTTCGCCAGGCGCGCTGCTGTGGCCGCTGTACCTTACGAAGAGTAGCCGGCGTTCGCGTTGGCGCGCGATCATGCGGGGCAAGGTTCGTGGCGCGTGGGGCAATCAGCGGTAGGGACCGCGCCCGGCCCCGACAACCGGCGGCATCCCGCGCGCGAACGGAGTGAACACGCATCTGAGTCCAGCTGGAACACTTGCTAGAGGAGGTCGAGTGGAACCGACATTCTCCGTCCTTGTCGCCGCATACAATGCTGCCGGCACCATTGCAGAGACGCTCGATTCCCTGCTGGCGCAGACGCGCGGTGACTGGGAAGCGATCGTCGTCGATGACGGCTCTGCCGACGAGACAGCCGCAATCGTGATGGGGTACGCGGCCCGAGACCCACGCATCACGGTGCAATCAAAGGTCAACGGTGGCACCGCGAGCGCCCGGAATTTCGCGGCGCGGATCGCATCGGGGCGCATGTGGTGCCTGCTTGATGCGGACGATCTGTACTTGCCCGGGTATCTCGACCACATGGGGCGATTCATTGATGAGCACCCGGATCGCGACATCTACTCTGCCAGCGGCTACTACTTCCGCGATCAAGAAACCCCATGGCCTGACGAGTTTCCCGAGAATCGCTCGGTGTGCACATACCGAGTGGAGGATATGCTCGCGAAGGATTGTTTCAGCGTCCATTCCGTCTTTCGTCCGCGGGTGTTCGCACTGGCCGGTGGCTTCGACGAGGACCCCCGAATGGTCAACGAGGACTACTGCTTCTGGCTGACCGCGATGCTGCGAGGGGCGACGCACATCCACAACCCGGAGCGACTGTGGATGTACCGCATGAGTGAGGGGCAGAAGACGAGTGATCGCATTCGATGCATGCGGTCAGACGTCTACCTACTGGGCGGGCTGATCGCACGGAAGGAGATCGTGGGATCTCGAGCGCGCATAGCGCGCTCAGCCCGGCGCGAACTCCTCACATCGTGCCGCATGATCAGATCGCACCAGCGGCGTGTTGAGCTCGAGCGCCAGCTCACTTGCGGCGAGCTGAAGTGCGCGCGGCTCGAGTACCTTCTTGCATGGCGCGCCTACGGGAGCAAGGCGAAGTACCTAGCGGGACTGCCCATCATGCTGCTATCGCCGTCTCTGTTCGGTCGTCTGCTGCCACGCATTGCTGCGGGAGTGCCCCGCCCGGATCTATAGCCATCGCGTCCATTGCCCGCAGCGGTGATCATCCGGGACGGGGGCGGCGAATCCAATGCGGGCGCCTCTCGCCAATCCCACCTCAGCCCAAGGTAGGCGCTGCGAAAAGCAGCAGCGCGCGGGCCCCATGGATTGCGGCGGGCGACACGCCGAGCACTCTCGTGTTGCGCTAAAGTGACGTACGGATAGCGGAGCGTTCACCGCGCAGGTTGTAGGATTCGCGGTCGACTCAGGACCGGAGTTCGCAAGATTGGAGCCAGATTCAATGCCAGGTCTCTTCGAAGGCAAGCGGATCGTCGTCACCGGCGGGACAGGGTCGCTGGGACAGGTGCTCACGCGGCGTCTGATGTCGGGCGTCGAGGGCGTGCCCGAGAGCGTGACCGTCTTCTCTCGCGACGAGGCGAAGCAGCACTATATGCGCCTCGACTTCATGCAGAAGACCGCCGCGACCGACGAGGTCATCTTCCAGAACTGCCGCCAGCGGCTGAAGTTCATGATCGGCGACGTCCGCGACTACGCCAGCATGGTGCGCGGGGTCAAGGACGCGGACATCGTCTTCGCGGCCGCCGCGCTTAAGCAGGTCCCGAGCTGCGAATACTTCCCGTGGGAAGCGGTCCGCACGAACATCGAGGGCGCCGAGAACCTCGTGCGCGCGATCTCCGAGTTCAACCTGCCCATCGAGACCGTGATGGGCATCACCACGGACAAGGCCTGCAAGCCCGTGAACGTCATGGGCATGACCAAGGCCATCCAGGAGCGCGTCTACATCAACGGCAACATGCGCGCGCCGCAGACCCGCTTCATCGCCGCGCGCTACGGCAACGTGCTCGCGTCGCGTGGTTCGGTGGTGCCGCTGTTCCTCGACCAGATCGCCGGCGGCGGCCCGGTCACCATCACCACCGCCGACATGACGCGCTTCCTGCTCACGCTGGACGACGCGGTCGACACGATCTTCGCCGCGATCCGCTCGGCCGCGCCCGGCGAGACCTACATCCCGAAGTGCCCGAGCGCCAAGATGACCGACCTCGCCGCGTTCCTGATCGGCGACCGCGACATCGAGACCGTGATAACCGGCATCCGCCCCGGCGAGAAGATCCACGAGATCCTGCTCTCCGAAGAGGAGGCCACGCGCACCGTCCAGGGCCATGAAGGCTACTTCGCGCTCCGGCCGATGCTCCCCGAGTTGGCGGGACCGGTCGAGCAGCCCGCGCTCGTCGGCGACTACAGCTCGTCGCGCGCGCTCATGACTGCGGAGGCGCTCGCGCACTTCCTGGAGACGAAGATCCCCGAGGTCGTCGGTCAGCTCTTCCTGGAGGCCTAGATGACCAAGGTCCTGACCCTGCTGGGCACGCGGCCGGAGATCATCCGGCTGTCCCGCGTCATCGCGGCGCTCGACGAGACGTGCGAGCACGTGCTCGTTCACACCGGGCAGAACTACGACGACCGCCTGAGCGGGATGTTCTTCCGCGAGATGGGCGTTCGCGAGCCCGACGTCTACATGGGCATCCGCGGGACGAGCTTCGCCGACCAGATCGGCCAGATGCTCGCGAAGTGCGAGGAGCTGTTCCGCGCGGAGAAGCCCGACACCGTCCTGATCCTCGGGGACACCAACACCGGGCTGGCGGCGTTCATCGCCAAGCGCATGGGTATCCGGGTATGCCACATGGAGGCGGGCAACCGCTGCTTCGACGACCGGGTGCCCGAAGAGGTCAACCGGCGCGTCATCGACCACTCGAGCAGCGTGCTGATGCCGTACACGTATCGCAGCGCGGAGAACCTCGTACGCGAGGGCATCGAGCGCCGACGGATCTACGTGACGGGCAACCCGATCAAGGAAGTCCTCGACCACTACGCGCCGCAGATCGACGCGGCCGACCCGTTCACGCAGTTCGGGGTGGAGCCCGGGAAGTACTTCCTCATGACAGCCCATCGCGCCGAGACCGTCGACGTGCCCGAGCGGCTCACCTCGCTGATCAAGGCGCTCAACGACACCATCGATAAGTACGACATGCCGATCCTCGCGTCGTTGCACCCGCGCACCGCCGACAAGATGCGCGCGTTCGGCGTCGACGCCGGCCGGATCACCTTCGTCCCGCCGCTGGGACTGTTCGATTTCGTGCGCCTCGAGAAGGAAGCCTTCTGCGTGCTCAGCGACAGCGGCACCGTGCAAGAGGAGTGCTGCATCTTCGGCGTTCCGACGGTCACGATGCGCGACGTCACCGAGCGGCCCGAGACCATCGAGTGCGGCAGCAACCTGCTCGCCGGCGTCGAGGCGGAGCGCATCCTGCCCGCTATCGACGTCGCGGTGCGCTCGGCCGGCACGTGGACGCCGCCCGCGGAGTACCTCGCGAGCAACGTGTCGGACGTCGTCGTGCGGATCGTGCTGGGCATCGCGTGAGCGACGGCCCGCGCATCCTGGTGGTGGGCGCCAGCGGCATGCTGGGGCACGAGGTCGCGCGCGTATTGGCCCCGGACTTCGAGGTGTGGGGCGCGTGCCGGGCGCCGGAGCAACTGCCGGACCTCGGCATCCCCGCCGACCGCCTGCTCGGAGGCCTCGACGCGACCAAGACGGGTTCGGCCTACGCACTCGTCGAACTCGTGCGACCCGACCTGGTACTCAACGCTGTCGGCATTGTGAAGCAGCGCGCCGACGCCAAAGCCGCCATCCCGTCCATCGAGGTTAACAGCCTCTGGCCGCACGTGCTCGCGGACGCGTGCGAGCGCTACGGGGCGCGCATGGTGCACGTGAGCACCGACTGCGTGTTCAGCGGCTCGCGCGGCGGCTACACCGAAGCCGACGTTCCCGACGCATTTGACCTCTACGGACGGTCGAAGCTCCTAGGCGAGGTCACCGACCGCGAGAACGTCGTGACGCTGCGCACCTCGATCGTCGGGTGGCAGTTGGGCGACCCCACGGGTCTGGTCGGGTGGTTCGCCGCGCACCGGGACGAGAAGCTCAAGGGGTTCACCAAGGCGGTCTTCAGCGGGCTCACGACGCGCGCGTTCACCGAGGTCGTCCGTGATGTGGTGATGCCCGACCCGACGCTGTCAGGCCTGTGGCACCTGTCGGCCAAGCCGATCGACAAGTTCACGCTGCTGGCGAAGCTGGCGGAGAAGCTCGGATGGGACGTGGACCTCACTTCCAGCGATGAGCTCGTCATCGACCGCTCGCTGGACAGTTCGCGCTTCCGGGAGCGGACCGGGTGGGCGCCGCAGGGGTGGGACGCGATGCTCGAGGCGCTGGCGCGGGAGTCGGACGGCTCCCTGTAAGCGGGCGTGAGTGGGTAGGTTCTAGACGGCCTCATGGCGGTCGATCGCCCCGTACGTGTCTACGCCAGCAACTGGCTCTCGAACAGCCGCTGGTACGCTCCGGCCTGCGCGACCAACTCCGCGTGCGTGCCACGCTCGACGATGAGACCGTTCTCCATCACGAGCAGCTGGTCGGCTTCGATCACGGTGGCCAGCCGGTGCGCGATCACAAGAATCGTCTTCTTGCCGTGCAACTTGTGCAGGGCACGCTGTATGTAGGCCTCGGACTCCGAGTCCAGCGCGCTGGTCGGCTCGTCCAGGATCAGGATCGAGCAGTCCTCCAGAAGGACTCGAGCCAGCGCGATGCGCTGCTGCTCCCCTCCGGAGAACCGCACACCCCGGTCGCCGAGGCGTGTCTCGAGCCCTTGGGGAAGGTCGTACACGAACGTCGCGTAGGCGCGAGTGACCGCGTCGCGGATCTGCGCCTCTGTCGGCTCGAAATCGAGACCGTAGGTGAGGTTCTCTCGCACCGTGTCGTTGAAGAGCATTGCGTTCTGGGTGAGATAGCCGATGCCCTTCCGCAAAGTGCCAAGTTCGAAGTCCTTGATTGCGACGCCGTCGTAGGTGATCGAGCCGCCGGTGACGTCGCGCAGCCGCGGCAACAGCTCCACCAACGTCGACTTGCCAGCACCCGAGCGGCCGACCAGGGCTGTGAATGAGCCGGCAGGGACCGTGATCGACACGCCCTTCAGCACCGCCTTGCCGGCGGCCGCAGGCGCATCGCCGGACGCCTTTGTGTCGGGGTAGTCGAACTCCACGTCGGACATCACCAACTCGCGTCGCAGGCCTTCGAAGAGGACCGACCCTCGCCGGATGGTGTTCGAGGCGGCGGCGTCTTCGGTGGTCTGCTTCACGAGCAGCAGTCCCGCAACGTTCATCGAGATCGCCTGCTGCCCCGCGTTGAACTCCTTAACCTTTGCGTTCAGCCGGTTGAGGATGAAGAGCAGCAGACCGAGCTGCGCCAGGGTCATGCCGAGCACGCTGATCCCGATGTAGAGGGTGATGAATACGGAAAGCATGAGCAGGGGGTCGGCGGTGACTTCGATGTTCGCACCGAGTCGCGCCTGCCTGACCGCGATTCCGCGCATCGTCTCTGAGTAGTCCGCGATCCGCTTGGACTCCGCCCGCTTCTGGTCCCGCAGTTTGATCAGTCGCATCATCCCGAAGCGTTCGACGATTTTCGCCATCATCGCCTGGTTGACGGTCGCCGACTGGATCCCGAAGTCGCGGATCCTGCGCAAGCTGGCCTTCACCAGCACCGAGACCAGTCCGGCGAAGAACAGGACGCTCAACGTGAGCGGGACGGAGACCGCGAGCAGGATCGCGACATACATGAGCATCAGCAGGGCGATCGAGAACTGTTGGATCAACGCGAGCACAGCGGCGCCCGCCGCGGTGGTCTGGCCGATGACGATGCCGACGAGATGCCCGACGGAGTGACGGGCGAAGAACTCGGGGTCGGCGTCGAGCGCAGCATCGAGGGCACGCATCCTCATCCGCACGCCGATGCGGTTGGAGACGATGGCCGAGTACCACGTGTTGAAGTAGAAGACAACCTGGCGCAAGAGGATCGGTATGAAGGCCAGCAGCAGGAGGACTGGGAGCGTTGGCGGGAGACTGAGGGCGTGCATTATCCGGCCGAGAATCGACCAGAATGTCCCGGAGCTCTGGAGGGCCGACGCCGATCCGGCCTCCGCGAACTGCAGGATCGGCAGCAGCAGCGCGAGCCCGACGCCCTCGAAGATGGCGAACACCGCCGCGAACACGACGAGCCCGGCGATCTCCGTACGCTTCACCGTCACGATAGTGAGCATGCGCCGGATTGCGTTGATCCGGAGGTACTCCATGAGGAAATCGCGGACTCTGCTGAGCAAGGGGGTGCTTCCCAACTACGGGGGCGTGACGTCGGGCAGAGTATAGCGGAGCCACATTCGGCTGCTTCGCTGGCAGGGAGTCGTCATCTTGCACCAGAAGCCACCTGCAGCCGTTCACTCCCAATCGACGTGAGCGCGTAGCGGTGGCAGTGGCTGCCGGTACCTAGTCTTGCTGTTGCGACAGCCGACGCCAGCGCGCGGCCAACATCCGGGGGCTGGCGAAGCCAAGGATCAGCATTGCGCAACGCCTGACTGTGCTCGGGTTCAGGGACCGGGCCTGCCACAGCAGTCGTCGCGCCCCCGTGTAGTCCCCTGAAGAGAACTGCTTCTTTAGTCTCAGCTCAGCGACGAACGGTGATCGAGAGATGTCGGCAAGATCGAGAGCTCTGGACATTCCCAGCTCGTCGAGTGGCGGGGTCCAACGTGTCGCCAAGGAGGCTTGGCCGCTCGTTCCCGGGATGTGCGTCACTGAGTCGTCGGAGATAGCGGCACCGAGGGCATCAGGGCACCGCACCGAGGTGTTCCCCTCGACCTCGAGCGTGTGCCGCAGGAAGGGCGCGTAACCGGGGTCGTCCGAGTACTTGAGCTTGCAGACATCGATGCAGCCGAATTCCTTGTTCGCGATTGCGCCAGCGGCATGGAAGACCCTGACGCTGCTCACGATTCCGACTCGGTAGCCTGCAATCACGCACCGCTCGACGAAGTCATTGTCTTCGCCGAAGAAGATGCGGCCCGGCATTTCGAGGAAGTTACCGACATCTGCGATTACCCTCGCACTGGTGATGGAGCACCATCCCCCGAGCGGGCCGAACTCGATGAGAACCCCGTTCCCGAAATCAACAACGGTGTAGTTCTCCGGTGCCAGCTTGGCTCCGTCCGTCAGGTCGTTTTGCACGACGTTCGCGGCCAGGTAGCCGGCACGCGGCATCGCCTCGAAGGAACGAATCATCTCGGCAAGCCAGCCCGATGGAACATCGATCACGTCGTCGTCCATCTCAAGCAGGTAGTTGCCGCGTGCGAGGCGGACGCTCGCAGCCACCCCATTGAGGCCGATGTTCTCGGGGCTGTGGACCACGCGTACACGGGGGTTTGCGGAGGCGACTTCGTCCAAGTACTCCGACGAGCCGTCGGTGGACGCGTTGTCCCACACGATCAGTTCGTACTCGACACCTTGCGTGTTGGCCAGAACCGCAGACACACATCGGCGCAGCATGTTGACGCGGTTGTACGTGACCAACAGGATGCTCGCGGCGAGGTTGCTCTCGCGGTCGTTCATCTAGGGCCCCTCCCAGCTGTATTGCCCGAACCGGGCCTCCGCGGCTGCCGCAGTGCCCCGCACCGCGCTCTATTCCGCGAGCGCTCTCACGAACTCCGCGACGTACTCCGGTGCCTGTCGTTCCCAGGAATGCAGATGCGCCGCCTCGAGCGACCGCTGCTTCATCGCATCGATCGACTCGACGGGGAGGAGGGCCATCTCATCGATGGCCCCGGCCCAGTCCTCCGGCTTGATTCCGTGGACCAGAATGCCATTGCCGTAGGCCTCCACGACCCTAGCTATTCCGGGCAGATTCGAGCCGAGTATAGCGAGACCCGCCGCCATGAACGTGAAGAGTTTGGATGTCGACGCGAGGCGTTCGTTCTCGTCGAGTCCTCGGAGGGCGACGATCCCGACATCGTAATCGCCGGCCGTGGTGACTATCGCCTCCGCAGGGCATGGTGCCAGCAGGCGCACCCGGTCTCCCAGGGCCAGCTCGTCGATCAAGGCCGAGAGCTCGTCGCCAAGGAAGTTCTTGCCTTGGAAGGTCAACGTCGCATCGTTCCTGACGAGTGTCATCGCTTGGATGAGCTCGGTCACCGGCCGATCGAACATCAGGGAGCCGAGGAACAGGATCCGGAGGGGACGTGACGTCGGCTTGATCTGCGACGCGATCTCCGCGGGCATGTTGTCGCGCACCATCGGGGGACGCCGGAGCACGTCGCCGTACTTCTCGATGTAGTACTCCGCGTACGAGTCGCAGGCGGTGATGAAGCCGTCGATGTTACCGATCGCGCGCCGTTCCTGGCGCAGCCGTGTGAGGCGTCGATAGTGATACTCGGGAACGAGATCGACGGTCTCATACAAGACCCTGACGCCACTACCCTTGGTCGCCTTCAAGACGCTCGGCAGACTAAGCGAGTCAACCACCCAGAACAGATCCACGTCTGGGACGATTCTGTGGAGCGCAGCAGCCCTCAACTTCGCGTATCGTTCAGGGTGGACCCGGCACACGACCGCATGAGTCGCGTTGCGCGTCAGATTGTGCGCGATGCGGAGCGGGCGCCACGCGATCGTCGATCCGGGCACCCAACTGTCGAGCGGAGCGATCGTGCGCTGGACACCGGGAGGAGCATGCTCGTCCCGGTGAGATGTAAGCAGCTGAACGGTCGCTCCGGCGTCCTGCAACGCTGTGATCTCCATCAGGATTCGGCTGTAGTGCGACAGGCTGTGCTCGAACACCAAGCACACCCGGACTTCCGCCAGGGGATGTGGGCTGTCGAGGTGCGAAGTGCCCCACGGGGCATGCGGGCTTCTCGGAGTGCTCACAGCCGGTGATCCGCCACGTCTCGGTACAGGTTCGCGAGGGCGTCCAAGTAGCGTTCGTGGCCGTAGCGTTCGGCTGCGATGGCGCGTCCGAGCCTCCCGCGAGTTGCCGCGAGTTCGGGGTTCCCGGACAACTCATCGATCGCCGATCTGAGAGCAGAGGAGTCGCCCATAGGCACTGCCACGCCGCATTCGGGGGCGTGCGTGACGGAAGGCAGGGACGTTCCCTCGAAGCATAATACGGGGCGCCCCGCTGCCATGGCTTCCACCGCCATCAGCCCGAAGGCCTCTGCGGTTGACGGCATCAAGAATGCATCCGATGCCGAGAAGATGTGCGGATACAGTGATGGATCCTCTACCCATCCGAGTTCGACGACGTTGTAGTCAGAGGACAGCGCACCCAAGAGATTTCGCTGGTCAACGGTGATCAGGGTCGTTGGGCGATCGGGCACCCGCATCTTCAGTGCCTCGATGATGTGCTTCAGGCCCTTCACATCCGAAGCCGTGGATCTGAAGAACAGCACGAAGTCGCCCTCAGGGATTCCCAGAAGGCGCCGGCTTTCGGGCCTCCGGTCGTCAGGCAGGAACGGGTTGCTGTCGACGCCGAACGGGATCAGATGCACTCGCTCGAAGCTGGCAGTGAGCGGGCTGCGTCTGACCATGTCCAGCATGAACTCAGACGCGACGACTATGTCCACATCGAGCTTCGCGTACGTCTGCTGCTTGACTCTCCACATCCTGCCGGCGCAGTCATCCTTCATGGCGAAGATGGCCTCCAGGTGCGGGCACTCCCGGCAGCCGCGAAGCCATCCGGTGCATGCCTTCGGGTAGATGCAGTGACCCGTGAGCGGCCAGGGATCATGGAAGGTCCAGACCGATGGTTTGCGGCGCATGAGCATCGGCAAGTCCAGAAGCGAGATGACTTGATTGTGCAACAGGTGGTAGTGGACGACGTCAGCGGACTCGAACTCGCGTGACCCTGCCAAGACTCTGCCCCACGGAAAGAGTAGGTTGTTCATGGAATGGCGCCCTTCGACTCTCGCCAGCGCACCTTGCAGGTTGTCGTCGCCAACCCCGCCACACAGTTGGATGACGCTTGGGTTGTGACTGAGCTTCGACACCACTGCCTGTTTGCCGCTGATTCCCCGAGTCTCGAGCTCCGAGAGAAGGTCGTAGCCGTTGAATCGTCGACCGTACAAGTCGATGTTGTTGACATGCAGGACATTCATCGAATGCCCTGACGCCACTGCCTGGCCTTCCGCCACAAGATGATTGCCGCTCTCCGCACCAGCACGGGGGCAACCGCCAGCCCGAGCGTACGCTCGTAGAGCACTGTCTTCCGGTCGATCTCTCGGCGCATCTCCAGGACCAGCTCGGTCACGCCTCGCAGCGCGTCAAGCGCCTCCGGTGTTGAGTAGTCGAACCCTTCACAGGGCGCTGCGTCGTTTCGGTTGGCAGAATCTCGGTTCGAGGGCATGGTCTCCTCATCAGAAGCTCGGCGTCATTCGCGATACTAGTATCATAGTAGTGCTTCGCCGAACGCTCCCATTCGGCGTCACAGCAGCTTTGACGAACTCGTTCGGAGTAGTCGCCGCACGCCGGACCCTGACCTGCGATTTCGGAGTTGAGGCTGCGAGTGAATTGTCCATCAACCGTGCCGAACAGTGCGGCCCCGCGCTTCTCGGTGACGATCCCGGCGTACAACGCCGAGGCCACACTGGCCGAGACGATCGCGTCGGTGGTCTCCCAGTCCTTCTGCGACTGGGAGATCGTCATCGTCGACGACGGGTCCACCGACTCGACCCGTGAGATCGCGGAGGACTTCGCGCAGCGTGATGGGCGCATCCGCGTCGTGCACCAGGAGAACCGCGGGTCCGGCGGTGCGTACAACACCGGGGTGCGGTCCGCACGCGCGGGTCTGGTCGTGATGCTGTCCGCGGACGACCTGCTGCTGCCCGCGCACCTCGCCAGCTTCGACTCCGCGATCTCTGAGCATCCCGACGCCTCGGTGTTCACGTCCGACGGCTGGTACCTGTACGACGACGGGCGACGTGAGCCGGCGCTGCAGGGGGCGGGATGGTCCGACCCGGGTTCGTGCTCACTCGAGGAGCTGATGTCCGGGTGCCTCTACGGAGTAGGCGCGGTGTACCGTCGCGAGGTCTTCGACGCGGTCGGCGGCTTCGATGAGGACATGTACGCGGAGGACTACCTCTTCTGGCTGAAGGCGCTGGCGCGCGGCTTCCGGCACCGTCGCATCGCGCGACAGTTGTCTGTTCACCGCCGCAACACCGATCAGAAGTCGGCGGCCGCGGTCAGGATGCGCGAGGCCGACGCCCGGGCTGTCGGCATGATCATCGCCTCGGGGCTGTTGTCCGACACCCAGATGAGCGCGGCACGCTCCGCGCTCCGGCATCTCCGCTTGGTGGTCGGCACCCGGAAGCTTCTCGCGAGCGTCCTCGGTTCCGAGCGCACAGAGCGCATGATCGCCCGCGCTCGCGGTCGTCACCCTTGGACGGGCGGGGGGGTGATCCGGTGACCGGAAGACGTTCTGTCGCGTTGCTCAACAACTTCGCCGGCCCCTCGCTCGGCGGGGGAGAGATACATCTCCTTGTCCTGCTCCGGGAGCTGCCCGGTCGCGGGATCGATCCGGTGGTCGTGTGCGCCGCCGGCTCCGTGTTGGCTGGCGCGGTGGCCGAGATCGGTGGCGTTCAGGTGGTGCCGGTCGACTTCAGCGCTCTGTCGCTGCTTCGCGTGCCGAGTGCGCTTCGTAGCCGACTCCGGGGTGTCGATATCGTCCAAGGCACCGGCTTCCTGACCAACATCGTCGCGCGCCGACTCGGCCGCCGCCTGCGCGCCAAGGTCCTCAACACCGTCCAGGTGGTCCCCGGCGCGGCGCGTCTCGACGGCGAGTCCGTGCCGAAGCGCATGCTGCGCGCCGGCCTCGACCGCTTCACACGAGGCAGGGTCGACCTCTTCGTCGCGGTCTCGTCGGCCGTGGAAGGCGGCCTGCGAGCGGCCGGCGTAGCTGCGGACCGCATCGTGATCGTCCCCAACGGTCTGGATGTCGTGGCGCTCCGCTCGGCGGCGGTGCTGCCGTTGCCCGCGCCGCTCGGGGCCGGACACCCCCGTATCGGTTTCGTGGGTCGGCTCGAGCGGGTGAAGGGCATCGAGTACTTCGTTCGCGCCGTACCCGGCATTCTGCGGGGCCATCCCGAGGCGCGATTCGTCGTCGCCGGATCGGGCTCGCTTGAAGCCGCGATGAAGACCCTCGCGGCTTCCCTGGGGGTGGCGGATCACCTCGAGCTGCTCGGGTACGTGTCGCCGGTCGCTCCGGTCTTGGCCGCGCTCGACGTTGTGGTGATTCCCTCGCTGTCCGAGGCGGCCGGACTGACCGCCATTGAGGCGCTCTCCCTCGGCGTCGCCGTGGTCGCCACGCGGGTCGGTGGCCTGCCCGACGTGATCGTCGATGGCGAGACGGGGCTACTGGTCCCGCCGGCCGACCCGGAGGCCCTGGCCCACGCGGTCGAGGCGCTGCTGCGCGATCCCGTCCGCGGCCGGGAGATGGCGGCGGCGGGCGCGCACCGCGTTGAAGAGTCGTACACGGTGTCGCGGATGGTGGACGGGTATCTCGACGTCTACACGCGACTCGTCCCCGAGCGGCCCCATGAGGCGCCCATCCGCTAGAATGCGGGGGTGTCATCCCGCTCGCCGGCGCCCGCGCACGTCGTCTGACCTGGAGGCCTCCTGATGTCGCTCGCCGTCTCGCCCATCCACTTCGGCACCGACGGCTGGCGTGCCGTCATCGGGGACGACTTCACGTATGCGAACCTGCGACGCGTCGCCGACGCCGCCGGACGGGTGTTCGCGCAGGACAACCCCGGTGGCACCATCGTCGTCGGCTTCGACACCCGCTTCGAGGCGCCCGCGTTCGCCGCGGTCGCCGCCGAGGTGCTCGCTTCGCATGGGCTACGCGTGCGTGTGAGCGATGCCTACTGCCCGACGCCGGCGCTGTGCTGGAGTGTCGCGCACGACGGCAGCGCCGTCGGCGGAGTCATGCTCACCGCGAGCCACAACCCGGCCCCGTACCTCGGCTTCAAGCTGCGCATGGCCGACGGCGGCGCCTCGCCGGTCGAGTTCACGGCACGCGTCGAGGCCGCGCTCCTCGACGATGCCCCAATCGCGCGCGGAACCTTCGAGCGCTTCGACCTGGTCGGTCCGTATCTGGCCGACCTCGCGCGCTTCGTGGACGGCGACGCCATCCGCGCCGCCGGCCTGAAGGTGGTGGTCGACCCGCTCTACGGCGCCGGTCGCTCCTACCTGGCGGAGACGCTGCGCGCGTTCGGCGTGGACGTGACAGAGCTGCACGGCATCGCCAACCCGAGCTTCGGGGGGCTGCACCCCGAGCCGATCCCTCCGCACATCGATGAGGCCCGCGCGTACGTGCGCGAGCACGGCCTGGATGCCGCGTTCATCACGGACGGGGACGCGGACCGCATCGGCGCGGCTGATCGCAGCGGCGCTTTTGTGAACCCCCACCGCATCATCGGGCTCGTCGCGTGGCACCTCATCAAGGACCGCGGGATGTCGGGCCGCATCGTGAAGACCCTGTCGACCTCGGTCCTGGTGGACCGTATGGCGGCCGCGTTGGGCGCGACCGTCACCACGACCCCCGTCGGCTTCAAGTGGATCTACGAGGAGATGCTCAAGGGCGACGTGCTGCTCGGAGGCGAAGAGTCCGGCGGGATCGGCGTCCCCTCGCACGTGCGGGAGCGCGACGGTCTGCTCATGTCGCTGCTGCTGGCCGAGATGATGGCGCAGCGCGGCAAGGGGCTGGGCGAACTCGTGGACGAGATGCTCGCGATCACGGGCCCCATGGAGTACGGGCGGATCGACCTGCGGCTGCATCCCGAGGTCAAGGACGCGTTCGTGGCCTCGTGGCCCACGCTCTCACCTGCTGAGATCGCCGGGATCCCGGTCCACGACATCGTGCGGACCGACGGTGTGAAGTTCTTGCTCGCCGACGATGCGTGGCTGCTGCTGCGCGCGTCGGGCACCGAGCCCCTCATCCGCATCTACGCCGAGGCCCCGACGATGGCGAAGGTCGAGAGCATCCTCGCGGTGGGCCGCGCACTCGCAGAGGGGACGAGGTAGCCGCACCTCATGCGAGTGACCATGGTGAACAAGTACTACAGCCCCCCTCATCTCGGCGGCGTCGAGACGGTCGTGGCGACGTTGTCAGCGGCGCTCGTCGCGCGCGGCGTTGGCGTCGACGCGATCGTTGCGAACGAGGGGACCTCCACGGTCAGGGATGTGGTCGACGGGGTCCGCGTCACGCGTCTTGCCCGTGTCGCGGCGCCGGCCAAGACGCCGATAGCACTCGGTATGCGAGCGGCGATCCGCGAAGCGGCGGGCGGCACGCGTCCGACCGACATCATCCAGCTGAACCACCCCTACCCGTGGGGCGAGGCCGCGTGGCTCGCTTCCGGCGTGAAGGTGCCGCTGGTGGTCGGCTATCACGCTGACATCACGAGGCAGAAACGACTGCTCGCCCTGTACCGGCCCGTGCTCGACCGGGTCTTCAGCCGGGCGGCCGTGATCGTCGCCTCCTCACCTGACATCGTCCGGGGCAGCGAGGTGCTCTCCCGCTACGCGGACAAGTGCCGCGTGATCCCGTACGGCATCGAGCCGTCTCGCTACGACGTCACGCCGCAGATCGCCGCACGCGTCGCCGATCTGCGCTCCGCGCACGAACGGCCCGTCGTGCTCTTCGTCGGGCGCCTCGTCTACTACAAGGGCGCGGACGTGCTCATGCGTGC
>Ga0209748_1000629_pt1 | contig 18263 bp, 17 predicted proteins | sample BarGraIncu00421A_FD_185490 | JGI IMG/M metagenome (GOLD analysis project Ga0209748, IMG submission 185490) | Arctic peat soil microbial communities from Barrow, Alaska - Barrow Graham LP Incubations 004-21A (SPAdes) (version 2) | ecosystem: Environmental > Terrestrial > Soil > Wetlands > Peat... | reverse complement strand
CGCCAGGCTGGGGGCGGGCGGAACGCTCGGCCTCGGCTTCCAGAACTGGGTGTTCCTCGCGTTCTTCCTCGGTTTTGCCGTGAAGGTGCCGGTCTTCCCGCTGCACACGTGGCTGCCCGACGCGCACGTCGAGGCCCCGACGGCGGCATCCGTGCTGCTCGCCGGCATCCTGCTGAAGATGGGGACCTACGGGTTCATCCGCGTGTCGCTTCCGATGCTGCCCGACGCCGCGCGCGTGTGGGCGCCGTGGATCGCGGTGCTCGCGGTCATCTCGATCGTGTATGGCGCGGCCGTCGCCTTCGCGCAGACCGACCTGAAGAAGCTGGTCGCCTACTCGTCGGTGTCGCACATGGGCTTCGTGATGCTCGGGATCTTCTCGCTCACCGCGGCGGGCCTCAACGGCGCGATCGCCGTGATGTTCAGCCACGGCGTCGTGACCGGCATGCTGTTCCTCATCGTCGGCATGGTCTACGAGCGCACCCACACGCGGCAGATCGCCGACATCTCGGGGCTGTCGTCGGCGATGCCGGTGATGGGCGGTCTGCTCGCCTTCGCGTCGTTCGCCTCGCTCGGGCTGCCGGGGCTGTCCGGGTTCGTCGGCGAGTTCCTCTCGCTGATCGGGTCCTGGCAGAGCACCGTCATCCCGCACTGGATGACGGTGATCGCCGCGGTCGGCGTGCTGCTGGCCGCCGCCTACACGCTGTGGATGGTGCTGCGCGTGGTGCTGGGCACCCCGTCCGACGTCGTGCGAGGGCTGCCCGACGCCTCTCCGCGCGAGCTGACGGCGCTGGCTCCGCTCATCGCGCTGACCCTGGTCGTCGGCCTGTCGTGGTCGTCGCTGCTCTCCTTCGTCGATCCGGCCGTCAAGGCGCTCGTCGCCGCGCTGGGCGGGGCCGCCTGAGATGGGGACCTGGACGCTGATCGCCCCCGAAGGGCTGCTGCTGGCAGGCGCGCTGGTCGCGCTCTTCGCCGACGTGCTGTTGCCCGCGCGTGAGCGCGCGGGCGCGTGGGTGGGCGCGGGCTTCGCCGCGATCGCGGCGGCGGTCTCGGTTGCGGCCGGTGGCGGCACGCTGTTCGGCGGGCAGTTCGCCATCGACGGCGCCACCCAGGTGGCGCGCGCAGCGACGCTGGTGCTCACCGCGGTCTTCCTGGCATGGCTCGCAGGCGCAGGCTTGAAGCGCGGCCGCGTCCGGGAGTTCGCGGCGCTGGTGCTGTTCGCCGCGCTCGGCTCGCTCCTGATGGCGGCGGCGCGCGACTGGATCGTGCTCCTCCTCGCACTGGAGACCGCGACCATGCCCGCTTACGTGCTCATGGGCTTCGACCGGGGCGACGACCGCAGCCTCGAGGGCGCGCTCAAGTACTTCCTGCTCTCGATGGTCGCGAGCCTGCTGTTCCTCTACGGGGCGTCGTTCGTCATCGGGATGTCCGGCTCGACCCTGCTTGCCGCCAGCCGGCTGCAGCCCGGCGCGATCGGCGTCGTCGCGGCGGCCTTCGTCTTCGCGGGTCTGCTCGCGAAGCTGTCGGCCGCGCCGTTCCAGTGGTGGTCGCCCGACGCGTACGCAGGCGCGCCTTCTCCCGCGGTGGCGTTCGTCTCCTCCGTGCCCAAGATCGCCGGGCTGTTCGCGTTCGCCCGTGTCGCTGCCGTACTCGCTCCGCAGACCGCCGCGGCCGGTCCGCTGCTGGTCGCGGCGGCGGTGGCGTCGATGCTGGTCGGCAACCTCGCCGCCTACCCGCAGACCGACGTCCGCCGCCTGATGGCGTACTCGGGCGTCGCGCACGCGGGCTACCTGCTCGTGGGCCTCGCGGCCGGCACAGTCGCGGGCGCCCAGGCCGCGGTCTTCTACGCCATCGCATACGCGGTGCCGTCGATGGGCGTCATGCTCGTGGCGGCGCAGTACGGCGAGACGCTCGACGATCTCCGGGGGTTGGCCACGCGCAGGCCTTGGGTCGCGTGGGCGACCGGGCTCATGCTCGTGTCGCTGGTCGGGGTCCCGCCGCTCGCCGGCTTCGTGGGCAAGCTGTATCTGTTCACGGCCGCGATGCGCTCGGGGCTGGTGTGGCTGTCGGTCCTGGCCGTGGTCATGAGCGCGGTGTCGGCGGGCTTCTACCTGCGCGTGATCCGCGCGATGTTCTTCGCGGCCGGCGGTAACGCCGGGCCCGCCGCCCGGGGTTCGCGCGTGGCGTCGGCCGTGGTCGCATCCTGCGCGATCGCGGTCATCGTCATCGGGGTCGCGTCCTCCCCGCTGATGGGGGCTCTCGCGTTCGGCAGGTGACGTCGCGTGCCGAGCGATGGCGCTGCTCGGGAGACAGGATGGAGATACGGTGAGAAGGGGGTCTCGCCGTTCGGCGACCAGCTACTCTGTGGTTCACAGCGTCCCTCTGACGACCGAGTGAGAGGTGTGCACGATGGATGATCGATCTGACTTCGAGCCCGCGGCCGGGTTCCCGCCCTCCGAGCCGCCCGCCTTCCCCCCGAACGCGGGACCCGATCCCGATCTTGAGCCCCTCGTCCAGCCACCGGCGCCCGCGGCGCCCGTTCTCACCGCCCAGCCTGTACCCGCGCCCGCGCACGTGCGCCCCCCCCGTGGGCGCGCGAGCTTCGGAGCGCTTCTTGCCGCCGCCCTGATCGGCGGGCTCATCGGAGCCGCGGCGGTCGGTGGAACGCTGTGGAGCCTCGATCGCGCGGCTCCGGCTCCGGTGGCTCCCGTCGTGGCGCAGGCGCCCGTGCCCGCCCGGCTCACCATCCCGACGCAGCCGCTCGAGGCGGTAGCGGCCAAGGTCGTCCCGTCCGTGGTCAACATCGCGGTCGAGTCGCGCGACGTGTTCGGCACGTCCAGCGCAGTCGGGAGCGGCGTCATCATCCGCGCCGACGGCTACATCCTCACCAACAACCACGTCGTCGAGGGCGCGACGAAGATCGTCGTGCGTCTGGGGACGATCGACATGACCGCCACCGTCGTGGGCACGGATCCCACCTCGGACCTCGCCGTCATCAAGATCGCCAAGACCGGACTGCCGGCCGCCACGCTCGGGAGCTCCGCCGACCTTCAGGTGGGCGAGGAGGTCATCGCCGTGGGCAGCCCGTTCGGGCTCGACAAGACGGTGACGTCGGGCATCGTGTCCGCGCTGCACCGCGCGAACCTGACGCAGGGCCAGTCGGGGCTGACTTCCTACACCAACCTCATCCAGACCGACGCGTCGATCAACCCGGGCAACTCGGGCGGAGCGCTCGCCGACCTGAGCGGGGCGGTCGTCGGCATCAACACGCTCATCCTCTCGCCCTCGGGTCAGCTCGGGCAGTCGCAGTCGGCGGGTATAGGCTTCGCCATCCCGATCGACTTCGCCAAGGGCATCGCCGATCAGCTCGTCGCCGGGAAGAAGATCACGCATCCGTATCTCGGGGTGTCGACGGCCTCCGTGGACCAGGCGATCGCGCAGTACTACGACCTGCCGGTCTCCAGCGGGGCGCTCATCCAGCAGGTGAGCACCGGCTCGCCGGCCGAGGCGGCCGGCCTGAAGGTGGGCGACATCATCGTCCGGATGGGCGGCACCGCGATCGGAAGCTCGGAGGACGTGTTCACCGCGGTGAGGGCCGCGGCGATCGGCCAGAAGATCAGCGTCGAGGTCGCCCGCGGAAGCAGGACGATGACCATGGACGTCACGCTCGGCTCCGACGCGAGCGCCCGGTGAAGCTACGGATCGCCGCGGTCGGCCGTCTCAAGGAACCGCACTGGCGCGCCGCTTGCGACGAGTACCTCAAGCGGCTGCGACCGTACGCGACCGTCGAGGTCGCGGAGGTCGCCGACCGCGACATCACCTACGATGCGCCGCGCGCGATGGCCACCGAGGGTGCCGACCTGCTGAAGACGATCCCGGAGGCCTCGTACGTGGTCGCGCTCGACCTCGGAGGCGACCAGGTCACGAGCGAGGGGCTGTCGGCCCGTCTCGCCGATCTGATGGTCGGCGGCCGCAGCGACGTGACCTTCGTCATCGGAGGGAGCGCGGGCCTGGCTCCGGCCGTCCTGCGGCGGGCGGACGAGCGGCTCTCGCTCTCGCGGATGACGCTGCCCCACCAACTGGCGCGCGTGGTCGTGCTCGAGCAGCTCTACCGTTCGTTCCGGATCATGCGCAACGAGCCCTACCACCTGTGACCCGCTCGCAGTGCCCTACTTCCACGTCCACGCGTCCACGAGGATGTCCGAGCGGGTGATGACGACCGTGTAGGTCGACGTGAGCGGTTCGGGCAGCCACTCCTCCCGGACCGTCACGTTGTAGGCGGTCCCCTTCGACTCGGCCGCTGTGATCTTCCACGAGGAGAGCAGTGCCGTGCGGTCGGTACCGTCGAACCACGAGGCGTGAGCCGCCCTGAAGTTCGCGGTCGTGAGCATCATCATCGTGGTGGTGTCGCCGACCTGGCGTGAGCGCAGGAGCGTGCTGACTATGTCGCGCGCCGTGACGTCGGTGAGCGCGAGCGACTGCGACTGCACGGGCACCTGCCGGGCGATCTGCCAACTTGAGATCAGCCACACCTTCTCCACCAAGCGCAGCCGGAACTCGATCTCGGCCCCGCCCGTCGAGATCACCGAGCGACTCTCGCGCCCGTACACGTCGGCGGTTCCGCTGCCGACCACCGCGCGGGCGATCCGGAACGTCGTGACGCCGCTCGTGGGGACCAGGGCGGGTGCAGGGCCGCCGCGGCCCTTGCGGTCGACGTAGGCGCTCGTGGTGACGGGCTTGCTCGCGTCGACGGTGGCGTAGAAGCCGCGGATCGCGGCTTCTACCGCGGCCTGGGCGGGGTCGAGCGGGGGAGCGGTGGGTTCGACGGATGCCGTCGGTACCTTCGACGGCGCGGTCACGACAGAGGAGGGCTTTGCGGGGAGCAGCACGGCGACCGCCGCGACGAGCAGGAACACCACGACCATGAGGATGCCGAAGCCGATCCGCACGCGGCGTGCCGCGGGGTTCGGGGCGGCGTTCTCCCCGTCGGCCGGGCTGGTACGCGGGGTGGTCTGTCGCATGGTGATCGCTTCCTGGCGGGCGGACGGGGAGCGGGCGGGGAGGAGGGTCTCTTCAATGATAGCGCGCGCAGCCCGTGTCGCGCCGATGGTAGACTCAACCGTGCATATCGGACGTGCGACGAAGGGTGGGGCAACCGTGGTCGGTCCCGGATCGGTGATCGGGTTCGTCGGCACGGGCACGATGGGTTCGGCGATGGCGGGGCACCTGCTCGACGCCGGCTACTCCCTGCGCCTGCACAACCGTACCGCGTCGAAGGCCGAGGGCCTGGTGAAGCGGGGCGCCGTATGGTGCCCGACCGCCGGACAGGTCGCGGTGGGCGCCGAAGCGGTGATAACCATCGTCGGGTATCCCGCGGACGTCGAAGAGGTCTACCTGGCCCACGGCGGGATCCTCGACAGCGCCGGCCCCGACTGCATCGTCATCGACATGACCACGTCGACCCCCTCGCTCGCCATGCGCATCGCGCGCGAGGCTCTCGAGCACGGCCTGACAGCGCTCGACGCTCCGGTATCCGGCGGAGACGTGGGGGCGCGTAACGCGAAGCTGACCATCATGGTCGGTGGCGACCGCGAGGCGTTCGACGCGGTCGAGCCGATGCTGAACGTGCTGGGCCCCAACGTCGTGTTCCAGGGCGGCCCCGGTGCGGGTCAGCACACGAAGATGGCCAACCAGATCGCCATCGCCAACACCATCGTCGGCGTGTGCGAGTCACTCGTATACGCCGAGGCGGCCGGGCTGGATCCGCGGCTCATGCTCAAGTCGATAGAGGCGGGCTCCGCGGGTTCCTGGCAGCTCACCAACTATGCGCCCCGCATGCTCGAAGGGGACTTCGCGCCGGGCTTCTACGTGAAGCACTTCATCAAGGACATGCGGATCGCGAAGGCCGAAGCGGAGCTGCGCAACACGATCCTGCCGGGATTGGACCTCGCGCTCGAGATGTTCGAGGAGCTGTCGCGGCGCGGCGGCGGCGACCGTGGCATCCACGCCCTCTACCTCCTGTACAAGGCGCGGAGCGTGCCGTCGTGCTACCTCGACTCGATCACTGAGCCCGACGCCTAGAAGCGCCGAAGGTCGCGCGGTCTGCCGCACCCTTCCGCGCAGGCTCATGCCTGCACGCGAGTGCTATCCTTACTGCCCGAAATCCTGACGCCGCCACGATCCTAAAGAGAGCCGTATGAGAGACACGCTGCGCACGCTCGTCGCCGACGCCATCGCGGGCGCGATCGATGCAGGCGAGCTGCGGCTCGATGCGGTACCCGAGGTCGAGCTCGAGCGTCCGCGCGATCCCTCGCACGGCGATTGGGCCACCAATGTGGCGCTGAGGAGCGCCAAGGATGCGGGCACCAGCCCCCGCGCGATCGCGGACGTCATCGCCGCGCGCGTCGCCGGGCACCCCGACGTCGCCGGAGTCGAGGTCGCGGGTCCGGGCTTCATCAACCTGCGGCTGTCCGCCGCCGCCCTGCGCTGCCAGGTCGCGCTCGTCCGCGAAGCGGGCGATGACTGGGGACGCGTCGATCTCGGGCACGGCCGCCGGGTCCAGGTCGAGTTCGTCTCCGCAAACCCCGTCGGTCCGCTGCACGTCGGCCACGGCCGATGGGCCGCGCTCGGCGACAGCATGGCGGCCATCCTGGCCCACGCCGGATGGCGGGTCGAGCGCGAGTTCTACATCAACGACGCGGGCGTCCAGATGGACATCTTCGCGAAGTCCGTCGCGGCCCGTTACCTCGAGCTGTGCGGTCGGGAAGTCCTCTTCGCGCCCGAGTGGTATCAGGGCGCCTACATCACCGAGATCGCCCGCGAGATCCTCGAGTCGGACGGTGACGTGTGGGCCGATCGCGAGGCGTCCGAACGAGAGGACCACTTCCGCGAGAAGGCGTACGTACAGGTGCTCGCGCACCTGCGCTCGGTCCTGCACGGCATGGGCGTCGACTTCGACGTGTGGTTCTCCGAGCGCACGCTCCACGTCGCGGGCGCCGATGGTCTGACCGAGGTGCAGCGCGGCATCGGGCAGCTGACGGAAGCCGGCTACATCTACTGGCAGGACGGCGCCGTCTGGTTCCGCTCCACGGACTTCGGCGACGACAAGGACCGCGTGCTTCTCAAGGCGGACGGCGAGTACACCTACTTCGCGGCCGACATCGCCTACCACAAGGATAAGTTCGAGCGCGGCTTCGACCGCGTTATCAACATCTGGGGCGCCGACCATCACGGCTACGTGGCACGGATGAAGGCCGCCGTCGCCGCCCTCGGCTATCCCGGGCAACTCGACGTGGTCATCGGCCAGCTCGTCACGTTGCTGCGCAACGGCGAGGTCGTCCGTATGTCGAAGCGCACCGGCGAGATGGTCACCTTCGAGGAGCTGCTCGACGAGGTGGGAGCCGATGCGGCGCGCTACTTCTTCCTGCGCAGGAGCACCGACCAGCCGCTCGACTTCGACATCGGGCTGGCCAAGGAGCAGAGCTCCGACAACCCCGTCTTCTACGTGCAGTACGCGCACGCGCGCATCTGCTCGATCCTGCGCAAGGCGGCGGGACTCCCCGCGGACGCCGACATCGACGCAGCGGCGGCGGCCGCGCGGCTCGCGCCCGCCGGTATGTCACTCGACCCGCTCGTGGAACCCTCCGAGTTCGCCCTGGTGCGCAAGCTCGCGGAGTTCCCGGAGGTCGTGGAGTCGGCGGCCGATCTGCTTGCTCCCCACAAGCTCCCGTACTACGCCGAGGACCTCGCCGGGGCGTTCCACCAGTTCTACACCGTGTGCCGTGTCGTCACCGACGACGTGGCGCTCACGGCGGCGCGCATCGCGCTCGTCGACGCCACGCGCCTGACGCTGGAGCGCGTCCTCGCGCTCGTCGGCGTCTCCGCCCCCGAAAGGATGTAGGGGAGCTTCAGAGCCCCCGATAGACGTCGCGACGGTGCCCGAGCGTGAGCACGAGGATCACGAGTCTGTCGTCCTCGATCGTGTAGACGACCCGGTATGAGCCGACCCGGATGCGCCAGTACTCGGTTCTCCCGACGAGCCGCTTCGCGCTTGCGGGGCGCGGGTCGTCCACGAGCGCCGCTATCGCTGTTTCGATGCGCCCTCGGGGCTCCGGGTGGATCCTCTCGAGGCGGCGTCGCGCGGACGAGGTGAACTCGATGTGCCACCCGCTCACTTCGTGGGTATCCCGAACTCGCGCTTGATGTGGTCCCACGGAACGGCGTCCTCGCGGGCCTCGAGGAGTGCGGCGTTCGCGTCAGCGATGTCCTCCTCGTCCTCCCACTTCTCGATCAGCGCGTCGAGCAGACGCAGTTCGTCGATCGAGATGATGGCAGCGACATCGGCGCCGTGGCGCGTGATCACCGTGCGTTCGTGCGCGAACGACGCACGGCTCACGATGGCGGCGAAGTCCTTGCGAGCGTCCGCGATGCTGACCCGGGTCATGGTGTACCTCCTGTACTTTGTGTACATAGTGTACACAAAGCATTTGGTGATGACCAGCGCGTCGCACATCGCGATGCGCGCGCTCGGATACAATGGGCGCTCCACGCTGATTGCAAGGAGTCCACCAACATGGCCAATCCCGCCCTCGAAGAGCCCATCCCGGCCGAACCGGTCGACCCCAACGCCGACCTCTCCTCCGTGCTGCCGATGACCGCCGAGATCCGCGACGGTCATCTGTGGGTCGGGGGCGTGGACATGGTCGAGTTGGCGCGGAGCCAGGGAACGGCGCTCTACGTCATGGACGAGGCCCAGATCCGCAGCCAACTGCGCGAGTTCCGGAAGTGGACGAGCTACCACTGGCACGACGTCGAGACCGTGTACGCGGGCAAGGCGTTCATGTGCAAGGCGATGTGCCGGATCGTCCACGAGGAGGGCTGCATGATCCTGTGCGCCTCGGGCGGCGAGCTGGCGATCGCGCTGGCGGCCGGCGTCCCCGCCGCGCGGATCCAGGTCCACGGCAACAACAAGACGATCGGCGAGATCACCGAGGCGGTGGATGCCGGCGTCGACCGCATCATCGCCGACTCCCTGCTCGAGCTGCAGCGCATCAGCGAGATCGCGAGCGCGCGCGGCGCTGAGCAGGCGGTGCTCCTGCGCGTCACTCCGGGCGTCAAGCCCGACACGCACGGCTACATCCAGACCGGCCAGGAGGACTCGAAGTTCGGGTTCGGGCTCAACCACGGGCTTGCGATGGAGGGCGTTCGCGCTGCCGCCGCGCTGCCGGGCCTTCGCTTCGCCGGACTGCACATGCACATCGGTTCGCAGATCTTCGCTCTCCAGAGCTACAGCAAGGCCATCGAGGTCATGGTCGACTTCATGCGCCGGGTGCTCGAGGAGACCGGCCAGACGGTGATCGACCTCGATGTCGGCGGCGGCATCGGCATCAAGTACGGATTGGCAGACGAGCCCTCCACCATCGAGCAGTTCGGCAAGGTCGTCGTCGACGGCATCAAGGAGGAGTGCGAGCGCAACGGCCTTCCCGTCCCGCGCATCCTCATCGAGCCGGGCCGGGCCGTGGTCGCGGGCGCGGGAATCACGCTCTACACCGTCGGGACCATCAAGGAGCTCCCCGGCATCCGGACCTACGTGGCGATCGACGGCGGCATGACTGACAACATCAGACCCGCGCTCTACGGCGCGCGCTACGAGTGCCTTGTCGCCAACAAGGCAGACCGTCCGCGCACCGAGATCGTCACGGTCGCCGGCAAGCACTGCGAGACAGGCGACCTGATCGCGCGAGATACGCCCATCCAGCCCGTCGAGACGGGCGATGTCCTGTGCGTGTGCTCCACCGGCGCCTACTGCCAGTCGATGTCGAGCAACTACAACAAGCAGGTGCGGCCGGGCGTCGTCTTCGTGAGCGACGGTCAGGCGCGCATGGTCGTGCGTCGCGAGACCTACGACGACCTTCTGCGCTGCGACGTCGGCTAGGACTGCCAGCTCAGAAGAGCAGAAGGGCCGCCACCTGATCGGTGACGGCCCTTCTGCATACGGTTCTTCGAGCAGGTCGTGATTAGTGGCGAGCGGCAGACACGTGGCTCGTCGTGTGGGTCTTCGCGGCCTTGGTGCTCTTGTGGTCGCTGGACTTGTGGTTGCTGGCCTTGTGAGTGGCGTGCTTGTGATCGGTCTTGGCCTTGTGGTCCTTGAGGGCCACGGTCCTGTGGTTGTGGTCCCCGACCTTGAACGTCTTTGTCAGGACCGTACCGTCGGCCAGCGTGACGGAGGCGGTGTACGTGCCCTTCGTCAGACCGCTGAACTTGATCATGCCGTGATCGTCGGTCAGACCGGTGACCGCGGTGCCCGTGAGGGTGTTGGTCAGCGTGACGGTCATGCCCTCGACACCGTGGCCGTGAGCGGCCATGACGTGGATACGGACGCTCGCGGTTCCGGTGGTGTCAGGCGTGACGACCGGGGTGGTGTCCGGGGTCGGCACGACGACGGGAGTGGTATCCGGGGTCGGCACGACCACCGGGGTGGTGTCCGGCGTCGGGATGACCACGACGGGGGCGACGGGATTGATGTTCTTGGAGCCCCAGGCGCCATCCGTGCCGGGACCGGCAACGGCCTGGATGATGTAGGCCTTGCCGACGGGAACGGAGATCGTCCCGCTGGCGCCGGTGATCGTCGTGAGCTTGGTGGCGCCGTCGAACACTGCGATCGCGCCTGCACCGGGAGCGCTCAGGGTGTAGGAGGCGGTCACGCCATCGTTCGTCGTCTGCGTGGCGGTCACTACGAGCACGGTGCCCGAGTGGCAGACGTCGCAGCTCTGGGTCTTGTCGGGGGTCGCGTAAGCGTTCGACGCGAATGCGACAAGGATGCCGACTGCCGCGAGCGCGACAGCTCCGAACATGAGTCTCTTCTTCACAGGGTACCTCCGTTGATCGGTTCGACGGCCGTCGATACATGGCCGTCCCTTCGTTCGCGTGCTCTGCAATGGTCGGCCAACGCCGTGAGCCCCCCGTGAGAGGACGATGAGGCCTCTCTTATGCGCGACGAACGGTGGGCGCGGGCGCGCGCGCGAGCGGGCTCGCACGCGGGTGCGTGGGGTATACTCACCAGTGCTCGCGGCGCTCGCCGCGCCGCGTCTCCCTACCCGCAGTAGACCCTGTGCCCGCGCGGCCCCCCGGCTGCGGGCGCGCCCGAAGGGACGGCAGCATGCGCACCATCGGCGTTGGCCTTGTGGGACTCGGCACCGTCGGCTCCGGCGTCGTCGAGATCCTCCGCGCTCACAGTGAGGACTTCTCGCGTCGAGCGGGTGTCGACATCGAGCTCGTGAGGGTCGCCGACCGGGATCCCTTGCGCGGCCAGGCGCTGAACCTACCCGAGGGCGTGTTCGTCACCGACGCCGCGGAGGTCATCTCCGACGAGCGGGTCGACATCGTCATCGAGCTGATCGGCGGGACGAACGCAGCCAAGGTGGTCGTCCTCGCCGCACTCAACGCCGGCAAGTCGGTCGTCACGGCCAACAAGGCGCTGATGGCCAGCAGCGGCCAGGAGGTCATGGACGCGGCGGCCAAGGCCGGCGTCGACATCATGTTCGAGGCGTCGGTCGGTGGCGGGATCCCGATCATCGGCCCGCTCAAGCACTCTCTCGTCAGCAACGAGATCCTGTCGGTGATGGGCATCGTCAACGGCACGACCAACTACATGCTCACCCGCATGGCCGACGACGGCCTCGACTACGAGTCCGCGCTCGCCGAGGCGCAGGCCAAGGGTTTCGCCGAAGCCGATCCCACCGCGGACGTCGACGGGCACGATGCCGCCGCCAAGATCGCGATCCTCGCCTCCATCGCGTTCAACTCCCGTGTGACCGTCGACCGCGTCCCCGTCGAGGGCATCCGCGGCATCAAGCCGATCGACATCGCGTACGCTGCCGAGATGGGCTACGCCATCAAGCTGATGGCCATCGCGCGCCGCGAGAGCGACGGCATCGACATCCGGGTCCACCCCACGATGATCCCGGTCGCCCATCCTCTTGCGAGCGTGAGCGGGGTCTACAACGCCATCTACGTCACCGGCGACGCGGTGGGCGAGACCATGTTCTTCGGGGAGGGTGCCGGATCGCTCCCGGCCGCATCGGCCGTAGTGGGCGACGTGATCGAGGTAGCTCGCCACATCCGCTCCTCGTGCCTCAACCTCGTGGGCTGCACCTGCAACGAGCACCTGCCGCTGCGCGACCTCTCGCAGCTCGAGACCGGTTACTTCATCCGCTTCGCGGTCGCCGACCGCCCCGGAGTGCTGGCGGCCGTCGCCTCGAAGTTCGGCGACCACGGGGTCTCGATCGCCTCGGTCATCCAGAAGCGCGTGTGCGAGTCGGGCGACGCGGAGATCGTCTACGTCACCCACCGCGCCGCCGAAGGCGCCGTGCGCGATGCGCTCGCGGACATCGGGCAGTTGGACGTGGTCACCGAGGTGGCCGCCGTGATCCGCGTCGAGGACCTGTAGGCGCGGCGTGGGACCGGTCACCGTCAGAGTTCCCGCGTCGGCCGCGAACCTCGGTTCGGGCTACGACGCGTTCGGGTTGGCGCTGGCGCGCTACAACCGGCTCACGGCCGATCTGGCGGATCCCGGCGACTGGCGGATCACGGTCACCGGCGAGGGTGAGCAGGGCGCTCGGCAGGGACGTGACAACCTGGTCGCCGTGGCCATGCGCCGGCTGTTCGACGAGGTCGGCGAGCGGCATGGCGCCGCGGTCTCCTGCACCAACGAGGTCCCCTTCGGACGCGGGCTCGGCTCGAGCTCCGCGGCGATCATCGGCGGGCTCGTCGCGGCGAACGCGCTGACGGGCTCGCGGTTGCAGCCGGTCGAGCTCTTCCGCCTTGCGGTCGAGGTCGAGGGCCATCCCGACAACGTTGCCGCGGCCATCTCAGGTGGCTTCACGATCTGCTGGACGGAACCCGGGGGGCCGCATTCCACCCACATCGATCCTCCGGTCGGACTCGCCGCCGTGTGCGTGGTGAGCGCCCAGAAGCTGTCGACCCGCCACTCGCGCATGCTGCTGCCCGAGTATGTCCCGCATGGCGACGCGGCGTTCGATGTCGGCCGCGCGGGCCTGCTGGTCGCCGGTCTCGCGCTCGGACGTCGCGACCTGATCGGTCCTGGTATGTGCGACCGGCTCCACGAGCCCTACCGCGCCACGGCGGTGACCGACCTCGAGGTCGTGCGGGCGCTGCTGCTGGAGGCCGGTGCGGACGGCGCGGCCCTGTCGGGTGCGGGGCCGACCGTGATCGGGTTGGTCACCGGTTCCGACGACGCCGACGCGTTCGAGCGCGCTCAGGACGTCGCCCGGCGCGCCGCCGGGCCCCTGGCCGGGTGCGAGGGGCGCATGGCGCCCGACGTGATAGCCATCGACCGCGACGGCGCTGTCGTCGAGGACTGACGTACCACCGAACGGAGGGCGCGACCATCATGGAGATGCAGCCTCAGCCCGATCGGTCCGTCCCGGCCGACGCACCGCTTCCCGGTGTCGTGCCCGACGCGTACCGGACGGTGACTCCGGCGCCGCGGTCCCGCAAGGCGCTGTGGTGGACACTCGGGATCGTCGGCGCGGTCATGTCGCTCTTCGGATGCTGTGCGATCGCCTCACTCGCCGTGTTCAGCTCGGGCAACGGGTTGCCCGCCTCCGGCGACTCGGTCGCGGTCATCTACATCGACGGCCAGATATCGGGTGTCTCGTCTTCGGGTCTCTCCGGCGGCTCGATCACACCCGAGGGAGTGATCGCCCAGATCAAGAGGGCCGAGGAGGATCCCGCCGTGAAGGCGATCATCTTCCGCATCGACTCGCCCGGGGGCACCGCATCGGCGTCCGAGGAGATCGCGACCGAGGTGGCGCGCTGCACGAAGCCGACACTCGCGAGCGTCGGCGACGTGGGCGCTTCGGGCGCCTACATGATCGCGTCGCAGTGCGACGAGATCATGTCCACCAACTCCTCGGCCGTCGGCTCGATCGGCGTGATCATGGAGATCGGGGACTACTCGGAGCTGGCCAGGAAGCTCGGCGTGAAGTTCCTCGCCATCCATGAGGGCGAGTTCAAGGACGCGGGTTCGCCGTGGCGCGGCCTGACGACGACCGAGACCGCGATGCTGCAGGCCGACGTCAGGCTGACCTACGACAACTTCATCTCGATCGTGGCCAAGGGGCGCGATATGTCCGACGCCGATGTCCGCAAGCTGGCGACCGGATGGGCGTGGCCCGGTGTCAAGGCCAAGAGCCTGGGACTGGTCGACTCCATCGGCAACTACACCGACGCCGTCAACCGCGCAGGCAAGTTGGGGAAGATCGAAGGGGAGCCCGTCATCGTCACGTACAGCGATGAGTCGCTCGGCACCCTGCTCCAGCAGCTCACCGGTCTGGTGGACCGTCTCGGCGCCCTCGGCGCCTCGGCCCCGTCGCTGACCCCCTCCACGCCCACCATCCACTAGGCCCTCCCGAAGGAGGCGCGCCGTGTCCGCCGACAAGCCCGTCGTCATCGCGCAGATCTCCGATCTGCACTGCGGTTCGGTCTACTACCGGTCGGCACTTGCCGACGCGATGCTGGACGAGGTCAACGCTTTGCGACCCGACATCGTGATCGTCACCGGCGACCTGACGGACATGGGGTTGCACGACGAGTACCTTGAGGCGCGCGCCCTGCTCGACCGCATCGAGTGCGAGCGCATGCTGGTCGTGCCCGGCAACCACGACGCCCGCAACGTAGGCGAGGTCCACTTCGAGTCGCTCTTCGGCTCGAGGAGCCCCGAGATCGCCCTCGAGGGCGTGCACGTCCTGGGGATCGACTCCTCCGAGCCCGACCTCGACAGCGGTCGCGTCGGCCGCGAGAAGTACCTCTGGATCGAGGACCGCTTCAGCGAGCCCTCCGAGTTCAAGATCGTCGCCATCCACCACCACCTGGTACCCGTCCCGGGCACCGGCCGCGAGCGCAACATCGTCGCGGACGCCGGTGACCTGTTGCGCGTGCTGACGGAGAGCGGCGTCGATCTCGTGCTGTGCGGGCACAAGCATGTGCCGAACGTCTGGCGGCTCGAGGACCTGTTCATCGTCAACTCCGGCACGACCTGCTCCGTGCGCGTCCGCGGGCGCGAGGAACCCGGCTACAACGTCCTCGAGGTGTTCACCGACCGGGTCCGCGTGTTCCGGCGTCATACGGGCGGGACCGGTGAGGTCGTCGCCGACTTCCGCAAGGCCCACCAGCATGAATGCCGGTGGCGCCCCCAGGCCGAGTTCGACGGCGAGGGCATCGCGTGAACCGCGCACTCGTCCTCATCGACGGAGAGCACTATCCACCGGTCGTGCGCGCGGCGCTGGCCGATCTGGCTGTGGCGCACGACGTCGTTGCCGCCGTGTTCGCCGGCGGGACGGAGAAGGTCGACGGGGCGGGCGACTCGCAGACCTACGGGCTGCCCGTGGTGCGGCGTGCCGACGCGCTGACGGCGCTCTCCGATGCCATCGACGTGTACGCGCCGGACCTGGTCATCGACCTCTCGGACGAGCCGGTCGTGACGAGCTCCGACCGCTTCCGGCTCGCCGGCATCGCGCTCGGGCGCGGGGTCGCCTACCAGGGGGCGGACTTCCGATTCGACCCCCCGGCTGCCGACACGCGTACCTCCACGCCGGCCCTGGCGATCGTGGGCACCGGGAAGCGGGTCGGCAAGACGGCGGTATCGGCGCACGTCGCCCGGCTGCTCGCCGGTGCGGGCATCACCCCTGTAGTGCTGGCCATGGGTCGGGGAGGCCCGGAGACCCCCGAGCTCCTTCGCGGCGATGAGCTGCGTCTCACCACCTCCGACCTGTTGGCGTTCGCCCGGCAGGGCAAGCACGCCAGTTCCGACAACTACGAGGATGCGGTGATGAGCCGCGTCATGACCGTCGGCTGCCGCAGGTGCGGCGGCGGGATGGCCGGGCGCACCTCGTTCAGCAACGTGCCGGACGGCGCTCGGCTGGCCGACACGCTCGGCGCCGAGATCATGATGCTCGAGGGCTCAGGCGCGGCCATCCCGCCCGTGCACGCGGACGCGACGCTGCTCGTGATCGGCGCGTCCCAGGGAACAGGTTACGTCACCGACTACTTCGGCCCGCTGCGGCTCGACTCGGCCGACGCGGTGGTGATCGCGGGCGCCGAGCCCGCTCTCGTCGCTCCGGAGCGTACGGCGGCCCTGGTGGCCGCGGTGCGCCGGCGCCGCCCCGAGCTCCCCGTGTGCACCGTCACGTTCCGGCCGCGGCCGATCGAGCCGATCGCCGGCCGCAGGGTCTTCTTCGCGACCACCGCGCCGCAGGCGCTCGTGCCGGTGCTCGCCGCGCATCTCGAGGAGAAGTACGGGTGCGTGGTCGTGGGCTCGAGTCCTCACCTGTCCGACCGCGCCCGCTTGCGCGAGGATCTCGAGGCGGCGGCGGGCTCGTTCGACCTGCTCGTGACCGAGCTCAAGGCCGCCGCCATCGACGTCGTGGCGATGACGGGGGAGACCTACGGCGTCCCGACCGTGCTCGTCGACAACGTCCCGCATCGGGTCGGGGGAGACGAGCTGGATCCGACGGCCCTCGCTCTCGCGCAGCTGGCGCGGCAGCGGGCCGCAGAGAGGCGCGACAATGGCTGACGACCGCCGTCCGATCATCATCGCCGAGGCGCGCCACGGGCTGCCTTTCAGCAAGGGGCTGATGGCGCAGTCGTTCATGGCCACCGGCATGGCGCCGAGCCGCTCGTACGCCGTGGCTGCGGCCGTCGAGAAGGCGATCAGGGACTCGGGTAGCACGCAGGTGTCGACCGCCGAGCTGCACGCCCTCGCCGCGGAGATGCTGCGCTCCGCCGCGGGTGACGTCTACGCCGACCGCTACGTGCGGCTGGACGAGGTCGCGCGCAGCGACAAGCCGCTGATCGTGCTGATAGGGGGGACCACCGGGGTCGGCAAGTCGACCATCGCGACCGAGGTGGCGCACCGGCTCGGGATCACCCGGATCGTGTCGACGGATTCCATTCGCCAGGTGATGCGTGGTATCTTCTCTCGGGACCTCATGCCGGCGATCTACGAATCGTCGTTCAACGCTTGGCGGGGTCTGCGGATCCCGGTACCTCAGGGTGCCGATCCGGTCATCGTCGGATTCCGCGAGCAGACCGCCGTGGTCACGACGGGGATCAAGTCCCTCATCGAGCGCGCCGTCGTCGAAGGCGTGAGCATGATCGTCGAGGGCATCCATCTGGTTCCCGGCTACATCGACCCCTGCGAGTTTCACAACGCATCCGTGGTCCAGCTCATCGTCACGGTCGATGAGGAGGACGCGCACCGCAGCCACTTCTACATCCGCGAGGTGCAGACGGACGGCGGCCGTCCGCTGGAGAAGTACCGGGCGAACTTCGACAACATCCGCCTGCTCGGCCACTACATCGAGGACCTTGCCGCGGAACACGGAGTCCCTCTCGTTCACAGCCTGCAGCTCGACAAGACGGTGGCCGAGACGCTCGAACTGATCGTGAACGCGGCCACGGGGGACACCGTCTGTCCACCGAGGTCGAAGACGGAAGACAGCGCGTCCTAGGCGACGCGCCGGATCTATAGAAGACGACCACGCAACGAAAGGAATCGCCACATGAAGTTCTTCCTGGACACGGCGAACCTCGCCGAGATCGAGGAGGCCGCGTCGTGGGGGGTGCTCTCCGGCGTCACGACCAACCCCACGCTCTACGCCCGTGAAGGCGGCAAGCTCGCCGACTTCCACAACCACCTGAAGCGCATCTGCGAGCTCACGGACGGGCCCGTCAGCGGCGAGACCGTCGGCCTCGTCCGCGACGAGATAGTCCGTGAGGGCCTCGAGCTCGCGGACATCGCCCCGAACATCATCGTGAAGGTGCCGGTCATGCCCGAAGGCCTGGCCGCCACCAAGTGCCTGTTCGACAAGGGCATCAAGGTGAACATGACGCTGTGCTTCACGGTCCCGCAGGCGCTTCTCGCCGCGCGTGCCGGGGCCGCCTACGTCAGCCCCTTCGTCGGCCGGTTCGATGACATATCGGAAGACGGCATCGAGCACCTCGGCAACACCGTCGCCGCGCTCGCCAACTACGACTTCGGGCACGACATCGAGGTCATCGCAGCGTCGGTGCGTTCCGCCAACCACGTCACGCAGGCGGCCCTGATGGGCTGCGACATCGCAACCGTTCCGTTCGCAGTGCTGAAGAGCCTCGTGAAGCACCCGCTGACCGACCGCGGGCTCGAGTCGTTCCTCGCCGATTGGGAGAAGGTCAAGAACTCATGAGTGCACGCCCCCGTAAGCGCG
>Ga0209748_1000628_pt1 | contig 18284 bp, 16 predicted proteins | sample BarGraIncu00421A_FD_185490 | JGI IMG/M metagenome (GOLD analysis project Ga0209748, IMG submission 185490) | Arctic peat soil microbial communities from Barrow, Alaska - Barrow Graham LP Incubations 004-21A (SPAdes) (version 2) | ecosystem: Environmental > Terrestrial > Soil > Wetlands > Peat... | reverse complement strand
CATACATGCCGAAATATATTTCTAAATAATGACTTAAGATTTTATCTTTGCGATATGTTTGAACAATCATATTCGTTATGAAAACAGATAAAATAAAGCCTGAATACAAAATTTGGCTCTCTACAGAAACGGGGGAGGGAATAATGGGCGATGGGAAATGGCAAATATTAAAAGCCATTGAGAAGACAGGTTCGCTCATGGCAGCTACCGAACTGCTCGGATTAACATACCGTCGTACATGGGGGGACCTGAAAAAGATAGAAGAACAGCTGGGATTCCAGTTGCTTGACAAAAGTCGTGGCGGAAAGGATGGAGGAACTTCATCTCTTACTCCTGAAGGGAAAAGATTGGTCGAAGCTTTTGATCATTTACATGAACGTATGGATGGAGTGATACAACTCGCTTTCAAAGATTTTATCCGTGAGATTACCATTGACATTCAAGATACTTCTGAAATTACTCATCCCTAAATATTTATTTTTATGAATAGATTTACATCCGTTTTAGGTTTTATGTTGCTAATTGTCATATTAGCTGGTTGTAATCAGTCAAAAACCACTAATCAAAAACTTATTGTATTTCATGCAGGTAGTCTGAGCATGCCCATGAAAGAGATGGCGGCAGCTTTCGAAAAGGAAAATCCCGGTGTTAGAGTTCTCCTGGAATCGGGTGGTAGTGTAGCTTGTGCCAGGAAGATCACAGATCTGAAACAACCTTGTGATGTCATGGCTTCTGCCGATTACAAGGTCATTGATCAGTTGCTCATTCCTCAGTATGCAGACTGGAATCTTGCATTTGCTTTAAATGAGATGGCAATTGTTTATGCTCCTAAAGCGAAGTTCGCAGATTCAATGAATACCCATAATTGGTATAAACTATTGGAGAGACCAGATGTCAGATTCGGACGTTCAGACCCTAATGCCGATCCCTGTGGTTACCGTGCAGTTCAATGTATGCAACTTTCTGAGCGCTTTTATAAGAAACCAGGTCTTGAAAAAAAATTACTATTGAAGGACAATGCCTACATCAGACCCAAAGAAGTTGACCTATTGGCTTTACTGGAAAGCAATACCATTGACTACACTTTCTTGTATCGTTCTGTTGCAGAACAGCATCACCTGAAGTATTTAATATTACCCGATTCTGTCAACCTTAAATTAAAAGAATTGGCAACTTGGTATAGTACATCATCGATTCAGATTAATGGAAAGAAGCCGGGTGAAAAGGTTGCACAGAAAGGTGAGCCTATGATTTACAGTATTACAATTCTAAAAACCGCACCCAATAAGAAACTTGCAGAAAAGTTTGTAGCTTTCCTGGTCGATCCTTCGAAAGGAAAGTTAATATTGGAGAAGAATGGTCAACCTTGTCTGACTCCTGCTGTTGCAAAAGGATTTGATAAGTTGTCTGATCCTCTGAAGAAGCTTTCGGTAAACTGGTAAAGACAGGTCGTGACCTGTCCTTTATTTTGTCATTTCTTCCGCCAGTTTCACCGCATTATATGCATTGGCTACTCCACCTGATATAGATAATTCGTTAAAACGAACCTTTGGTCTTTTTGTCCTACCTTCCTTAGGCAGATATACTTTATGTGTGTAAACCGTTGCCGATTTCATAATACATTCTTTTATTTTAGCCGCAGATAAATCCGGGAAGTATGAACGTAATAATGCAGCCAGTCCTGCTACCATTGGAGACGCCATACTTGTACCATCATTCTCTTTGTATTGGTTGTCTGGTTTCAGGTTGTAAATACTTACACCCGGTGCGAAAATGTCGACCTCTTTCTTGCCATAATTCGAAAATGAAGCCGGTAGATCTTTGCCTTTTTTGTATGAAGAGGCTCCGACTGTAATCCAGCTGGCTTTAACATCAGTCTTATCAAGTAAAATATTGGAAGGAAAATTATCAGTAGTATCTATGTCTTTTGCATCATTTCCTGCTGCATGAACAAACAATACATCACACGCAACGGCATCTTTTACAGCATCATCTACAAATTTCTTTTGTGGAGAATAGTCTTTTCCAAAACTCATATTAATGACTTTAGCGCCCATTTTAGTAGCATAACGAATGGCCAAAGCAATGTCTTTGTCCCGTTCGTCACCATCGGGAACAACCCTAAGTGACATTATCTTAACGTTATTGGCAATACCTTTTACGCCAATGTTATTGTCACGGTTTGCTCCGACTATACCTGCTACATGTGTTCCATGTTCAGGGTCGGGGCCAGTGACATCGTTATTTCCATATTTAACGTCGGTAATATCTTCAGGATTATCACCAATCATGTCACGAGGATTGAATTTAATATTATTCTGAAAATAGAATTTCACAAAAGCCTGTTTTAGATATTCTTTAAAGTCACTCTTGTTAAAGTCTTTTTGTTTATAGAGAAACAAAAGCAGTTCTTTGGAAAACTTCAGACTCTTAACAGTATCAGGGTTAAAGGCTTTTAAATCTTCCAGGGTATATTCTTTTTTCTGAAGATGTTCACTCATCACACTATCAGCAAACTGATAATTTGCAGCAAAAGCTGTAATCTTTTCTGCTTCCTTTTTGGCTTTATCATATTCCTCAAGGAATTTTGGTTTGATCTTTTGATAGAGGCGATATTCAGCAGTATCATTCGTTTTCACCTGATAGGGTTCTAATTCTTTGTATTTTGGATCCAGTTTTTTGTAGAGGCGACAAAGTTCTGTATTTTCGTAAACTATGTTTTCGCCTTTGTTGTTACCCAAAAAAGACCACCCGTGAATATCATCGACATATCCATTGTGATCATCGTCTATTCCATTCACGGGTATCTCCACCTCGTTGGTCCATATTTTACCCTGCAGGTCTTCATGAAAAATATCTATGCCACTATCTATGATAGCTACAATAACTGTTTTCGATTTCTTGCCTTTAAGTAATTCCCCATAAGCATGATCAACACTCATTCCAAACTTCCGATCAGAAGAGAGATCCTGATTATACCAGTTTTCGAATTTACTGGTAGTCTTATTTACCGAAGAGGCATTTTGTGCATTAACAACAGAAAAAAATTGTGTTGCTACAAAGAGCAGCAACACAATTGAAATTTTATAGGTCATATAACAATGATAATCGTTGTCAGGATGTTATCCTGTATTATTTGATTTTTTTGATTCTGTAATCAATCATTCCTTTAAAGCTTTTGTCGAGTTTGCCGTTATCAAGTGTTCCAATTGAAGCACTCTGAGCCTTCAGAATAGGTAAAGATTTGACACCCAGTTGTATCAATGCCTGATTGAGATATACCTCATCGAGTTGTCCGAAGTCATGAGTATAATCTTCGTACAGGTCAACAGCTGGGATCATACCATTGTAATAATCTGCTTGTCCGTTTGCATTGATTGTCCTGAAGCTGATCGCATACATATCGTAGCCTCCAACGGGAATACCAATGAATCCTACCGGTTTACCATAAGTGGTTTTACCAATTAATGTTACATTCATGTAAGGTTTCAGGTTATTGATCAGCAGTTCACTTGCTGAAGCTGTAGATTTTGTGACAATGAAAACTACATTCTGAACATTAACAGTCCCTTTCTTTTTAAAATTAGTGGTTTTATAGTAATTAAAACTGTCAAAAAGATCTGCGTAGGAATATGCCTGATCGGGTGGAAGTAGTTTATATCCTTTTGTAAGAGCACTATATGTACCCGACTTAACAAGTGAATTGAAATCATAAGTGTACATTGTCTTTGTACTATCAGTGCCCACAGTATTAGGCGCAATCAGATTAGACATATATTCTGCAGTACCAACCGAACCACCACCATTATATCTTAAATCAATCACGAGATCAGTAACACCCTGAGTTGCAAAATTGGCAAACTTAGTATCAAGTTTCGTTTTAATTTTAGAAATATCAATAAATGAACTAAATACCAAATAGCCTACTTTTCTGGCACCAAAGGTATAAACAGAATCAAAAGTGACAGGATCAATAGAGTATGTAGCAGCAGCAATAGTTTTGGTTACTGATGTGCCATCGGGCTTTTTGAAGATGAAAGCAGTCGAACTACTATAATAGACAGCAGTAACAACTCTGTTAATGTTAACAGAATTACCACCAACATCGCTGCCATCGTAGGCAATACTTGAATTTCCATTGATGGATGTAATCTGCCATCCTTTATGGATTCCAAGTGTATAAGCAGGAGAGCCTTTGGTAACTGATTTTACTCTTAGGTCAGATAAGTTTGCGGAATTAGGATAAAATATTTCAATTCCAAAGTCACCTTGTGATACACCCTGTCCAATCTGACTTGCTACAACACCTCCTTTATCAATAAAACTATACCTGTCTTTTGGAGCAGTAGCAAACCTTGTCAATTTAGCAAACAGTGAATCGTTGTTGGCAAATGTCCTTGGTTTAAGGACATCGTATGCAGGTATGAGATCAGAAAAGAGATATTCATCCTTGAAAAGATAATATAATGTGTCTTTTGAGAGATCTGCTGCAGTTACTACAACAGGAGGTGCCGGTTCTGGAGCAGGTTTAGGGTCTTTTTTACAGCCGGTTGTAAAGATTCCAACCGTCAAAACAGTTAAAATTACGAGATGATAGAGTGCTTTCCGGTACATGATAATTATATTTTAGAATTATGAAACGAAATTAAAGAATATTTCTTATAAAACACACAGAAAATAATTGTGTTCATATCATTTAATATTTGACATTACCTTTACCGAAAAGTTTAATCTACTTCTTCATGTCAATTGAAATCATCAGCCTTTCCAAGTTTTACGGGCAACAAAAGGTGCTCGACGAAGTAAATCTTTCATTTAAACCCGGTCAGATAACAGGTTTATTGGGTCCAAATGGTGCAGGGAAGTCTACATTGATGAAAATTATAGCCTGTTTTATTCCCCCTACAATGGGTTTTGTCTCTGTTTATGGATACGATGTGATGAAAGATTCTTTGAAAGTGAGGCAACTTGTGGGTTATCTTCCTGAAAACAATCCATTATATCCTGAGATGTATGTAAGAGAGTTTCTCCTTTTTATTGCAGGGTTGTATGATTTAGGTAAAAAATCAAAGCCGAGGGTTGATGAACTCATCGGTATGACAGGACTTCATGCAGAATCAAATAAAAAAATTGGAACCCTGTCGAAAGGATATAAGCAACGTGTAGGTTTGGCCCAGGCATTGATGCATGATCCACAGGCGCTGATATTGGATGAGCCCACTTCGGGACTCGATCCGAATCAGCTAACAGAGATCCGTAATCTGATCCGTGAAATCGGTCTTACCCGGACAGTATTGCTTTCAACACACATTATGCAAGAGGTAGAAGTGCTCTGCCAACGGACAGTAATTATCAATAAAGGCAGGATAGTTGCCGATGATGATACTGTAAATATTTCTGCAGGAGTGGGAGGGATGGAATTGATTACTGTTGAATTTGAATCAACAGTTGATTCTGCAAAACTTACAGCAATACCGGGTGTTACAAAGGTTACTTCTCTGGCTTTGAACAAATATGAACTTGAAACAATAGCAGGAAGCGATATCAGGGTAGAGGTTTTTAGATTTGCCGTTGAACAAAAGTGGGTGGTTGTAGCGATGCAGAAGGAAGAGCGCAATCTGGAAGATGTCTTCAGATCATTAACAATCTGATAAATCATAAATTATTCGATGGCTAAAAAGACAATTTTTCAGAAAATTAATTATTTATACTGCATTTAGAATAGGTCACAATTAAAAAAAAGTGTAATTTTGTCTCGTTGTGGAAAGATTTCATTGATTGCAACCACGAAAAAAAATGCTAAAACAATTCATTTTGCTTTCGTACAATTGGTCCTTCCCGCTTAACTTATTTTAAATCAACTTATTTATTTTTATCATGGGATACTTATTTACCTCGGAGTCCGTTTCAGAAGGACATCCGGACAAAGTAGCCGATCAGATCTCAGATGCTTTACTTGACGAATTTCTTCGTTGGGATCCGGAATCGAAGGTTGCGTGTGAAACATTAGTGACTACAGGCTTAGCTGTTTGTAGCGGTGAAGTGAAAACCAATGGTTATGTAGACATCCAAAAGATTGTTCGCGAAACAATTGAAAAGATCGGTTATACAAAAGCTGAATACCGTTTTGATTATAATTCTTGTGGTATTATCACAACAATTCATGAACAATCGAGCGATATCAACCAGGGTGTAGAGAGAGCAAATGCTGAAGAGCAGGGTGCGGGTGATCAGGGGATGATGTTTGGTTATGCCACCAATGAAACCGACAATTACATGCCGCTTTCTATTGATCTGGCTCATCGTCTGTTGGAAGAACTTGCAGTTATTCGCCGTGAAAATAAAAAATCAATGGACTATCTCAGACCCGATGCCAAGTCACAGGTCACGATAGAATATGCTGACAATGGTAAACCATTGCGCATAGATACCATTGTTATTTCAACACAACATGATGAATTTGTTTTGCCTGCAGACAATACTCCTGAAGCTTCAAAAGCAGCCGAGAAACGGATGCAGGAACGCATCCACAAAGACATTGCCGGAATATTGATTCCACGCGTGAAGAAATCTCTTCCAGTTCGTCTGAAAAAATTGTTCAATGATGATTACCGTCTGTTGGTTAATCCTACAGGCAAGTTTGTTATCGGTGGCCCTCATGGCGATACCGGACTTACAGGCCGTAAGATCATTGTAGATACTTATGGTGGCAAAGGCGCCCATGGTGGTGGAGCATTCTCAGGAAAAGACTCTTCAAAAGTTGACCGTTCAGCTGCTTATGCCGCACGTCATATAGCCAAGAACCTTGTTGCTGCAGGTGTTTCCAGTGAAATTCTTGTTCAGGTTGCTTATGCAATTGGAGTTGCCGATCCTGTTGGTTTGTATGTGAATACATATAAAACAGCCAAGGTATGTGGTGCCGATGGAAAGATTTTAAGCGATGGTGAGATTTCAAAGAAAGTGTCTGAGATTTTCAACCTACGTCCCTATGGTATTGTAAATCGTTATGGTTTGAAAGACCCTATCTTCGCACGGACAGCTTCCTATGGTCACTTTGGCCGTCCTTCTGTTGAAGAAGAAGTTGAAGTATACTATACCGATAAGAACACTGTAACACGTGTTGTGAATGGCAAAAACGTGAACTTCAAGAAAGTTAAATTCTTCTCATGGGAAGAATTGGATGCAGTTGCTGATGTTCGGAAAGCTTTCGGTTTGTAATCAAACCGGATAGTAAATATTTGAGAGGGTTGTTACTGATTATATCATGTAATAACCCTTTTTCGATTTTTTTAAGTAACAATTAATCTTTTAAAGGGATTCAATGTTTACATGATTAACTTTGACACAAATATTGCAACATGAATAACATCACAAAAAATATAATTGGTGGAATTATAATAGCTTTTGTGCTATTTCTTATGTGGTATTTCTCCACCCTTGTTATCTATACATTGATTGCAGCCGTATTGTCAATTGTCGGGAGACCAATAGTGAGATTCTTTGACAAGATCAGATTTCGAAATTTAAAACTGCCACATTTTTTAAGTGTAATGTTTGCTTTAATTGTAATTGTTGGTTCTGTTTTTTTATTGGCTGCCATATTTGTACCCCTAATAATCAATCAGGCGAAAGTAATTGCAGATATTGATGTCAACGCCATAAGTGCTGATATGCGTCTTCGTTTAAAAGGAGTTCAGGATGTTCTCCACCAGTATGGAATCCTGCGATATTATGAAAATCTGGATACTGTTTTGATTAGTAAGGCAAAAGAGATAGTAAGCCTTTCAACCTTTTCAGATATTCTGGGCAGCATTGTGAATATTGCCTCAAATCTTTTCATTGGAATGTTTTCCGTGATCTTTATTTCATTCTTTTTTCTGAAAGAAGAACACCTCTTTTCAAATATTATTTTAATCATGACACCTGAGAAATCTCAGGATAAAATATCTGTAATCCTGAGAGATACACGTTTATTGTTATCGCGTTATTTTTCCGGAGTGTGTTTTCAGCTTTTTGTTATGATGACATTAGAGGTGACAGGTCTTTCCATATTTGGAGTACCCAATGCCTTATTAATAGGCACATTTGGAGGGATGATGAATATTATTCCTTATCTGGGTCCATTGATAGGAGCAACTGCAGGAATATTACTGGGAGTTTCTTCAATTGTATCGATGGGGAACTACCAGGATATCATACCAATTGCCTTAATAATTATAGGCGTATTTTCTTTTGCCAATCTGATCGACAACTTTGTGATTCAGCCTTTCGTCTTTTCAAATCGTGTTAAAGCCCATCCACTTGAAATCTTTTTTGTGGTACTGATGGCGGGGAGTATGGCTGGTGTTCCTGGTATGATTTTGGCCATTCCTTTATATACAGTATTACGGGTTATAGCAAGGGAATTCTTTGATAAGTTTAGCGTGATACACACCCTGACCAAAAACCTGTGAATTGATGATAAAACTAAGATCTATACTGAATGATTCATTCAGACTATTAACTTGTCTGAGTTTTAAAAAGACTATTAATATATTACAACTCGCCTTTTCCTATCTGATTTCACGTTTTAAAGTTGTTCCGTTTCAAAGTGGTTTGCCTTATGCAATGTCAATTGAAGTGTCAACCTTTTGTAATTTACAGTGTACAGAATGTCCTTCCGGTTTGAGGAAGTTTACCCGCCCTACCGGTCGGATTAATCAGGATTTCTTTAATCAAATCATTGATCAGGTGAAAGATCATCTTGTCTATCTGACCCTCTATTTTCAGGGCGAACCCTATATGCATCCTCAGTTCCTTAATCTGGTTCGTTATGCACACGAAAAAGGGATTTATACAGCGACTTCTACTAACGGACATTTTCTAACAACTGAGAACGCAATAGAGACTATTGAATCAGGACTTGACAGGATCATTGTTTCATTGGATGGATTGGATCAGGAGACCTATGCGACTTACCGTGTAAACGGAAATGTTGAGAAAGTTAAAACAGGTCTTCGTAATCTGGTTAATGCAAAAAAGGAAAAACAATCAAAATCACCTTACATCATTCTTCAGTTCATCGTGTTTGGCCATAATAAACATCAGATTGAATCTGTCAAAGCTTTTGGTAAAGAGGTTGGAGTTGATGAGGTGCAAATCAAGAGTGCGCAGATCTACAATTTTGATAAAGAGGACAAATCATTGATTGATGACAACAAATATTCACGCTATGGGCGGACAGAAGATGGGGGCTGGCAGATAAGGTCAAAGCTGCCCAATCGTTGCTGGCGTTTATGGAGTGCGTGTGTGATGACCTGGGACGGGATAATCGTGCCGTGTTGTTTTGATAAAGATGCAGACCACCGGTTGGGAAATCTGAACGACGAAACCTTCAACCAGATCTGGAAGGGTGAATCATATAAACATTTTCGAAATAAGGTCTTTACAAACCGGAAGCAGATTGAAATCTGTAGAAACTGCAGCGAAGGGTTATAAATAAAAAAACCTCCCATTAGAATGGAAGGTTTTAAAATGTTATTTCTTTGAATTTATACCTGCATTATGTCTTTTTCCTTGTGGTCAAATATCTTATCGACCTTGGAGATATAATTATCGGTTAATGTTTGAATTTCCTTTTCAAGATCTTTTATCTCATCTTCAGCAATACCATCTTTTTCAAGTTTCCTTGCTGCCTCATTGGCATGTCTGCGGATATTGCGCAATGCGACCTTGGCAGCTTCACCCTCAGCTTTTGCTTTCTTTGCCAATTCCCTGCGACGCTCTTCGGTCAGTGGTGGGAGATTGATGCGTAAAACTTCCCCATTGTTGCTAGGGGTAAATCCAAGATTGGCATTGATGATGGCTTTTTCGATCGCATGCAGTGTAGTTCTGTCCCATGGTTGAATAACGATAGACTTTGCATCCGGGGTGTTGATATTAGACATCTGGTCAATCGGAGTATGTGCTCCATAATAATCAACCTTTACGCCCTCCAGCATCGAAGGAGTTGCTTTTCCGGCTTTGATCTTATGAAGTTCAACCTCATAGTGCTGAATAGCATGATCCATGCTTTCAGTTGTCTCTTCTATCACAAAAATAGATTCTTCAGTCATATAAATAGGGCTTTGCAGTTGTGTTACAAATATAATCGGTTTTTATAAAAATGCCAAAAAAAATGAAAGGGTAAATATCTTTATGATTTTAAACCTGAACCAAAGTCCCTATTTTTTCTCCCTTCACTACCTTTAACAGGTTGCCTGCCTTATTCATATCAAACACAATCAGTGGCATAGCATTTTCTTTGCAAAGTGTAAAGGCTGTAAGATCCATGATATTGAGCCCTTTTTCATAAGCCTCATCAAATGTCATGGTGTCATATTTTACAGCATTAGGATCTTTTTCCGGATCAGCTGTATAGACTCCGTCTACGCGTGTTCCCTTCAATATAACATCTGATAAGGTTTCTATGGCCCTTAAAGCGCCAGCTGTATCGGTAGTGAAATATGGATTGCCTGTGCCTGCTGCGATGATGACTACTTTTCCTTCGTTGAGTGATTGTATAGCCCTTTCACGACTCATCGACTCTGCAATAGTATCAATTGCAATACCTGAAAGAAGTTTCGTTAAAATACCAAGATTGTTTAATGCACTCTGAAGGGCCATACTGTTAATTACAGTAGCCAACATACCCATATAATCTCCCTGGACCCTGTCAAAGCCCTGTACAGATCCTTTTAATCCCCGGAAGATATTGCCTCCTCCGATTACAATAGATATTTGTACATTTTGATCTACGACTGTCTTAATTTCAGTAGCATATTCATTCAATCGGGTGGCGTCAATGCCGTATTGCTGATTACCCATAAGGGCTTCACCGCTCAGTTTAAGTAAAATTCTTTTATACTTCATCTTATTAGAATGTGTAATAAATATTGTTTTAAAGTGGGATTATCAGAGTGAATGGATAAAAATAAAACCGGTAACTGCTATTCTGATAGCCTTAATTTTAATATTTGGGACTATAAGCCTGATAATCGAGGTTTGTTTTAACAAAGTGGAAAAAAATTTTCACGCCATTAGAAGAGCTTGTATTACTGGCCGTAAGGTAATAAGGGTAATTGCCCTGAAGCCCGATAATTTCTTCATATGCAATACTGTAAATGGTAGGTTTATCAGCTCTTGAGAACCATGTATTTGTGCTGATACCCGATGATTTTGTTATATGCCATACAGCATCTGTGCTGAATTGAATCTTGCCTTGTTGTTGTATTGCATTGTTATTTAATGGAATATAATAGGTAAAGGAATCAGGTGGGTTGATAACATCTGCATAAGGAGTGTAGATTACGCCACTTTGTGAATTGTCTTTCCGGCATCCATAATAAATGACGGAAAACAATGTAATCAGGCAAAGAAGTTGAAATATCTTTTTCATATCAAACACGATTAGTTTTCCGGCATTTATAATTTATTTTATTTATTCTTCGCGACCATGACAGTTTTTGAATTTCTTACCACTTCCACAAGGACAAGGATCATTACGACCTACCCTCTTTTCAACATGAATAGGAGCTGTAATTTCAGGTTGTGAGGTCGGTGCAATTGCCGATAACGGATCCTGACGACCTTCCTTGATTTTGCTGCGTTCAAAACTCTTTTGTACTTTAGCTTCATGAACCTCCTCGGCATCAGTCATTGGTAGATTTCCTTTGATAAGGAAAGAACTAATATCGCGGTTAACTTTTTGGATCAGAATTTTAAAGAGACTGAATGATTCAAATTTATAAATAAGTAATGGATCTTTTTGCTCGTACGATGCATTTTGAACACTTTGTTTCAAATCATCGAGTTCACGCAGGTGTTCTTTCCATGCATCGTCAATTGCCGATAATGCAATACCTTTTTCAAAGGCCAGAATCACTTCACGCCCCTTATCTGAATAGGCTTTTTTGAGGTTGGCAACGACTGAAATCGTTCTGCGGCCATCAGTAAATGGAATGCCTATATTTTCATAATGAGGGTGATTTTCATACACGTCTCTGATTACAGGTGTAGCGCGCTCTGCAATAAGTTTGGTCTTAGCCTTATAATTGGCGTAAAGATCAAGATATATTTTGTTAGTCAGCTCTTCTTTATCACCCTTTTGGAATTCTTCTTCACTCACATTTGGATCAAACGCCAGCGTTTTCAACATCTCATTTACGAAAGCCTGATAGTCTTCTGTTTCCTGATGATCGCTAACTATTTGTTCACAAACATCATACATCATGTTCGAGATATCAATTGCCAGACGCTCACCAAACAATGCATGTCGTCTCTTTTTGTAAATGACTTCACGCTGTTGGTTCATAACGTCGTCATATTCAAGCAAACGTTTACGAATTCCAAAGTTGTTCTCTTCAACTTTCTTCTGGGCACGCTCAATTGATTTTGTGATCATAGAATGCTGAATCACTTCACCTTCTTTCAATCCCAGACTGTCCATTACCTTGGCGATACGGGCAGAACCAAACATACGCATCAGGTCATCTTCCAGAGAAACAAAGAATTGTGAAGAACCCGGGTCACCCTGACGTCCTGCACGACCTCTTAACTGGCGGTCGACACGACGAGACTCATGACGTTCAGTACCTATGATGGCTAAACCACCTGCTTCTTTTACGCCTGGTCCCAATTTGATGTCGGTACCACGACCGGCCATGTTAGTTGCAATCGTAACTGTTCCAGCCTTTCCTGCCTCTAGGATAATCTCTGCTTCACGTTGATGGAACTTGGCATTCAAAACATTGTGTTTGATCTGACGCAAACTCAGCATTCGGCTCAGTAACTCTGAAGTTTCAACTGATGTTGTACCAACCAGAATTGGTCGTCCAGCTTTTACAAGGGCATCAACTTCATCAATTACCGCATTGTATTTGGCACGTTTTGTTTTATAAATAAGGTCTTCACGGTCTGAACGGATGACATCCCTGTTGGTTGGAATTTCAACAACATCCAGTTTATAAATATCCCAAAACTCACCTGCTTCCGTAATAGCTGTACCGGTCATACCGGCCAGTTTTTTATACATACGGAAATAGTTCTGGAGGGTTATTGTGGCATAGGTTTGAGTAGCAGCTTCAATCTGTACATTTTCCTTGGCTTCGATTGCCTGATGGAGTCCGTCGGAATAACGACGTCCTTCAAGGATACGACCTGTACCCTCATCAACAATCTTTACCTTGTTTTCCATAACAACATATTGAATGTCTATTTCAAAAAGAGTATAGGCACGCAACAGTTGGTTGACTGTATGAACACGCTCGGATTTTATCGCATAATCACTCAACAAAGCGCTCTTTCTTTCAACCTTTTCAGGAGCAGAAAGACCCAGTTTCTCAATATCAGCTATTTCAGAACCTACATCGGGTAAAAGGAAAAAGTTAGGGTCATTGTAAGATTGGTTCAAAAGGTCAATCCCCTTATCCGTGAGTTCAATCTGGTTGTTCTTCTCATCGATCACAAAGAAAAGCGGCTCATCAACAATATGCATGTTGCGGTTCTGTTCCGCCATATAGAAATTCTCGGTAGTCTGAAGCAATTGCTTCATACCGGGCTCACTTAAAAACTTGATGATGGGTTTATTCTTAGGGAGACCACGAAATGCTCTTAACAACAAGAGACCACCTTCTTTTTTCTTATCGGAGTCCGGATCACCCTGTAATATTTTTTTTGCTTCGGCCAGAATACTGGTAACCAATGTGCGCTGTAAGTTATAAAGCTTAAGAATTTGTGGTTTTAAATCATCAAACTCCTGATGATCTCCACGGGGTGTGGGTCCGGAAATGATAAGTGGTGTACGTGCATCATCGATCAGAACTGAGTCGACCTCATCCACGATGGCATAGTTGTGTTCGCGCTGTACCATTTCATCCGGATCATGCGTCATATTGTCACGTAGATAGTCAAAACCGAACTCATTATTGGTTCCGTAAGTGATATCGGCAAGATAAGCATTGCGACGTTCGAGAGAATTGGGTTGGTAACGATCTATACATTCAACCTTCAGTCCATGAAACTCATAGAGCATCCCCATCCATTCCGAGTCACGTTTTGCCAAGTAATCATTAACAGTAACGATATGGACACCTTTGCCCGGAAGGGCATTCAGGTAAACAGGTAAAGTAGCCACAAGCGTTTTTCCTTCACCAGTTGCCATTTCAGAAATTTTCCCCTGATGCAATACGATACCACCAATCAGCTGAACATCATAATGACACATGTCCCAGGTGATGAGATTACCACCAGCCATCCATTTATTACTATACCGCGCTTTATCACCAACAATTTCGATATTTGCTCTCTTAGTGGCCAGAAGACGATCAAACTCATTGGCTGTAACTTCAACCACTTCATTTTCCTTCAGGCGTAAAGCAGTTTCTTTAACTACCTGAAAAGCTTCGGGCAGAATTTCGTTGAGTATGATCTGTGTTTTGGCATAGCTTTTCTTTTCAAGGGTTTCGATAGTGAGATAGAGCGTTTCTTTCTCTTCAACATCCATATCAAACTCAACCTCTATTCTCTCCTTGATTGCTTTTATCTCATCCTCTTCAGCTTTCACTCTATCTTGGATAGCCTCCTTGAATTGAATAGTTTTAGCACGCAATTCATCATTTGTGAGCTTTGCAATTTCAGGATAGGCTATTATTGCAGTATTCAGTATTGGTTTCAGTTCTTTTAAATCCTTTTCGGCTTTAGTTCCAAAAAGCTTTGAGAGCAAATTCATCATGGTGATATTATTTTTTTGATTGGCTGTAGGATAAGATCTTATCAAATCCGGTGCCAACGACACATTGTCAGTATTACAGGAAACAGGTTCACATTATTTTGGCACAAGGTGAAAATTCTTCCTGAAGCAAAGTTACTTGATTTTCATGAAATAATCTACACATATGCTTGTAAAAGCAAAAGGCATCCGAAACAGGATGCCTTTTGTTGACTCAATATTCGTCTTCGTGGAAAAAAAAGTCTTCCTTGGTTGGGTATTCAGGCCATAGGTCATCTATGCTTTCATACATTTCGCCCTCGTCCTCAATTTCCTGTAGGTTCTCGATAACCTCCATTGGCGCTCCTGATCTGATGGCGTAGTCGAGCAACTCCTCTTTTGTAGCAGGCCAAGGTGCGTCTTCGAGTTTTGATGCTAATTCTAACGTCCAATACATAATTTATGAAGATTTGGGGGTTGTTTACTTTTGCAAAAGTAATTTTTTCTCAGAAGAAATCAAGTTCTTTTTTTACTTAACCCTGATTTTTTTTAATTTCAATTAAATTATTGGTATCCAAGGTATTTCTTCTGCATTAAAATCCTTACTTAGTTTTCTGGCCAACACGAAGAAGTAATCAGAAAGTCGGTTAAGGTATTTACAGCAGATTGGATCGACTTTATTTTCACTTGATATCCTCAGTATGGTTCGTTCGGCACGGCGACAGATTGTACGTGCGACATGAGCATATGAAACTGCAATATGACCTCCGGGTAGAATGAATGATTTTAGTGGAGGTAACTGTCTGTTCATTTCATCGATGGCGTCTTCCAGTGCAGTGATTTCATTGTCATTGATTACAGGAAGTTTGCGTGAAGTGGCATGCACATCATCAGCCAGCAAAGCTTCTATGACAAAGAGTTGTTCTTGAATTCTGATCAGAAACAGGTGTGTAGGCTGATCGATTTCCTGATCCCTGATGAGTCCTACAAAGGCACATAACTCGTCAACAGTACCGTAAGCTTCAATTCTTTCGTGATATTTAGGAACACGTCTACCACCAATAAGAGAAGTTTCGCCCTCATCACCGGTACGCGTGTATATTTTCCATTCCTTGTCCATATCCGACATTATTCAAGAGGCTAACAAGCCTGAATATGAAATGTTCAGCGAATGGTTAATTCTCATTTTTATAGAAGGATACTGTCCGGATATTCTGATTCATTTCATCAGAAGAGATTTCACCATCAAAGAGCCGAACAATCCTGTGAGCATGCATTGCAATATCTTCCTCATGTGTAACCAAAATAATTGTGTTTCCGGCTTTGTGGATATGTTCAATCAGGCCCATGATTTCATGTGAAGTCTTGGAATCAAGATTCCCTGTTGGTTCATCCGCAAGAATAATAGAAGGTTTATTGACCAGGGCACGTGCAACTGCAACACGTTGACGTTGTCCTCCCGATAGTTCATTGGGTTTATGATGCATACGGTCTTCAAGTCTCACATCGAGTAATACCTCAGTAGCACGTTCGATACGTTTTGCTTTTGTTACTCCGGCATATATCTGGGGTAACATCACGTTTTCAAGAGCACTCGACCTTGGCAATAGATTAAAAGTCTGAAACACAAAGCCAATTTCACGATTACGGATTTCTGCAAGTGCATTGTCATCAAGTTTACTCACGTCGTTGTCATTGAGCCAGTATTGACCGCTGGTGGGTGTATCCAAACAACCCAGTAAGTTCATAAGTGTAGATTTACCCGAACCTGAAGGGCCCATCAATGCTACAAATTCACCTTGCTTAATCGAAAGTGACACTTTGCGCAGGGCATATACGACTTCTGTTCCAACCCGGTAATTTCTGACGATATCAATCAGTTTGATGATTTCCTTATCCATGGCTTTATGTTTAGTTCTTTTGTTATGCTTAGTTAGTTGAGTAGTAAAAAACAGTGCAAATATTACACAATCTTTCAGATTCAAAAATAGTGATTTTTATTCCTGTTTTTGCAAAAGTAAAACATTTTGATGTTTTCTAATAAGAAATTATAAAATCCTGTTTGCTAAGTTCTTTTCTAAAGAAAACTATACCAAACTGAAACAAGTCAAGCGTAAGCGTGACTGTATGATGGCCCTGAATGAATTTCCATGCCTCATTCATCTCCTCCGACCAGTGAATATCATCAAAAATCAACACCGTCTCATTGTGTGATTTCTTTAAACAGCTTTCAAAATATCTGATTGTTGGATCTTTTCGATGGTTCCCGTCAATAAAAGCAAAATCAATCTTAGGCATATCAGCAACTATAGAGTCCAATACACTATCAAAATTGCCAATTTCCTGGTGAATATTTTTTAAACCAAGTCTTGTGAAGTTTTCAGCAGCCTTTTCGGCAATCCCTTTGCAACCTTCAACTGTAACTACTGACGCATCCGGAGCAGCAATTGCCAAATAGGCTGAACTAATCCCCAGGCTGGTTCCCAATTCCAGAATATTAGCAGGTTGCAAATGTTTCACAAGCCGGTAAAGCAACTCTCCATATTTCGACCTGATACTGTTGTTTCTGTAAAGTGAAACAATACTTTTTTGAATTAATGCATAACCCTTACCACCAATACCAGCACCAAAATCAGTCACCATAATTTCAGAATGATCCTCCTGAAGCTGTTTGCGCAATATATTAACCTTCTCATAATCCGGATAACGTTGTTTGTCATTAACCATATCCCTCACCAACTCATAGGCAAACGGTGAATGCAAATGATGAACATTAATAGCCTTGAATTTATAGTCAAGAAAGCTATTGATCTGAAAAATGATTTTCTCCATTGTATGATTTTGTTGACAGCCTTTTTTCTCTCTTTAACCAATAGAAAATTTCTGCTTCGATTTTATCTTAAAAATACTTTCAGACAAATGTAATCAAGGGTCTATCTCTATCCAAGATTTGTAATAACCCAAGAGAAGCACTTTATTAAGATTGCAACTGTGTAGCAGAGTGTGCTATGAGAAATTGTGTACGGGGTAAAATTCTAAAACTGTTTTATAGATATGGGCTTGGGCAAAAATGCTCTTGCCTATTCGATCACAATTAATTATTTTGATATAATGGCTGACCCCATTAAACCTCAATAGAAAACCTCAACTTCAAATGATTTGAGTCGGATGTTTTCTATTATAGATTATTAAGTTTCACTAGTCCCTTTCATTTACCTGCTTGGCTTTATTTTATATTTGTCTTTAAAATCAGTCATTTGTGTAGTCAGTTTATCTGAATCGAGATTAATTGAATCAATATAGCCTAATAAATGCTCCCAAGTCAAATTTATAACATTTTGTCGAAAATCAGATTTTACAAGAACTGACTTTGCGAACTCGGCTTTTTGTTTAATTTTCTTATTGTTTTCAGGGAAAATAAATACAACATAAGAGTTTTTAGAAATATGGATTACGTTTCTCATTAGTTGATAATTATCCAAGAAATTAACACAATTACAATATTTGGAATCAATGGCGGAGCAATGCTTTTTATAAACTGACTCATATTTATTGAAAT
>Ga0209748_1000627_pt1 | contig 18289 bp, 13 predicted proteins | sample BarGraIncu00421A_FD_185490 | JGI IMG/M metagenome (GOLD analysis project Ga0209748, IMG submission 185490) | Arctic peat soil microbial communities from Barrow, Alaska - Barrow Graham LP Incubations 004-21A (SPAdes) (version 2) | ecosystem: Environmental > Terrestrial > Soil > Wetlands > Peat... | reverse complement strand
CCTCCGGTAAAATTGTCGCCGGTAACCCGGCCGAGGTTACCCATAATGTCACTGCCAAACAAAAGATCATGGCTAAAGACGGCATCGACGTTTATCGTGAGCTTTGTAGAAAATACATAGCAACAATGAAGAATGTTGATTGATTCAATAATATGCGGCATCGAGAATTCCCGCAGGAACCATCGGCATTCCGAGGCAACATTTTATAAATATCTTTGCTTGTAGAGACGTTGCATGCAACGTCTCTACGGATTTTGTTTATCAGAGGAACTCCTTCACAATTACTGCACAGTCTCGTATACCGGGTCGCCTCCTCCTTGCCGCCTCGATATCATCTTTGATTTAGAAGTGGTATAAATGCCGAAAATTGCATCAATAAGAAATTTAAGGAGAGCTTATTGTCAACCACAAGCTCTTTAATGTTTTATGGTAGGCGGTGCTGGGATTGAAGTAATCTACTAACTATCTATTATCATTTATAATTCACATAGATAATTTTTCCACATATACCCAAAAATACCCCCAAATATCGGGATATGGATGTTTTAGATTAACAGATTTACTTTGCAACGTAGGTTTCACTCTTTCATACATTCTTATGGTTTCTCATTAACATTTATCCCAGAAGAAGTCAACTTCTTGAAAACCGCTTCGGCTATTTCATCAGCATTTGTTGAAACTGATCTTTGAGATGTCGCCAGATTGCGGATGATTTCTCCCTGACGCTGGCAAGCAACCTCACCATAGCTCAGAAATGTTGTCAAAACTTTCTCATGTCCAAGGTTCTGGCTCCACGCCTTGAACTGTTCGGGTGTTTTGCAGACCTCTTCGCCGAGTTGGGCAAGGGTATTTCTGAAGCTATGAGGATTGAAATACGGCAGCCCGGCACTTATAAAAGCTTCGCGAAAGATAGATCGAATGGGCGAGGCAGTACTCCAGTGCTCCCGTGCAATCCCTGCCGCTATAAACTGTTTGTCAGGACCTGTCACAACCAGCGTCATTGGAAACAGCGGATCATCATTACTCCACAGCTTCTCATCCCGAAGGTACGACACCCACTCCGATACAATTGTACAAATTTCCTCCCCCACCGGGAAGAAGAACGTATTGAAGGTCTTGCTGAATTTCGTTTTTACATCGCGGGCATCTTGGTTGACACATCCGGCAATCAGATCGACATGCTTCAGCTTCAGTGAGGCAATGGCGCTATCCCTCGCTCCAGTTAACAGCGTGAATGCTACCAGAGCACGATTGCGGAGCTCTATCTCGGTTTTTGTTGGCATTACATTGATGACGTGCTCGATCTGTTCAATTGTTGGAAACCTTTGTTGTCTTTTTGCAGTGGCGACACGGGTGTCCTTATCAGATAAATTAAAATACTCGGCATCGGCATATTGAACACGAGATTTATAACCGGGTTGCCATGCCAGCCATTGAAAAAACCGTTTTAGTTGGGTAAGAGTCGCATGCAGAGTCGCCTTGCTCAGATTCTCCCCGGACTGCTGCCCCTTCAGCTCGGCCAGATGCTTCTTGAAGGCAACAGCCTGCTCAAAGTGAAATGCCTTGAAATCTCGATAATTAGTATATGACTCGAAGCGGCTCAGGGCCTTAGCGGTCGCATCAACAGTCGGCTCGCTGTGACGCTTGGCTTCCTTTAAAAAAACGAAGTACTTTCTCTTGATCCGTTCATTTACTGGATTGTGCTTTTTCATAATCTTATATCCCCTATCTCAAGTCACTATTTACGGAAGGTTTGGTACTCTCAATTAGATGTCGCTGTACTTCCGAAAAACTTATGTCCATTTTGCCGCGAAATTAATCGATTTTTGCCAGGCTTACCAGCCGGTTCATGATGGCATCACAGTCAGGACAAATCGCTGTCAGATTGCCAAACTTCTGAGTAACCGGAAAATATTCGGCCATGTCTCCAGCAGGTGATTTTGGAGAGCGGCAGCGAACACAATAAAGTTCCCCCTGCTTGCAAATCCGCCTGTTTTTTGCACGACGGGTCTGGAGAAATTCCACCAGGACTTGCCCCAAAACTAGCATTGGACGTTTATCATCAATGCAGGTTAACCCGTCCTTGATCCAGCGGCGCACAGTATTTTTATGGCTGCTGAAAAGCTTAGCGATCTCTTCGACTGTATAGCTGCGGTGAATCTTTACTAATCTGTAGTTAGGATGACGTTTTTTCATTATTCACCTCGCCGAATCTACGCTGACACTTTTTCCACCCTGCGGATCAGAAACCGATAAAACCGGTGAAACCGATTCCACAACCTCAATTTGCCATGCCTCCGCCGAACGGTTCCCACTGGCACGAACAAAACGTCTGCCATTGACTATGCGACCGGAATTACGCCTGATCCACCATCCCAATTTCCGACGGTTAATTTCGCCGCGCTCACCAGCTATTTCCCGCAGTACCTCACCTAGCTCTTGATGCTCTTCCTTGAACACTGACGCTTGCTTTACAGCATCGCGGACCATTGCTGGCGTTTTACCGAACACACGTTGCCAAGATGTCAGCAATCGATCTAATGTTCCCCGATCAGGGTCATCAGACATGGCCTCAAAGACGGAGACAGCAGGATCTGCGCAGCCAAGCCATAAGAGCGGTTGCCGACAAAGTTCAGACCAGTCGGCATACCCCGCCAGCGACTTGCATGTTGTTTTCGGTCGATTGGCGGTAATCCACGCTCGCACGATTGTTAATGCCGCAGAAACGTAGAGTCCCCTCTCGCTCAACACGTCACGCACAAGTTCGGGGCGCTTAAAGCTTCTTGCCGCGGGCGTCTCACAACCAGGATCAAGTCGGATTGTCAAACAACGGCGAGTCATGTCATGAACTGGTCCCACATTGTTGCCGCTGGAGAGAAACAATACACGTGTGTTGACGGTTGTGGTCTTGGACACACCCAGGATGCGTCCGCTCATGAACTCAGAAGACAGTACTGTGCAAAGACTCTTATGTGCCAGTAGATCGCCAGTAAGATTGTCAAACTCCATTACGGCTGGTGCCCGCAACAGTCCGGCGAGCAGCATTTTTCGGCATTCCTCGTCGTCAGAGGGAAGCGTTGTCGGCGTTCCCCTCTGGGGTGTGGCAAAAGCGGTGATCAGTTCACACAGGTAAGACTTGCCTGAACCGACAGAATGTGCCCTGATATGGAACATTGGCGCATGGGGAAGACTTGGACGTATGGCAGCGGTGAGCATTGCCGCCAAGGTTGCCGCCAGATCAGAATCATCAAAGAAGGAAAACTCAGCCAGTAAATTTTTCAGCAATTCTAAAGCGGCGTCAGCTTGCTGCCGAGTCGGAGCTTCAGGAACATTAAATTCCCGTGCATCGAATGCCCCGAACATACCACTGGACTGGTCATATCCAGCAACGTTCATCAGACTTCCGTCGGGGCGAAGATAAGGTTGGCGAGCCAAGCCGATCAACAACGGCAAGTGCGGATAACTGCAAGAATCAAACAGCACGGCTGCATGCCTGGCCGGAGGATCTGTTCCCAACCAATTTCTACTGCGGGCATCAAAGCGCTCCCAGGTCGCAGTGCTTGCCAGTGCCCGTACCAGTGCCTGCTGTCCGATGTCCATTACACGGGTTTCTCTGGTACCCGGGTCTGTAACCACAGTTACAATCAACCCACCGCGCTGATAGTAACGCTGCAATTGAGCCAGTTCACGTTCGGCTGCATCAACAACACGATTCATTTCCCCCGGTATTACCCGGATCGTCGGTTTCATCCGCGCCATGCTTGGCTCGATCTCAAGCAATCGCAGTAAATCTTTTATATGTCGATGGCTGCAATGGCCATGTTGGCACTTGAAGCCTCCAATAGGCCAAAGGTCATCAGGATCAAAGTATGCTGTGCCACTATTCATCCCGTCTGTGTGTTCCTGTACCCAGGGACAGGTTATGCTGTGCTTGCCCTCGCCGAGCGGTTCCTTGTAAAGACCACGATTCCTTAGTGCGACCAAGACGGCGTTGTCTTCAGGCTGTGGTATCCACACTGGATCGCCATTAACCGGACTGTCCTGCACAAGATGTATTTCCTGTCTTGGCGTTCGCCGGTCTTGCTGCATATCCAGTTGCAGACCAGCGACAAGTTCTTCGACCGAATAGCGCAACTCCGGAGACCACATCAGCATCCGGCAGGCAAAGGCTGGTAAATGCTTGCCGTTCACTGCCACTGGCAACCTGGCCAAGCGTGTTCGCGGACCACTGGCCCCGGGATCGCAGAGGCCGGCGGCAATAACGGCATTCATTAAATGATCGGCGGCAGGTCCCTCGGTAAGAGAATCACGCAGCAAATAGCCTGCCTGGCAATTACCAGGAGACGTCTCCAAAAGCCATGACGGAGCCAAAGTCAGACGTTCTACAGGAACCTTGCTACCTACATCATCAAGCATTACCGAATACAGGGCCTGAAAACGCGATTTAATCCGTCGATATTTCCCAGCTTCGTCAGGCCTGAAGATAGCCAGGCTGAAGTAATTATTGGCATCGGAGGGCAGATCAGTCGTCAGGTCACATCCAGGCCACGGTCTGCCAAACCAGACTTTTTCGGGCGCAGTACCGGGATTTCCCTTAAAGCTGACCACTATCGGTTTTGCATCTAATAATTTGTCGCTGAAAACTGCCTGTAGAAAATCACGATTGCTGACCGTGTAGGTTTTGTCGCTTTTGTCGGTTTTCAACAAATCAAATTGGAAAACTGTCTTGACCGTCTTCATTACCACCCCCTTTGCCATGCAACCTTGCGAGCAGCCTCAAGCTTCGTTACCAGATCACGTATTTCGTCATCCGATTTTCCGGAAATACGTGATGCATTAAGCAAATCGATTTCATCGGACGGCCACCCGACGGCCCGAGCGCCGAGGGATACTGGCTTAGTCCAGAGCCCTTGCGAAACTCTTAAATAAATGGTGGAACAGGAAAGACCTGATTCTGATTTCACTGCCGGCATTCTTAGTATTGTACGCTTCATCTTCAAACCTCCTTGATAGTTTTTGGAACTCTTGAGACGAAGCGTAGGTGGGCGATTTGGGCGATACAATAGCTGCACAAAACCTAGCCGTGAATTGATATCCCTATTGGAATCAACTCATTAAACCCTTCAAGGATTTCCGTATCAGAGGTTGCACAATTAATGTTTTCTTCGGAGAGTGGAAAGAAATCAGTGGTTTACCGAGAGGTAGAGTTGGGCGAAAAAATTCCGCCCAACTTTTTTTCAAGTTCATCAGATTGTTCGGTACTTTTTAAAACAGATAGCCCGATATGAAACTTCACTTAGTTTCTATAGAGGGCAGTTGTGAAAATTGAGGATTATTACTTGAAGAACTAAAAATCCAATTCTCGAATCGTCAGAATTGTTTCTTTCTACAAAGAAACAACTTTTAAAAGTATTGATGTTGAGGATTACTATTTGAATTGTAGTATACAACTTTTCGTGACTGACCTCCTTCAACATTGTCCTTACAATACCCCAATCGTAACTTAAAAAAATTCCTGAACAATAAATGAAAATAATCGTGTCCAGAAATCCGCGAAGCAGCTGGTCATGCCCTTTGATCTTTATCGAATATTCAATTCCTTCCAGGCAAGAGCACCGGCACCGAGAACCGCTGCATTTCCCCCCTTTAACTTTGAAGGCAAAATTTTTACTTTTCCCCGAAAAACAGGGAAAAGATTCTTTTCCATGAACTGTTGAGTCGGCTTAAAGATAAGGTCGCCAGCTTTTGCAAGGCCACCCAAAATAAATATTGCTTCAGGATTTGTTATCGCAACCACATCGGATAATTTCACCCCCAATATTTCTCCGGTAATTGCAAAGGCCTCCAATGCGACAGCGTCGCCTTTTCTTGCTGCATCATATATCATTTTTGAAGTAAGCTCATTAAAACTTACATGCCTTAAATCACTTTTTTTGGATCTTGAACAAAGGAGATTGAAGAATGTTCGTTTGATTCCTGTTGCGGAAACATAGGCTTCCAGACAACCTTTATTGCCGCATCTGCAGATGCGACCATTTTGTTCAACATTCACATGTCCCAATTCGCCGGCAAATCCATCATTCCCATACACCAGATGGCCATCTACAACAAAAGCACTCCCCAGGCCTGTTCCCAGTGTGATAACAATAATATTTTTCATGTTCTTCGCTCCGCCATAAACCATTTCTCCTATGGCAGCCGCATTGGCATCATTGGTAAGCACAACAGGTATGTCAGGGAAGTATTTTTTAAACTTTTTGACAAACGGCACAATCCCCTTCCAGTTCAGATTTGGCGGATGATTTATGGTACCCTTGTAGTAATTTCCATTAGGCGCACCGACTCCAACACCTTTAATATTTATTTCTTTACCCAGCGAATTATTTAGACCTTGAATTTCTTTGTACAGAATTTCTAAAAATTTATTTAATTTATCGTATTGGTATGTTCTGATTGAGTTTACTCCCAGACATTGCCCCTTTTTGTCGATAATCCCAAATTTGGTGGAAGTGCCTCCTATGTCAATTCCAACTACTGCATTAATCATTTTTCATTCCCTGAAATTTATTAATTAAGGGGCACCAACCGCCCGCTCCGTTCATCTTAACACAATTATGGTTTAAAATATACTATATGAAGCCAATCAATGACAAGAAGTAAAACACACTGACGACTTGCTCATAAAAATGTTATTTAATTATGCAGAAAGACCACTTGAGCGGTTTCTTTTTCATGTTTCTTTTTCATTGACAAAAAAAATGGTTACCTATATCATTTACTCGTAAAAGAAAGGTTTGATTCAAGTTAAAAGAAATAAAATCAATAACCAAGGAGGCGATTATGCCGGTAAAAAAAGAAACCACAAAAAAAAGAACGGTAAAAAAAGAGTCTCCAGCCGTGAAGAAAACAATAAAGCCTGACCTGAAAGATTTTTTGGAAGAGGTTGAAAAAAAGGCCTATGAGCTCTATCAGGAGAGGATAAAATCAGGCGTTGCCAGCGATGATATCTCCGACTGGTTCAAAGCCGAAAAGGAAATCAAGGAAAAATATAAATTATAGTTTTTGTCATATTTCCTGATCAGCAAAATGGTGATGAATCATGACGAGCAGACAAAAAAGACGTCAGAATCTCCCAGGTCATTATAATGTTTCAACCAGGATTGCGACCGAAGTGACACGCAAGACACTGGTGCTTGTACTGGCCGGCGGCGAGGGCTCCCGCCTGGGAGAACTGACCAAATGGCGCGCCAAGACAGCGGTCCCGTTCGGCGGCAAATACCGGATGATCGATTTTACCCTTTCGAACTGCGTCAACTCCGGCCTGCGCCGCATCGGCGTTCTGACGCAGTATAAATCGCATTCACTGATCCGTCATCTTCAGCAAGCCTGGAATTTCATGCGCGCCGAGATCGGCGAGTTTGTCGAGATTATTCCTGCCCAGCAGCGTATGAGCAAGGACTGGTACCGCGGAACGGCCGACGCTCTTTACCAGAACATCGATATCATTCACCGCCACTCTCCGGCCTATGTGCTGGTGCTGGGCGGCGATCATATCTACACCATGGATTACTCGAAAATGCTGATGCAGCACGTCAATTCTAAAGCGGACACGACGGTGGCCTGTATCGAGGTACCACGCCTGGAAGCGCGAGAATTCGGCGTGATGTCGGTCGATGAAAAAATGCGCATTTCCCGCTTCACCGAGAAACCGGCTGATCCGGAAGCCATGCCCGGCAAGCCTGATACAGCCCTGGCCTCCATGGGCATTTATGTATTCTCGACCAGTTTCCTGTACGACACCTTGATTGAAGATGCCAAAGATGAAACTTCCGCCCACGATTTCGGCAAAAGTATCATTCCGCACCTTATTCATAACAGCGTAGTGATGGCTTATCCTTACCGCAACGATAAGGGCGAGATCGCTTACTGGCGCGACGTAGGTACCATAGATGCATACTGGAAGGCAAACATGGAACTGTGTTCTATTAAACCGGAATTGAACCTGTACGATAAAAACTGGCCGATCTGGACTTACCAGGAACAGCTTCCTCCGGCTAAATTTATTTTTGACGATGAAGGCAAGCGTGGCGAAGCCATTGATTCACTGATCAGCGGCGGCTGTATCATCTCCGGAGCGCGTGTCAAGCGCTCGGTCATCTTTTTTGCAACACGTGTCGAGACCTATAGTCTGGTCAAGGAAAGTGTAGTGTTGCCCGAGGTTTCTATCGGTAAAAACTGCCGGATTATTCACGCCATTATCGACAAGGGAACCATCATTCCCGATAATACTATCATTGGTGAAGACCACGCCGAAGATGCCAGGCGTTTCTATATCAGTGAAGAGGGGGTTGTGCTGGTGACACCGGAGATGATGGGGCAGAATGTCTTGCTGGAAGACACACCCATCTAATGATTTACTACAGTAAAATATCCGAGCAGAAAAGCAACCTGCGCCCTTATATCATCTGCTCAAAGCTGTTTGCGATGTTTTTGAGTTGATTTTCCGCCGCTTTTCGCTTGGCTTCACGCACCGCATAGTATATCTTTATCTTCGGTTCCGTTCCGGACGGACGTACACAAATCCAAGCAGACCGCTCCAATATCAGTTTGACGGCGTTGGCAGCAGGCAGTTGAATATCCAATACCTTGCCGTCCGCAGCGGTGCTTATGCGCGAAAGATAGTCCTCGATACATTGCACGGCCAGATCTCCAACAACACGAATCGGTTTCTTGCGCAACTTGGTCATGATATCCCGCATTTTATGCATGCCGTCGAGGCCTGTGAAAGCGATATTCTTCACGCCTTCAAGGTAATAACCGTGTGCCTCGTACAGTTTTTCCATTACTTCTAGCAGGCTTTGGCTCTGGTTCCTGTAATACTGTGCCGCCTTGCAAAGCAGAAGTGCCGCAAGCACACCATCTTTATCAAGGGCGAATGTGCCGGCGAGGAAGCCGTAACTTTCCTCAAAGCCAAAGATGAACTCAGCATCTGTCTTCTCATTTTTTGTAATGAGCTCGGAAATAAAACGAAACCCCGTCATTACGGTATAAGAAGTGACGCTATAGTGTCTCGCGATCGCGTCCGCCATGTCGGTGGAGACAAAAGACTTGATGATATAATCGGACGAACGGAGCATGCCTGATGACCGGCGCTTTTCCAGCAGATAATTGATCAATATACATCCGATCTGATTGCCTGTCAGTATCACGTATGTACCATCTTGTCTGCGCTCTGCAGCACCCATACGATCTGCATCCGGGTCCGTGCCAATCGCAAGTTGGGCCCCCAGGCGGCCGGCCAGTGCAATGGCCATCTTCATCGCCCCCGGATCCTCTGGGTTCGGAGAATTCACTGTAGGAAAAAGGCCGTCCGGCGTTCTCTGTTCCTCGACGATAGAAAGATTCTTTATCCCGGCGGCAGGAAATACATTTTCGACTGTACGCAACCCCGTCCCGTGTAATGGTGTATAAACAACCTTCAGGTCGTCGGCGCTCTCCGCTCCGCATAGTGCTACAATGCGCTCGTAATAAAGCTGGTCAATCTCCTCGCCAATCTCATGGATAATGCCCTTCGCAACACCCTCACGATAACCGATCCTTTTGACATCTTTAAAGGGATCCAGCTTTTGTATACAGGCCATCACCGAAAGGCTTTCCTCTGGACCGAGCTGCCCGCCGTATGCGGCATAGACTTTGTATCCATTGTATTCGCTGGGATTGTGGCTGGCCGTGATCACGATGCCGCCGCCTGCTTTTAAATGCCGTACGGCTTAAGATAATTCGGGCACACTTGTCAGATGTTTGAATATGCAGGCCTTGATGCCATTGCCCGCAAACACGCAGGCCGTTTCTTCGGCGAATTCCCTGGAAAACTGCCGGGAATCATACGCAATGACCATGCACTTTCCTGCCTTGCCATCAGCCAGCAGATAATTCGCCAGACCCTGCGTCGCCCGACCGACGATATAGCGGTTCATGCGTGTTATGCCCGCTCCGATGACACCGCGAAGCCCAGCAGTTCCAAACGGCAGGTCACTGATAAATCGTTCCTTGATCTGTGCATCATCATCCCGGATGGATTCCAACTCATAAAGCAGATTCTCTTCTTTGACTGAGGTTCTCCAGCGTAAATATGTTTCCTGATAATCCATAATAAACTCCTGGTATTGTTTTGCCCTGCTCTCAGGTTCCTAGCGTTCTTCCGTTTGCCTAGAAAATCTTTAGCCACACTGCACTCAAGCCCTCCAGTGTAATTTCCAGCAAGGCATCGGTAAGCGGGTACTGTTTCCTAGTCAACTGGCAGGTGACCTTGCTGTTGAACATCGGGCGTAATATCCTTCGGTGTTCGTTGGTAAAAAGCGGATTTCTACTGAGAAAATCGAATACGACGAGCCGTGAAGTTTCCAAGCGATTGACCGCAACAAAATAGACGCCATCTTGAGCCTGTCGGCCCAGCGCATCACGGCCTCCAATCACGTAACGCAGTACGCCGATACAGTCATTATCGGGGGCAAAGAAAACAACATAGCCCGTCTGCAGTGCATCCGCCGAGTTGCGCAATTGCGCCAATTGCCGATAATCCTGTGTCAGATCATACGGTGCTTCCTTAAAAGTTTCCCTGTTGAAGGGATCGAGAAAACCGTTCATGCCCCTTTCATCCCCGTAATAGATGCAGGGCACGCCGGGAAGGCAGTATTGCAGTATCGCCGCCAGTCGCTGGCGCTTCGAACCTTTTTTGTTCTGGACGTCACTGATAATGAAAGAGGCCTGCTGCTCCCGCGAAAGCTCATGAGGATCGATACGCGCGCTCAGGGCTGTGCGTACCCGCTCAACATCATGGGACGAAAGCAGGTTGGTTAGCGCGTAGTACATTGGCATGGGGTAATTCGCTGCCTGATCCACCAGAAAGTTTTTCAGGTCTTCGGCGTCAGCCCTCCCGTTAAAAAAACCGATCACGGCGTTGCGCAGCGGGTAATTAGTGACCGAATCGAGCATGCCCCCCAATGCATAATGGCGCTGGGCGCCGTAGCTGTATTTTGTGGTCGCATCTTCCCAGACCTCACCGAGCAGCACGGCTTCCGGATCCGTCTGCCTTGCCGCCCTGTAGATCATGGTCAACACTTCGTCCGGCAACTCATCGGCCACGTCGAGACGATACCCCTTCGCACCCGCTTTGAGCCAGTGCCGGATGACGCTGTCCTCGTCCGTAATGACAAACTGCTGCCAACTCGGTTCGTGCTCGTTGACCTCGGGTAGCGAGGTGAATCCCCACCAGCAGCGGTATTTATCGGGATAGTGTTCAAAGGTGTACCAGGGGTAATACGGCGATTCCGGACTGTTGGCGGCACCGATAACTTTATAGTTACTTTCGCGGTTAAAATAGATACTGTCAGAACCGGTGTGCGAAAACACCCCGTCGAGGATAATGCGGATGCCCATCCCGGTTGCCTTTTTGCAAAGCGACTTGAAATCGGCGGCAGTGCCCAGCACCGGGTCGATGCTCAAGTAGTCGGCAGTGTTGTAACGGTGGTTGGAGGCTGCTTCAAATACCGGATTCAAATACACCACCCTCACACCGAGACTTTGCAGGTATTCGAGAGACTCCTCGATGCCCTTGAGCGTGCCTCCAAAGTAATCGCAGGGATTGTAGTCCTTTTCGCCCGGCAGTGGGCCAAAAAGAGGCTTTTCGTCCCACTTTTCATGATAAAAGACGCGCCGTCCCTTTAAGCGGTGATACTCGATCCCATTTTTTGCCGTCCGGTCATCGCTCCTACGGAAACGATCGGGAAAGATCTGGTACATCACACTCTTCTGGAACCACTCCGGCACCTTAAAATCGGCGTCGTAAACAGTAAGCTGATACGAGGGCGGATGGGCGCTGTAAATACAGCCGGTGCCCCCGGTACGGCTGCCCTGGGCACCATAATAGCAGATATTGCCGCCAATATTGACCGTAAAATAATACCAGTATATCTCGGGAACTGCGGGCGCCGTGATATCAACTGCCCAGTATTCGCCAGAGAGCCGCATGAGGTGCTCTTCGCGGAACTCCTTTCGAAACAGGCACAGATAGACGCCGTTCACGTTCTCCAGCCGTGCACGGAAACGAAGTGTGACAGGAGTACCGGTGGTCACAGCACCAACGGGATCACGGAATAAATCAAGCGATGAATCATGCAGCATTTCATTGTGGTAGTTGATCAGCATCGTCCCCCTCCTTTCCTTGTCTCAGACGGGATCAAGCCCCCAGATGAGCCGGTTATACTCGTCTATGGTCCGGTCAACGCTGAAATATCCGGCAGAGGCAGTGTTGAGGGCGGCCTTTTTTGTCCAGGCGGGCTTGTCGATGTAGGCAGCCAGCACGTTCTCAAAAGCGGCGCGGTAAGAGTCAAAGTCATACAACAGGAAGTATTTGTCCGCACGGTCATAGTGACCGAAAAGAAGTGAATTGCAAAGGTCCTGGAATCGGTCGGGACCGACACCCGGGAGCGTTCCATCCACCAGGCGCGAAACTGTATCGCGGATATCCGCATTCCGGTCAAATAAATCCTTCGGGTTGTAGGTGTTTTCATTCTCCATCCGGGCAATCTCCTCGGCACGGGCGCCGAAGATGAAGATGTTGTCGTTGCCCACTTTCTCGAATATCTCCACATTGGCGCCGTCCATCGTACCCAGCGTCACGGCGCCGTTGAGCATGAACTTCATGTTGCCGGTGCCCGAGGCCTCGCATCCCGCTGTTGATATCTGTTCGCTGATATCTGCCGCTGGAATCAGCAGTTCGGCCAGAGACACATTGTAGTTCTCCAGAAAAATAACCCGTATCTTGTCTTTTGTGCGCGGATGCGCTTCCACTAGTGCAGCAACAGCATGAATGAGTTGGATGATATCCTTGGCTCTCCGGTACACGGGCGACGCCTTGGCTGCAAATAGAAACGTTATGGGCCGGGGTAAAGAATAATCATCATTACCGGTGAAGCAATTGTACAGATATAAAATGTGCAACACTTTCAAGAGCTGGCGCTTATACTCATGCAGACGCTTGGCCTGCACATCGAAGACCGACCTTGCATCGAGGGCAATTCCCTGTTTTTTAAACACATGATCAGCCAAGCGCTTTTTGTTCTGCTCCTTGACTTGCGCAAAATCGGAGATAAACCGCTTGTCATTCACCAGCGGCTTCAACTTCTCCAGCTCACGATAGTCGCGGATAAATTTATCGCCGATATGATCGCAGATCAGCGCACACAGAGCCGGATTGGCCACAGCAAGCCAGCGCCTCTGGGTGATGCCGTTGGTAACGGCCTTAAACTTCCCCGGAAACATCGCATAAAAATCGCGGAACGTGCGGGTCTTCAATATCCTGCCGTGAAGCTGGGATACGCCGTTGACAGTATGGCACACCGCCATACACATGTTGGCCATACGAATCTCATTGTAAGTGATAATGGACATATGGGATATCTTATCCCAGTCGCCCGGAAAGGCTTTCTGGAGTTTTTGGCTGAAACGGTTGTTTATTTCGGAAATAATCGTGTAAACACGAGGCAGCATCGATTTGAATAACTGCTCGGGCCAGGCCTCCATTGCTTCCTGCATGACCGTGTGATTAGTGTAGTTGAACACGCGGCTCACGATACCGTATGCGTCGTCCCATCCAAGGCCTTCTTCGTCGAGCAGGATGCGCATCAGATCCGGAATCGCCAGCGCCGGATGAGTATCGTTGATCTGAATGACGATTTTTTTAGGCAGGGTGCGCACATCGCCATAGCGTTTCTTGTGTTCACGTACCATGCACTGCATCGTCGCGGAAGCAAGGAAGTAATACTGCCTTAAGCGTAGCATTCTCCCGGCAATATGGTCATCCTCGGGATACAGCACTTTGGATATCGACTCGGCCAGCTCTTTCTGCTGCAACATGCAGACAAAGTCGCCCTTGTTAAAAGAATGAAGATCAAATACGACGGGACATTCCGCGCGCCATAGACGAAGCGTTGCGGGCACATGGCTGTTATAGCCGATGACAGGCATGTCGTAAGGCACCGCAATCACCGTCTGATAGTTTTTATGCACAACAGCCAGGCCGTCTTCAGTCCAGACTTCTTCAGCCGTGCCGTCAAAACGCACTTCAATTTGTTCTTCGCGCCGCTCGATTTCCCAGACATCGCCTTTTGCCGTCCAGTCGTCCGGAACCTCCATCTGCTCACCGTCCACAATACGCTGGCAGAACATGCCGTATTCATAACGGATGCCATAGCCCGTTACCGGCAGATTCAGTGTCGAGAGCGAATCCAGAAAGCACGCGGCCAGGCGGCCCAGACCACCGTTACCAACGGCCGCTTCATTTTCCTGCTCTTCGAGCTTTTCAAAGAGATAACCGATCTTGGCCATTACGGCCCGGTAGTCTTCCAGTACGCCGAGGTTGATCATGTTATTGACGAGCAACCGTCCCATTAAAAACTCGGCCGAAAGATAACAGAGCTTCTTACGCCCGTTCTTCTCAATTTCTTTATTGGCCTTAACCCACTGCTCGAGGATCATGTCCCGGATACTCAGCGCTACCACTTGGAACATTTCCTCATCCGAGGCGTTCTCGAGCGTGCGTCCATAATGCCGTTCTAATTTTCCTTCTATGATTTTTTTAATTTTTTTAATTTTGTTTTCCATCCGTATACCTTCGATTGTCAAATGTGGGAACAGCCGAAGCTCCCGTTGCAATGCACAGCTTTTATGTGATGACTGAGCTCATGTCAACGAAAATCATGAAGGTCATTGTCCGGCCGTCTCAACATACAGCTTCGCATAAATCAGCGCGCTCTTTTGAAAACTCCAATCCTTTTTCATGGCGCGCCTCTTGAGCGATTCCAGACGAGTCTTTTGCTGGTAAACACTCAGTGCGTAGCGCACGGTATGGAGCATGTCGTGCGCGTTAAAGTTGTCAAAAGAAAAACCGTTGCCTTCATTCGTGTGTTCGTTGTATGGCCGGACGGTGTCCTTGAGCCCGCCGGTTGAGCGGACAATGGGCAGCGTTCCGTAGCGCAGCGCGATCATCTGCGCAAGGCCGCACGGTTCAAACATGGAAGGCATCAGGAAGAAATCACTGCCCGCGTATATCCGGTGTGCCAGCCGGTCATCGAACATGGTCACGCCCTTCGCCAGGTTACCCGTGCGGTGGGCAACACCACGGAAGAAATGTTCATAATCCCTTTCCCCCGTACCGATCAGTACAAAACCAAAACCTGCATGGATGATCTCGTCAAAAATGCGTATTACCAGATCTATCCCTTTTTGCTTCGTCAGCCGCGTCACCATACCGATGACCGGTGTCTGAGGGTCGATCTCCAGCCCTAGTTCGGCAATCAGGGACTCCTTGTTTTTCTGCTTTTGAGCAAGTGAAGAGGCGTCATACGGATAGGCAATCAGGGGGTCGGCTGCCGGATTAAAGGTCTTGGCGTCAATGCCGTTGAGTATGCCAATCAGGTCATCGGCACGAGTCTGGAGAATACCGTCCAGTCCCTCTCCATAATACGGCATCCTGATCTCCTGCGCATACGTCGGGCTGACGGTCACCAGCTTATCCGCGAAAACGATTCCGGCCTTCAGAAAATTGGCATCGCCATGAAATTCGATATAGTCCTGATGGAAATATCTATCATCGATACCCAGCAAGTGCGCCGCATAACCAAAATTGAAACGCCCCTGATAACCAAGGTTATGGATGGTAAGAACTGTCTTACACCTCCCCTGCGGATATGAATCGTACTGGATCTTTAACAGCATGGGGATAATCGCCGTGTGCCAGTCGTTGACATGGATGATTTCCGGCTCAAAGCTGATCACCGGTAGAGCATCGATAACCGCGCGAGAGAAGTAGGCATATTGCTCGCCCTCGAAATTGCCGCCGCAGTAGATGGCGTGGCCGAAGTAATGTTCATTATCGATAAAGTAGACTGGGATGCCCTCCCAGTCGTAGAGTTCAATACCCACATACTGAGAATGCCGGCCGATGTCCACGCTGAAGCTGACGATGTGCCGCACACGGTCACTGTATTTATCCTTGATGACCCGATGAAACGGCAGCACCAGACGGATATCGCATCCGAGATTCTTCAGTTCTCTGGCCAGCGTCCCGATCACATCCGCCAATCCTCCAGTTTTAGCAAATGGGGCGCATTCGGCGCCGGTCATCAGTATCCGGGGCAGTACTTCCATGTTTTTTGCTTCCATGATTTTTTGCAATTCCGCGTTCATGTTACAATCGATTCCTCTTCATCATAATCAAAATATACGGCCGAAAGCGGCGGCAAATCAATCGCCGCTCTGTATGGTTGGCCGGCAAATTCTTCAGGGACTGCGGTTATTGTCGCCGTCTGATGATGACCTCCGCCACCAAACAACACATCGTCACTGTTGAACGTCTCCTGCAGCGTACCGTTGCCGGGCAGCCCGATCACGAAATGTCTGACCGGTACCGGCGTGAAGTTGAAAGCGCAGACGCAAGACTGACTCTTACTGCTGGCGCGGCGCAAGAAACAAAGCGAGCTTTGCATGGCATTGTCCGCATTGAGCCACGTAAATCCGCCCCAGCTGTCTTCAATCTGATAAAGGGCGGGACATCCTGTGTAAAAAGCATTGAGCGCCTTCACGTACTGCTGCATCTGGCGATGCCTTTCATATTCCATAAGAAACCAGTCGAGCGGCTTTTTATAGTCCCATTCAATGAACTGCCCGAACTCGCTGCCCATAAACAGCAGTTTTTTCCCCGGATGCGCGTACATAAAACCGAGCAGCGCACGCAGCGAGGCGAACTTTTCGTCATAAGAACCGTACATCTTGTCGAGCAGAGATTTTTTACCGTGGACAACCTCGTCGTGAGAATACGGCAAAATGAAGTTTTCGGAAAACGCATAGCACATCGAGAAAGTAATTTTGTCATGATGGTCATGCCGGAAGAAGGGATCCATCGACATATACTTGAGCGTATCGTGCATAAAGCCCATGTTCCACTTGAATAAAAAACCGAGGCCCCCATCATAGGGCGGCTTGGTAATCATCGGATACGCCGTCGATTCTTCTGCAACTGTGATGGTGCCGGGATGCCTCGTCAGGATCACAGAATTGAGCTTCTGCAGAAAAGCCACCGCGGATTTGTCAATGTTGCCTCCGTCCTCGTTGGGCACATATTCGCCCTGATTGCGGGCATAATCCAGATATAGCATCGATGAGACCGCGTCGACGCGGATGCCGTCGATGTGGTAGACGTCAAAGAAAAACATCGCGTTGGAAACCAGAAAACTAACCACCTCGGGACGGCCATAGTTGAATATTAGCGTGCCCCACTGCGGGTGATGGCCCTGCAGCGGGTTTTCATGTTCATAAAGGCATGTTCCGTCAAACCGGGCCAGGCCGTGCGCATCCTTGGGAAAATGGGCGGGCACCCAGTCCATGATCACACCGATGCCCTTTGCGTGCATCGTATCCACAAAATACATAAAATCCTGCGGCGTTCCATAACGGCTCGTTACCGCGTAAAAGCCGGTAACCTGATATCCCCATGAATCATCAAGCGGGTATTCGGTAACGGGCATAATCTCCACATGCGTGAAGCCCATCCCAACAAGATAATCGGAGAGTTCATCGGCCACTTCACGCAGATTCGCGAAGTAATAACCCTCGCGCTTACGCCATGACCCGATGTGCATTTCGTAGATGGCCATAGGCCTCTGCAGGGCGTTTTCTTGAGAGCGCTGACGCAGAAATTCCGTATCGCGCCAATGGTACCTGCCGAGGCTCCAGACCTTCGAGGCAGTTTTCGGGCGAACCTCGGCATGAAAGGCAAACGGGTCTGCCTTGAGCACAGTCTGGCCATCGTAGCCGTCGATTTGATACTTGTAGCAGTCGCCGTCCTTCAGACCGGGTACAAACGCGACAAAGACGCCGGTATCGAGCCGTTTCATCCGGTTTCTGGAAGCATCCCAGTCGTTGAAGTCCCCCACAACGCTGACCTGCCGCGCATTAGGCGCCCACACTAAAAAGCGGTGGATGCTAAGTTCAGCCAAAGAGTGACACCCGAAAGTACCATAGGCCTGCTGCGCCTCGCCGGTGTTGAAAAGGTAAATCTCGTCTCTATTGATGTATTGCTCAAAGTTCTTCATTGGCAGATATTCTTAATTTCTTTAATATTGTTATATTGCACTAGATACACAAAGTTTCATCCTAAACGGCCAAATAATCTTGTCACGTGAGCCAGCTTCTGCACGGTTTGTTCGTCAAATTGGCCGGGCGACAGCCA
>Ga0209748_1000624_pt1 | contig 18328 bp, 19 predicted proteins | sample BarGraIncu00421A_FD_185490 | JGI IMG/M metagenome (GOLD analysis project Ga0209748, IMG submission 185490) | Arctic peat soil microbial communities from Barrow, Alaska - Barrow Graham LP Incubations 004-21A (SPAdes) (version 2) | ecosystem: Environmental > Terrestrial > Soil > Wetlands > Peat... | reverse complement strand
CGCCGACATGAAATGGGCGCTGGGCCTGGCATCCGAGCTCGAGGCCCTCAATACACGCTGGGAGGTCCCCATCGCGTTCGGTACCAACCTTCGGGTGACCCCCAACAAGGATTACGAGGAGTTGTTCACCGCCCTGGCGGCGGCCAACTTCAGGTTCGTGAACATCGGGCTCGAATCCGGGAGCGAGCGGGTCCGGAGAGAGATCCTCAAGCGGAACTACTCGAACGAGGACATCATGGCCGCGGTCAGGACCGCCCGAAAGCACGGCCTGCAGGTGGGCTTCTACAACCTCATAGGCCTGCCCGGCGAGACCAGGAAGGATTTCCTGGAGACGGTCAAGCTCAACCGCGCGTGCCAGCCGGACTGGTTCCTCTTGAGCGTCTTCTTCCCCTACCCGGGCACCGAACTGCACGACCTCTGCGTCGAACAGGGCTTGCTCGATGACATGGATAAAGTGCTCGAGCGGCGCAGGCCGGCGCTGAACCTGCCGGGCTTCAGCAAGAAGCAGGTCGGCCGCTGGTACGCCTGGTCCCCGCTGCTGTTCTACGGCGGGCACAGGCCGTTGATGGAAGTCCTCTGGATCATGGCGATGGGCCGCATCTTCTCGCACCGCAGGCTGCTGACCCTCTGGAGGGCATGGAGCGGCTGGCGCTCGCCCTACAAGCAGTTCGAGTAAAAAGCAATCGGCCCGGTCCTGCACTCCCAGGTACAGACCCGGACCGACCGATACGTTGGACGTATCCTTATCTAAAGCGGCCTGGCAGCCGCGACTTATCTAGTAGTTATCGATGGTCTTGACGTAGTCCCATCCCTGGAGCATTGTCCCGTCGCTATACCTGCCCATCACCACGAACAAGACGCTGTTCCCGATCGGCAGGTCGACAAGATCGCCGCGCAGGAATGTCAGGTGGAGACCATTACCCGTGACTTCGTAGTTGACGGGGGCCGCCTGGAAAGCCCTGACAGTCTGCGGGTTGACCGCGTAAGGGTTGTAACCGCTCTTCAGTGTTACATAGACATCGAAGACACCGCGGGCATCGACGTTGAGCGCGGTGGGCGTGATCTGCAGGTCCTTGAACTGGTTATCCCCTATTGGCGGCGTGTTCGGTGGCAAGACCGGAAGCGTCCCGGGTGGAGTCGGTTGCGTCTGCGGCGGCTGCTCGGGCTGGGTCCCCGGCGCGGGCGGTGTCACGTCGCCCGGCGGCGGGGTGTTAGGCGGCGGGCCCGAGGCGAGCTCGTCCCCGAACGACGCTCCGGGGGTTCCCGTCCCGTTGTTCCAGTTAAACGTCCCGCCGGCCACGGTCACTCCCACGTTCAGGGTGTAGAAGTGGGCGATGCCTACCGGCTCGTAGGTCATCAGTGTCAGGTACTGGTTGTCGGTGTTGTCGTTCCAGCCGCCGTCCCACCAGTACCGGTTCTCGACGATCCCGACCCGGCCGGGAAGCTGGCTCCAATCGGTCGTGATGTCCGGCCCGCTCGCGATCTCGTTGCCGTGGTGCCAGACACCTGCGATCCTGAAACCGTACCCCTCAGCCTGGGCGTAGGGCCCCAGGTCCGCGCTGGCTATCGGATCGGAGGCCCCGCCCACGTTGATATCAACCCAGTACATCTTGGGCTCGCGGATGCTCCAGTACTTCGCGTTGAGGGGGACATAGCCGTCCGCGCCCATGGAGGCCTTCAGCTCGTCGGGCGGGTCATAGTCCCTGTAGGCTCCCGTGGGCAGCGGGCATCCCTGGCTTGCCAGCTTGGTGTACCATGCCGTGTCTGCGACCCTTGCCGCCACCATCAGGTTGTTGATAGCGACGGTGTGCTCCGCCTTCTTGCGGTTCATAAGAAGAACCGGGACCGCTATCCCGACCAGGATGGCGATGATAGCGATCACCACGGCAAGCTCTATCAGTGTGAATCCGAGGTCAGAGTGCCAACGCCGGCGCAGTCCTCTTCTTGCGTGATTCGTGCGGTCCATCGTATGACCCCCTCATAGGAACTCTGTCTACTTGTGCCTTCGGCGGTTAATACTCTGGACATTAGTCAATAGAATTGGTGATTTTTTATTCACCATAAGGAGCTATCAAGGTTGGACCGCTGGAGTCCCGGCTTATTGCACGAACTGGATGATCTTCCACTCGCCCCGGGACTTCACCATATTGAAGGTCAGGCCGGTCGACCCGGCTGGTCCACCAAAGTGGACGGCTACCGTCGCGCTGGACGGATCTCGCATCTGCACTGAGCCTGCGGTGGCTTTTCCTTTGCCCCGCATCGCGTCAATCAGCGCGAGAAAGGTGTCGCGCTGCACGAAGTGTTCGCTCGCCCGAGCGAGATTGCCGGCCTGCATGAGGTCGAGCACCAACTGAGCGGCGGCGGCGGGCGTTGAAGTGGCGCTGCCCCCGCACCCGGCTCCGAGCGCGGCAGCGGCGAGCGCCAGGATTAATAGTACAAACAGGGCTTTCTTCACTGACAATCCTCCTGAGTCTCTATTCTACGGGCTCACAGTGAAAACATCTGCACGGGTGTAAGGTTTCTCCGGCCGTCATCGTCCGTATCCGTGAAGACGCACAAAGACGCGAGACGCGGGAGGTAAGGAAGATGGAAGACTCAAGCGGGACCGACTGGAAGGTGCTGGTGATATCGCTCGTCGGCGCGGTGCTGATCATCGGGCTCGTTGTGGGGCTCGCGCTCCTCTTCGCGGGGGGGAAGAACCAGACCGGGGCGCAGGTCACTGCACCGACCACTGCAATGACGACGCTTCCAGGAGGCGGCACATCAAGTGGTGGCTCGCACCCGGCGGGCGCCGCCAGCACGAGCAGCGGTTCGACACCTCCGGCCGGCAGCCACACGACGCCCGGCACGAGCCCGGCCGCGTCTTCGACCCCGACGGCAGTCGTCATGCCGATATGGCTCACAACTCTTTCCGCCTCGAGCTCCGACTCCGCGACGCGGGACTCGGCAACGTTCAACATCGCTTCCGGCGGCAGGATCATCGCCCGTGTTACCGTCAGCCCGATCGGCCCCGGGGACCACTACCTCAAAGTCGACTTCAACCCGGAAGGCGAGCCCGATTCCAGCGGCCACGAGTGCCTCTCGATATACGACCCCATCGCCAACCACGAGTACGTTCTTGCTGAGTACTTGGCGGGCGGCTATTACCTCCACGCAACCGCTGTGAACTGCACATACACAATAGTCCTCGAGCAGCAGTTCTAATAAACTAAACTGCGCCACTGGGGTCAGACCCCGGTGGCGCACTGTCCTGGCCGCGCCGGACCAACGGCGCGGCTTTCCTCACGATCTTTGCGTCGCCGGCGGGACGCCGGCGCTACGCTTACTTCTCCGACATGTACGGGTAGCGGTAGTCCTTCGGCGGGAGGAAAGTCTCCTTGATGGCGCGTGGCGACACCCACCGCTCGAGGTTGATCCAGCTCCCCGCCTTGTCGTTCGTCCCGGATGCGCGAGAACCGCCGAAAGGCTGCTGCCCGACCACGGCTCCCGTAGGCTTGTCGTTGATGTAGAAGTTGCCGGCCGCGCCGCGCAGCCCCTTCACCGCCTTCACGATGGCGAAGCGGTCCTGCGCGAAGATGGCGCCGGTCAGCGCGTACGAGCTCGAGGTGTTGCACAGCTCGAGCGTCTTCTCGTACTCCTTCGCCGGGTAGACGAAGATCGTCACCACCGGCCCGAAGATCTCCTCGCACATGCACTTGGAGTGCGGGTCCTTGCTCAGGATCACGGTCGGCTGGATGAAGTAGCCCTCTGAGTCGTCGTAGGTCCCACCGCACAGGATCTCGTGGTCCGGGTCCTCCTTGGCGAACTCGATGTAGCCGGTGATGTTCTTGAACGCGGTGGCGTCTATGACCGCGTTGACGTAGTTGGTGAAGTCGCACGGGTCGCCGACCTTGATGGTGGCGATCTCGTCCACCAGCATCTCCTTCACCGCCGGCCAGAGGCTGTCAGGTACGTAGACCCGGCTGGGCGCCGAGCACTTCTGCCCCTGGTACTCGAAGCCGCCGCGCACGATAGCGGTCACCAGGCTGTCAACCTCCGCCGACTCGTGCGCGAAGATGAAGTCCTTGCCGCCGGTCTCACCGACTATGCGCGGGTACGAGAAGTATTTTCGGATGTCCGACCCGATGGCGAGCCATATCGTCGAGAACGTGTAAGTCGAGCCCGTGAAGTGGACTCCTCCCAGGTCGAGGTGGTTGAGGACAGGTGGTCCGATCACCGGGCCGGGGCCGGGCACCATGTTGATGACGCCGTCGGGCATGCCGGCCTCCTTCAGGACTTTCATCACGTAATAGGCCGGAAGGACCGCGGACGACGCCGGCTTCCACACCACCGCGTTGCCCATCAGGGCCGGGGCCGTCGGCAGGTTGCCGGCGATGGACGTGAAGTTGAACGGAGTGATGGCGAAGACGAAGCCCTCCAACGGGCGGTGCTCCATGTAGTTGAGCACGCCCTTCACCGAGATCGGCTGGTCGTCGTAGACCTCCGTCATGAAGTACGGGTTGAAGCGCCAGAAGTCGATCAGCTCGCACGCCGAGTCGATCTCGGCCTGGTGCGCGGTCTTGCTCATGCACAGCATGGTGGCGGCGTTCACGGTCTGGCGGTACTTGCCCGCCAGGAGCTCCGCGGCCTTGAGGAGGACTGTTGCGCGCGACGACCACTGCATCCCGCTCCAGGCGATCTTGGCTTCGTTCGCGGCGTCGATCGCCATGTCGGCTTCCTTTGGGCCCGCCTTGTGATACATGCCCAGGTACTGCCCGTGGTTGTGCGGCGCGGTCATGCGGACCTGCTCCCCGCACGTCACCTCGCGCCCGCCGATGATGCACGGCACCTCGACCGGGTTTGCGAGCATATCTTCGAGCGTCGCCTTGAGCTCGGCCCGCTCTTTGCTTCCGGGCTCGTAGCCGAGCACGGGCTCGTTCTCGGGCTTGGGGATATGGAATATTCCGTTGAACATCTACAGCCTCCTCTAAAATGCACCACTGGGGTCAGGCACCGGTGGTGCGTTTGCGCAACTCGAATATGATAACCCATTGCGCGACCGGGGTCAGACCGCGTCAGGCAACGCAAGAAGTGTAAAGAAAAGTGGAAAACGAACGACGTAACCTTGCCTTAGCTCTATTCGATCTCTTCTTCGAGAGCCAGGTCGAGAGTCTTGTCGATGAGGGACTCGGTCGCGTGCGCTTTCTGGGTGACTATCTTCTCGAGCGCGGGGACGACCCAGGGGTCGAACTGGACGCCGGCGTAGCCGATGATCTCGTCGAGAGCCTCGGCGGGCGTGCAGCCCGAGCGGAACGGCCTCTCCGAGGTGATGGACACGAACGCGTCGGAGACCATGAGGATGCGCGCGAGCAATGGGATCGCCACGCCCGAAAGCCCGTCCGGATAGCCCCACCCGTTGTACCATTCGTGGTGGTGCCGGACCGTAAGCACGATGGGCCTCGAGAAGCCGAGTTCCTCGAGCTTCCTGGCGCCGAGCACCGGGTGGCGCTCCACGGCGCGGCGGACGTCAGCGTTCTGCATGTAATCGACGCCGGAATCGGTGCAGCCCGAGACGAGCGCGTGTATCGACTCGTCTATCATCCCGATGTCCTGGAGGTAGGCGCAGATGCGGAGCTGCTCGAGCGCTTCCCGGCTGAGCTCGAGCTCCTCCCCCATCGCCGAAGCCTCGAAAGACACCCGCTGCCAGTGGCCTTTCTGGTAGGGATACATCGCCTCGAGGCGCCGCTGGACGGCGCCCATGACGACAGTGTCGTTGCGCCTCCGCCCTTGTGCGCGCGGACCAATGAAGGTAATCTCAGCTTCTTCGTGTATTTCGTCTTCCGCCATTAGCGCGCCAGCTCCCAGTCATCAGACACCGCTATGTAATCGACATAATGGGCTCTTCACTGAAACCTTCGCCCGGCTTCTCCTTGAGCGCGAGCGCAAGGCTGACCACGAGCAGTGCAGTCCCTACGATAAGCATAACGACCAATATCTGGGGAAGTGTACGGTGGAAGAGGATTATTCCCACCACCTCAGCGATCGCCCCGATCGCGTAAACGCCGATAAAGAACTTGCGGTCCAGGGCCAGGTGGTAGAACGCGAGCAGCTTCACCAGGGCGAAGATCGCCATGACAAGGCCGAACAGCACCACGAAGTTGATGCCTGCCGGGCCCGTGAGTCCCACGATGTACTTGCCGTTCTTGCCTGCGAAGAACGAGGCGGTGAAGCCCGGGAAGAGAGCGTAGAAGATCACGACCGCCCCCACCAGCGCCCCCGCCGCCGCGACGCTCAAGACCAGCACGCGCCTGGTCGGCTCTCCCCTGGCACGAAGAGCGCTGACCCTTGGGAACATGACCAGGGCCACGCCCTCGGGGAAGAACAGCACGGCCTTGCCCGCCAGCGCCGCGTACGAATAGCGGTCCGCGATCAACGCGCCCTTCATCGCCCGCACCAGTACGACGTCTATCTGGGTCATGAATATCACCAGGAAGACGGCGACCGCCACGGGTATCAACGCCCAGAGCGCGGTGGCGGGGTGGAAGTCCGGGGTCTGCTCCACCGGGCCGCGGAACATGTCCCGGTAGAAGAATATGATCACGGACGCGACCACGATGCCGGCGAGCGTTGCGGCGCCGAGCGCGCCGTAGACACCGAGCCCCAGTGCCACCAGCACGACGCCGATGACGATGCGGAGCGTCGATGTCGATATCGCCGCGCTGCCCAGCGCGAGGAACCGCTGTTCGCCCTGGAGCAGGCCGTTGGGAAGGGTGATGTACATGGTGATGGCGACCGAGCTCCCCAGGATGATCACCAGCGCGGGTGAGCTCAGCTTGAGCAGGTGCGCCAGCGGCCAGGCGACCGCGACGCTCAGCAGGATGATGGCCCCGCCGAAGAGCAGCAGCCACCAGGAGAACTTGCGCAGCAGGAGCTTCACCTTGCCGGGCTCGTCCGTGACCTCGAACTGGGCCACGTACTTCGTGATGACCGTCTGGACCGAAAGCGCTCCCATGGTGACGATCAGGAAGATGGAGTTGAGGGAGTTGAACGACGAGAACTCGCCCCTCCCCCCGAGCATCCGCGTCATGATGATGCTGAAGACGTAGTTGAGCGCGCCCGCCAGCGTGACCGCGACCATCATGAGGCCGAAGGCCCCGATCAGGCTCTCGCGAAGGATCGCTATTCGCTCTTTCATCCCGCCTGTTATGGTAACTTTGTCTCCAGACGATGCAGGCTCGTCGTTCACGCGCAGCTCCTTTTCGGGTCAGCCGGGCTGACGGTACTATAATTCATTTTCGACAGAAGGCTGTAGATTTCATCGTGAGACATCGGTATTGTTTCATCACCGCGCGAGTCCGGCCGGCAGACAAACGGCCGCGACCCCGCCGGTTGAGTGTGACAGACGGGTAAACGCGGCGGCCGGTAAGGCCATCGCGCATCGACCGCAAGGTCCAACAGGGAGGTTCTTTTGATGGGCACTGAAAAGGGCGCCGACAAGATCAGGCTGATCCCACCCCACGTGCGCGGCTTCCTGCAGGCCGGCTACGACGACTTCGAGAAGTTCTGGGAGCAGGCCGCGCTCGATTCCATGGACGAGATCTACTGGTTCGAGCCGTGGAAGAAGGCCTTCGAGGCAGACTACCCGACTTTCCGGTGGTTCGTGGGCGGCAAGACGAACGCGTGCTACAGCGCCGTGGACTACAACGTCCTCAAGGGGCGCGCCGGCCGCGCCGCAATCGTCTCGGAGATAGCGGAGACCGGCGAGGTCACGGTCGTCACTTATGCTCAACTGCTCGACATCGTCAAGAAATACGCCGCCGCGCTCCGGGGCATGGGCATCGCCAAAGGCGACAGGGTGGTCATCTACATGCCGATGGGAGTCGAGTCGGTGGCGGCGATGCTGGCATGCGCTCGCATCGGAGCGATCCACGTGGTCGTCTTCGCGGGGTTCTCCTTCCAGGCGGTCGCGGACAGGATCGAGCTCTCGGGGGCCGAGTACGTGCTCTGCCAGGACGTCAACCACCGCAGGGGTTCCACCGTGGAACTGAAGAAGGTCGTCGACGATGCCATCGCGGTCCTTCCCACAGGGTTTGTGAAGAAGGTCGCGGTCCTGCGCAAGGCCGCCGAAGAGCGCCCGATGGAGCCTGGCAGGGACATCACCTGGGACGAGTTCCTCGCTCTCGGCGAGGGCCAGAGCGGCGACGTGGAGATAATGGAGTCCAACGAGCCGCTGTTCCTCCTGCCCACCTCGGGTACGACCGCCAAGCCGAAGGTGACCGTGCACGTCCACGGCGGATACCAGCAGTACGTCTATTCGATGGGCCAGTGGATCTACAAGATGCGCCCCGAGGACGTGTGGTTCGCGACGTCCGACATCGGCTGGATCGTCGGCCACTCCTACAACGTCTACGGGCCGCTCATCTCCGGCTGCACCACCGTGCTCTACGAGGGCACGCCTGACTACCCCCGGGACGACATGCTCTGGGACGTCATCGAGCGCAACAAAGTCAGCGCGCTGTGGATATCCCCGACGGGGGTCAGGGCCCTCATGAAAATGGGAATCGACAAGCTCCGTGGGCACGACCTTAGCTCCATCGAGAGGGTCTTCTGCGCGGGCGAGGTGCTGAACCCGGCCGCCTGGGAGTGGCTCCAGGAGGAGGTCTTCTCCGACACGATCCCGGTCATCGACCACATGTGGCAGACTGAGACGTCCGGCCCCGTCATCGGCAACCCGTACGGGCTGGGCATGTACCCCATCAAGCCCGGCTCGTCGACGCTGGCCGTTCCGGGTGTGCTTGTCGATATCGTGGACGTGAACACGGGCAAGGTCTGCGGGCCCGGCGAGAAGGGCATGTTCGTGATCAAGAAGCCGTTCCCCGGGCTGACGCCGACACTGTGGGGCGACACCGACAGGTACCGCAAGGACTACTGGGAATACGTGGACACCTTGAAGGGGATGTACTGCTCGGGCGACGGGGCGTACCGCGACGAGGACGGCTACATCTGGTTCGTGGGAAGGGCCGACGAGGTCATCAAGATAGCTGCGCACCGCATCGGGACCATCGAGATCGAGAACGCGCTCATCTCCCACAAGGACGTAATGGAGTGTGGCGTCTCGGGGGTGCCCGAAGAGCTGCGGGGCGAGGTGGCCTGCGCCTTCGTGGTGCTGCGCACTGACGCGGAGCCCTCCGACGAGCTCAAGAAGGCACTCATCAAGCACGTGCGCGACGTGATGGGGCCGATAGTGGTCATCAGGGACATCCAGTTCGTCAGCATGCTTCCCAAGACCAGGAGCGGCAAGATCATGCGGCGCGTCATGAAGCGTCTCTGGCTGGGCGAGGACCTCGGCGACCTGTCGACCATCGAGGATGGGGCCTCGGTCGAGGAGATCCGCGACGCCATCGGCAAGATGAAAGTGTAGCGCCGGCGTCCCGCCGGCATGGTGTGATATCGTAGCGCCGGCGTCCCGCCGGCAATAGCGTAGCGCTGGCCTCTGGCCGGCATCATCCGGGTGTTGCTGATACTTCTTGAAGCACCCGCGCAGAAGTACGATACTTTGAAACGAATCGGGGCCGTTAGCTCAGTTGGTAGAGCACCGGACTTTTAATCCGGGTGTCATAGGTTCGATCCCTATACGGCCCACCACTAGTATTTCCCCATTCTGAAGCCATTTGTGAGCCCTTGCCTACCGGCAGATAAGCAATACTAGCATTGTCCATTTGCCTCCTATTTGCCGCGGTTCTCTGTTTTCGGCAGGTATGCAAGCTTGCCACCTGCACCCGTCATAAGCGCGTCAGCCTTCATAAGGACCGGCTCGACACTCTCTGTGATTAGGTGACTGTAAACGTTCAAGGTCATGACCGGGCTCGAGTGGCCCAGGCAGGTTGCAAGGGCTTTGACGCTTGCACCGGAGGCAAGCATGACGCTAGCGAATGAATGTCTCAGAGATTGGACGCTGACGTGCTTCAGCCCTGCCGCCTTCAATGCTTTGTAGAATTGCCGCCGGACGTTGCCCTTATCCAGCGGAGTCTCGCCGTTCACCGTGAACAGGAGCGCGTCCGGTGCCGGGTTTCCTTGCAGGCGATAGAAGTCCCGGAGGCGGGCTGCGAGACTTGGAAACATCGGCACGGCCCGGCGGCTGCTATAGGTCTTCGGCTCCGTGAAGCCGTTGTAGATCGAATAGCTCCTTTCGACCTTGATAGCATTCATCTCGAAGTCCACGTCTCGCCACCGGAGCGCGAGCCCTTCTCCCAGGCGAAGGCCGGAGTATGCAAGGACGGTGAACAGGGTCCGCTCCGGTTCGCGGCACTCCGCAATTAACGCGGCGATCTCTCCCGGCTGAAGATACTGGAGCTCTTCTCTGTTGATCCTGGGCAGCTCGATCCCCCGGCAAGGGCTCTTCTCAATCTCGCCCCATGTCTCGGCCTGCCGTATGCAAGCGCGGAAGTAACGGAAGCACTTTGCGGTACTGGAGGGCGAAAGCTTCTTCGGCTGGTCTTTCTTCTCGGGTGCCTTCTTCGACTTGGCTTGTTTTACAGCCGCAAGCTCGAGCGAGTTAATCCACTCTTGCACGTCCTGCGGCTTGATAGCGTCTATCCGCTTCTCGGCGAAGAAGGGCAGAATGTGATTCTTGAAGGTGTGCCGATAGTCGACCAGTGTCGCGGCCTTGAGACTCTTTTCCTTTGCGGCGATCCAGCGCTCATAGAAAGCGGCGAAGGTCAGCGTCTCGCGGCCATAGGTGCCGGCGGCGATCTCGCGCTCAATGCGCTTACGCGCGGCCTCCGCGTCCTTCTTCAACTTGTAGCCGCCGGCCTTGTGCTGCTTGCCCGCGGCGTCCTTGAAGACAACGTAGTAGCGCTCGCCTGTCTTCCCGCCGGCCGTGGTCCAGCTCTGCTTCCGTATGTGCGCCACGTTTAGACCCCCTCCCCTGATGAATGTCCACTGTTACAGCCCTTCGGGCACTTCCAATATCCGCGTGGGAGTCTTCCGCCGGGCAGTATATTGGGTGACCAGATTTGGCCGCATTTCTGACATTTCAGAAGCAGTCTTTGCGGGTCAATCTCTGTAACACCTGCTGTTCTGAGTCTCCGCCTATATTCCATGTGATCTCACCCCCCCTTGCTTGTCTTCTTCGCCGGTGCTTTCTTGGCCGCCCTCTTCTTCGCCACTTCCTCACGATATTTGGCCTGGCGCCTAACGTGCAGGCAGTCAGGGTGTCCCTTCCACCTGCCCGGACGCACGTTACCCGTTATATCCGCCCAGCGCCCGCACACTTCGCAACGCTTGATATTCCGCTCACCGCACACGACTTGGTAGAACTGCAACCACATGGCGGTCAAGAGGTTTGAGGGTCGCAGGTAGGACCTGATCTTATTCTCGGGGTTCATGAGCAAGCGGGGTCGGATGGTGCCGATCTCTTTTTCGTCCATGTCCCTGATCTTCCTGTTCACGAACTTCTGCAAGAGGTATCGAGCGGGCAAGAGAAGATCACCGGGCTCGAAGCGATTGAAAATCTCAAGGCTCTCGTGCTTGTTGTTCGCAAGCCAACCAAACGCTGCCCCAAGCACTCCCATGGGAACGTCGTCATCGGGTACGGCGTAGTCCTTTCCTTGCCAGACGGGAAGGGAGTACCACACCCCGTTTGCGCGCCACTGGATGACGCGGCTAAGTGAAGGAATGTCTTCGTCTTTCCACCACTCCCACACCTTGAACACCTGCCCCATGTCGATGATTTCTCGCTGCCAGAATGACAGAGATTCGGCAGTAAGAGATGGCCGCGCCGGTTGTTTCTTGCCGCCGTCTTCTATTACAACGTCCTGACTTTGACTCACTGGCTTAGATCCTGCGGGATACTTCGGACTCATCACTTCGGTTTCGCCCTTGGTCAACAAACCCCATTTGTTGGCGAAGTCCAGAATGCTTTCCCGGTCGTCTGGATTGAGTTTTGCGAAATTCTCGTAGAGGGTTGTTTCGTCCTGGAGTATACGGTTGTGGCGGTAGCTGCCCTTTGACCCCGGAGCCTCGATCAAGACCGGCCCTTCGACCTGTGGAGGGGTGAGATTGTCATACGACAGAAGGTTGGGGTTCCGGTCGCCAGGCCTGGACCAGTCAATACAAAACTCGTGTATCGAGCCGGGAACGAGCTTCCCCGAATCAGGGTACTTGTATACAATCGTCGTCACTGAGCCTGGGTATCGGCACAGGCTCCTGGGAACGGGTTCGGCTTTGTCATCCCACATGAAACCGTTCTCGGGCCTCTCCCAAAAGAAGTCAACCTGCTGTATGTCCATGAACTTCTGCGGTTCGCTCATGCTTCCCCCTAGCCGTCACTTTTCGCGTCACGACGTCTAATACCCCTTGTAATCGTCACTCCACAGGGTATCCTGAGTATGGACGTTTCGAAAGCTTACGTCAACAGCATACGTGAAGGGAGTGACAAATGAACTGGTCTGAACTGCGAGTGAAGCGCTTGCGAAACCGTGTAACCAAGCGCGAGATAGCCCGCCGTCTCGGGTGCGCCGAGTCCTGGCTTAACGTCATGGAACTCTACGGCTACAACGGACCGGCTCGCGAAGTGTGGGCCGAGAAGTACAGGGTGGCGCTAGAGGACATTCTCGCGGAGAGGAAGGCCCGATGACGCCTGAGTCTCGCCTTCTCACCGCCGCCGAGCTCGCCCAGGTACTTAACGTCCCAACGGCCACGATTTGGAAGTGGGCCAGGAGCTCCGAAGTACCAAGTCTTCGCCTGCCTGGCGGAAGAAAATTCGTGAGATTTGACCTCGCCGCGGTCGAGGCCGCGCTGGAGGCGAAGTTATGAGCGACTTTCGTTATCATCGTTTCCCGTCCAAGTATTGGACTGACCCCGACTTCCGCGCATTGTCGGATGATGCAAAACTCCTGTTGTTCTACGGCCGCACCTCCCAGCACACGAACATTCTAGGGTGCTTTGTCCTGCCAAAGGCGTATCTAATCGACGACCTGGGGTGGACCCCGGAACGGTTGGCGGAACCGTTTGCGGAACTGTTAGCGAACGGTTATTTCAGCTATGACGACCAGACGCGTTTACTCCTTATCCCAGCGCTGATCGAGGAGGACGGGCTCGACAATGAGAATCAAGGAAAAGCAGCGGCAAAGGTTCTGGCCGAACTGCCAAAAAGCCCGCTATTAAGCGATTTAAAACGGTTAGTGGAACGGTTAGGCAAACCGTTTCTGGAACCGTTACTGAAACAGTTTGCGGAACTGTTAGGGGAACCCGTACCCGTACCCGTACCCGTACCCGTAACTGGAACCGTATCCGCACCCGGATCTGTGGACGGCTTCGCCTCGCCTGAGGTTGAAGCGGGGATTCGAACAGGAGGGGGGCGTAATCGTTATGGCAAGCATTGAGGAATGGACTGAGACAGTCAAAGAGTTTCTAGAGAAGCAGCAGCGTGGGGATCTCATGCCTCGATACCAGACCGCCATCGAGGAAGCAGACGGGGACTCATCACGTCGGTGTTGGGTGAAGGACCAGGTCAACCGCATTGCCCGCTTCGAGCTTCCTATTGAGGACGTTCCGGACGCTGCGGCGTGGAGAACATTCACCGGGTCCGTGGTGACGAACAGGCTTCGCCTCGCCGGCGCTCCCCCTGACTTCGTCTCAATGACGTGGTCAGACGTGACACCTCAACCCGGGGTCAAGGGATTCGACAACGCCGCTAAGACGTGTCGTGCCTTCTCCGAGAACATCACGGAGCACCTGGACAACGGAGATGGCCTCGTGCTCTGCGGCACCGTCGGCGTGGGCAAGAGCTTGCTCGCCACCTTGATTTGCCGTGGAGCTCGAGAGGTCGGCCGCACCGTCTTGTTCGCTAGGACCCGGGCCTTGTTGGATAGACTCAAGGACTGGGACAACGCCTTCGACTTCCGCGAAGAGCTCGAAGCCGCCGATCTCCTGGTCCTCGATGACTTGGGCGCTGAGTATGCCAGCGACTGGACCCGTGCCGAGGTCGACGCGCTTGTCTCTGCCCGCCATGCTGACCGACGTTCTCTCATCGTGACAACCAATCTTTCCCCGGCCGACCTCGCGAAACTCTACAGTCCTCGAGTCCTGGACCGTCTCCGCGAACGGGGCCCGGCCTTGGAGATCCGTGGACCCTCATATCGACGCGGCGGTGCGGAGCGCGGAGAGGGGGTGCTGTAACTTGCCAAGAACATGTACCGTTTGCGCCCACGAGCACCGCGACGAGATTGAAGAAGACCTGATCACTGGCACCGCGTATCGAAACATTTCGAAACGGCATGGAGTCTCGACCGCTGCGGTCTTTCGGCACAAGCAGCACGTCATCGAGGCGGTGACTGAAGCCCGGGAAGCGCGCGGCGTGGCGAGGGCGGACGGCCTGTTGCTTCAGGTCCAGGAACTTCAGAAGCAGGCCCTGAGCATCTTAGGAAAGGCGCAAGAAGCCGCAGACTTCCGGGCCGCTCTTGCGGCGATCAGGGAGGCTCGCGGGTGTCTCGAACTGCTCGGGAAGTTGACCGGCGAGCTGCAACCGGGCACGGTGAACATCCTCATATCGCCCATGTGGGCAGAGTTGAAGGCGGTCATCATCGGCACCCTGGAGCCGTTTCCTGAAGTTCAACTTCAACTTATCCAGCGCCTGGCGGAGGTGAACAGTCGTGGATGACCTGTTTGAGGACCTGTTGGTGGAACTGTGCCAGCAGTCACCGTCGCGGCTCGTGATCCGCTGCCGTATCGACGCGGCCGGCGAGACGATCGGACGTACCAGCGATGATCAGGCAGCCTTGGATCGGTACAACGCGGTCAAGGACCTCCCAGGATTCACAGGGAAAGGCCCGCTCATGATTCTGGAAAGCGAGACTGAGGGAGCACATGAATCGACGACTTGAAGATTTCAAATCCGGGTGTCATAGGGCGATATCCAGACCGGTACTAGGCTCCAAAGGTGTAGTATGAAGCCATCCGAGCGGTTCAAGCAAACTCACGGTAGCAGGTTTGAAGACCCCGTTTGCCGCTTATTTGCCGTGACTTTGGAGGCGAACGGTTGAAAAGGCTGATAAGCACGCTGAACAAAGGAGGAAAGGACGCATGAAGAAATGGAGGCTTGAAGATCGCGAGGGAAACACGCTCAAGATCGTGGAGGCCGTAGACCATTCGGCCGCGACCATCTACGGCTTCAAGCACTTCCCCGGCAAGTACGATCGCGCCGTGGACGTGAGGGTCGACGAAGGTGTCAGGAACAAGCTGGCGGGCGTCGTGGAGCACCTGTTCCTGCAAGAGGGGAAGACTCCAACGCAGTCAGGTAGTTCATCATCGCGTCTTTGGCCATCTGGTTGCGACCAAAGACCACGAAGACAGTCTTGTCCCCTCCCGCAACTATCCGGGCTTCTGAGGCTTGACCCATTGCGAACGCCGGATTTGGAAGTTTGATTTGTACGTCCGATTCGCCTACCCCGCCTGCTTTCTTCACACTGTCAGCGAGAGCCGACATTGCCGCTGCTGCGTTCGCAGGATGTGTGTATCTTGGTTTTGAGGCATCCAACTGTTCTTTGCCGGAGTTTTCTTCGCCTTCGTCATTCATCGTCCAGCAGGCTCCGCTGTTCGTCCCTCTTCTTTTTCTGCCGCTTCGCCTTTTTGAAAGTCGCATCGGGTCCCATACGGGGGTACTCGATAACCTTCTCCTGCAGCAGGTCCTCGACAGTGATTATCTGCAACTTCGGATACTTCTTTCCGGGGAAGTGTTCTGGCTCGTAATAGCCTGCTTCAAGGGCTTCTTTCTTCATTGGTCCCGTGGGAGGCAGAAGAGTAACGAGGACTCCAATTTCGGCCTTCTCCCTCTCAACGGTGCCTTTCAAATCTCGGACAATCGCCGACCCTACGTGTCCCGATTTGACCTGTACGACTATCTCTTTTGCCTCGCCACTTTCGTCGTCTTGGAAGTAGATATATCCGTCGATTCCCTTGTCGGCCCCTTTCTTCTTATCCTGCGCTGGCCGGGCTCCCGCAAGTGATAGAGCCCACCACTCGAACTGGTGGCGGTTTTGATGCGCCAGTTCCTCGGCACCGCCAAGGTCTTTCGGGTCCCCGAGCAAACGTGTTTGTTTGGGAAGCATTCGTAAGCGGAAAGAAAGAACGCACCGATCACATCGAGGATGCATATCAGGCGTTGACGGCTTTTCAAGAGAATCAAGACAATCTTGAACAGGCATCGTGCGTCAGCTGCGAAAATCCGTTGTCATTTGCGGGAGCCATCATTCTTTGGTCTGGGATGTCAGATGACTTCAGCCTTTTGAAAATGCCATGTGTGGTTATCAGGCCAACGAACGATGTATGAAGCGGAAGGCAGCTTGCGATTCCTCATAATAGGCGAGGATATCGCCGTCCGTACATTGTATGATTATCAAGTCAGATTCTTGCGAATAGGAGACACCGGTCTCGAGAGAGGCGCGGAACGGGGAGATGACTTGTGGGTTCTCTTGAGCGTATAAGTGTATCCCCTGCCGTCATGGCCTGGGCACGCGCGAGTAGCGGCTACGAACCGAAGGTGGCAGCCCGCCGTTTGGGTGTCAAAGCGGATATACTTGACAGCTGGGAATCTGGCAAATCCAAACCAACCATCAAGCAACTCAGGAAGGCTGCAAAGCTGTACAAGCGCCCGTTGGCAGTATTGCTGCTTCCTGAACCTCCCGAGGACTTTGATGCCCTTCATGATTTTCGTAGACCTTCAGATATCACACAGCACCTTTCACCGACTCTTTTGTCAGAGTTCAGACGCGCGATCTCTCAGCGCGAAGTTCTTCTCGAGCTCGCTGATGTTGCTCCAGGAGCTGTTCCTGACAACGAGTTTGGCCTGAGTCTGAGCCTCAATGTAACTCCGGAGGATGCGGGAAACAGAATTCGTGAATACGTTGGATTTAAAACTGAAAAGGTCGGGGGCAGACCCGATCCGCGCTCTGTGCTTAATACATGGATGACCGCTATTGAAGAGCAGGGAGTTGTGGTAATCCAATCGTCCAGGGTGTCTCTGCAGGAGATGCGTGGATTCTCAATCGCCGAATGGCCGTTTCCCGTAATCGGCTTGAACGGAGCGGATTCTCCAAGAGGCAAATTGTTTACACTCCTGCATGAAATAGCACATCTTGCTCTCAAAGCTGGCGGCCTGTGCGATTTACACGAATCACGTTCCACGCAGTTACTTGAAGACAAGACAGAGCATTACTGCAATCGAACGGCCGCTGCCGCCCTAATGCCTGAGATACAAGTCCTTGCAGTTCAAGCAATCCAGCAAGCCCAGGAAAGCACTGAGTGGTCTCTTGAGGAACTGCATGAACTGAGCTCGCGTTTTGCCGTAAGCTCCGAGGCATTACTCCTCAGATTGATAACTTTGAAAAAAGCCAGTTGGGATTTGTATTGGGCTTTGAAACCACAGATCGAGAAGCGTTATGAAGAGGCAAGAGAAAGGGCAAGAATACGGCAGCGTGCTCAAACTGGTGGCCCCAGCTACTATGTTATTAAAGTCCGTGATATCGGGAACTCATACGCTGCTACCGTTCTCGACGCTTTTCATTCTCGTGCGATCTCATCCCTTGACGTCGCGAGCTATCTCGACATCAAGTATGACCAACTTCCAAAGCTGGAAAAGGTGGTATTCAGATGACCGAAGACCACCAGGCTTTGAAATACTCATTCGATACCAGTGCAATAATTGACGGATTAGAGCGCTACTACCCAGAAGATTCCTTTCCTGCTTTTTGGTCGAGAGTCGACGAACTTATTGAAGAGAACCGATTGCTTGTGTCAGAGGAAGTATGGGAGGAGGTTAAGGATTACGATAAGCCAGCGAAAGACTGGCTTGAGGGAAGAAGAGATTCAGTACTTGTTCCTACGGATGATGTCGTTGCTGGCGACGTGAAGGCAATCCTCGGGCAGTACCCGCTGATGGTCAAAGTCTTCAAGAATCGCAATCGCGCTGACCCCTTTGTCATTGCCGTTGCCCGTCTTCGCGAAGCTGTCGTTGTCACAGGTGAGGGTGATGACGGAAATGAAAAGCGCCCAAAAATCCCATTTGTTTGCCAACAGCTCGGCCTGCAGTGTATCAAGCTCATTGATGTTGTGCGGCAGGAACACTGGCAGTTCTGAACATACGACCGACCGTCGTTTCATTAAGAAGATCGCATATCCAAGCGGTGTCCCCCCGCACCGCCCCGCCCCAGCCGCAGGTTCGCCACCTCGAAGTACATGTCTTAAAAAACGAAAGATCCGGCACGGTCGCGACCAGCACCAGCAGCGGGCCTTCCCACCTGAACCGCGAGCGCACGCTGGACCTCTCGACCCAGATGCGCGACTGCGTCTC
>Ga0209748_1000623_pt1 | contig 18330 bp, 21 predicted proteins | sample BarGraIncu00421A_FD_185490 | JGI IMG/M metagenome (GOLD analysis project Ga0209748, IMG submission 185490) | Arctic peat soil microbial communities from Barrow, Alaska - Barrow Graham LP Incubations 004-21A (SPAdes) (version 2) | ecosystem: Environmental > Terrestrial > Soil > Wetlands > Peat... | reverse complement strand
GAGGACGCCGTCGTCATCGACACGACCGGCATGACCATCGACGAGGTCGTCGAGGCGATCGGCCGCCTCGTGGAGGCGCGAAAGTGAGCCGGACCCCGCACCCGCCGCGGTCGTTCTGGTTCGCACGCGCGGTCCGCGCGACCGTCGGCGTGGTTCTGGCAGCCCTTTTCCGTACGAAGGTCGTTGGCGGGGCGAACGTGCCGGCCTCAGGCGGAGTCGTGCTCGCGGGCAACCACATCTCCTACGCGGACCCGGTCCTTCTGTGGTGCCGTTCTCCGCGCCCCGTCCACTTCATGGCGAAGTCGGAGCTCTACGACAGCGACTTCATCGGGTGGGGTCTCGACCTGTTCTGGGCCTTCCCGGTGAACCGCGGCGTGTCCGACCGCGCCGCAATCGCGAAGGCGGGCGAGTACCTTGCCGCGGGCGAAGTCGTGGGTATCTTCCCGGAAGGCACCCGCAACCGCGACGGCGAGGCCGAGGCGCACGGCGGCGCGGCGTTCATCGCGTTGCGCGGCGAGGCACCGATCATCCCGGTCGGCATCGCGGGCACGGAGCGCATAGCGCCGAAGGGTTCGAAGGGCATCCGGTTCCCGAAGGTGGTCATCTCCTTCGGGGAACCGATCGACCCGGGATCGTTCGCGGGCGGACGAAAGGAACGGGTGGAGGCGATCACGGCGGAGGTCATGCGCCGGATCGGCGAAGAGGTCGAGCGTGCGCGAGAGGTGGCTGTTTCGTGAAGGTGACGGTCGCACGGCACGCGGGCATCTGCTACGGGGTCGAGCGCGCGCTGAAGCTCGCCGACGAGGCAGCGGCCACCGGGCGCACGGTCCACACGCTGGGGCCGCTCATCCACAACCCCCAAGCGGTCGAGGCCCTTCGTGCGCGCGGCGTGGAGGTCGCGAAGTCCCTGGAAGACGTGAGCGACGGCATCCTCGTGATCCGCTCGCACGGCGTCGATCCCGCCATCATCGAGGCCGCCGCGGCCCGGGGGCTCGAGGTCATCGACGCCACCTGCCCGTTCGTGTCGAGCGCGCAGCAGGCGGCGGCGCAGCTCAAGGCCGACGGCTACACGGTCGTCATCGTCGGCGAGGCCGATCACCCCGAGGTCGAGGGGATCGTCGCGCACACGGGGGGCGACGCGCTGGTCGTCGAGGAGGTCTCGGACATCCCCGAGCGCCTGCCGTCGCGCAAGGTCGGCATCGTGGTCCAGACGACCCAGTCGCTGGAGCGGCTCAACCAGGTCGTCGAGGCGCTGATGCCGCGCGTGAGCGAGCTGAAGGTGCACAACACGATCTGCTCGGCCACGGGCAAGAACCAGCGCAGCGCCCAGGACCTCGCGGGCTCAGTCGACGCGATGGTCGTGGTCGGAGGGCACAACTCGGGCAACACCTCACGGCTGGCCGAGATCTGCCGGTCCGTGAACCCGCGCGTGCACCTTGTCGAGACGGCCGACGAGCTCGAACCCGAATGGTTCGTCGGCGTCCACACTGTGGGGGTCTCGGCAGGCGCGTCGACCCCCGACGAGCAGATGGCGGGCGTCGTCGCGGCGATCGAGGCGATGTCGGATGACCTATCCGACTGAGGTGGGCGTAGCGGGACTGGGGGGACGCATCTCCTCGGTGGAGCCGGACGGTCCGGCCGCTCTCGCCGGGCTGACCGCTGGCGACGTCATCGTCTCGGTCGACGACGGTCCGCTCCGGGACGTGATCGATTGGATGTGGAACGCCGACGGTGACAGCGTCGATCTGCGCGTCCGCGATGCGCGCGACGTGGAACGCGACGTCGTCGTCGAGCGCGAGTGGGACGAGCCATGGGGGCTCGAGTTCGACGGGGTGGTCTTCGACGGCATCCGCGAGTGCGAGAACGCCTGCGCCTTCTGCTTCGTCGCGCAGCTCCCGCCGGGGATGCGGCCATCGCTCTACGTGCGCGACGACGACTTCCGGCTCTCGTTCCTGTCGGGCAACTTCGTCACGCTGACCAATCTGTCCGACGCCGACATCGCCCGTATCATCGAGCAGCGCCTGAGTCCGATGCACGTCTCGTTGCACGCCGTGGACGCCGACGTGCGCCGCCGGCTGATGTGCCCGACCGGCGAGGACCGCGCGCTCGAGTTCATCGACAGGCTGCTCGAAGCGGGGATCACGATCCACGTGCAGATCGTCCTGGTGCCCGGAGTCAACGACGGCGCCGTGCTCGACCGCTCGCTCGCGTGGCTCGCGTCACGCGAGGGCGTGGAGTCGGTCGGCGTCGTGCCGGTCGGCATGACGCGGTATCAGAAGGGCGTAGCGTCAGGCTACGACACCCCCGAGGCCGCAGCCGCGGTCGTGAGGCAGCTCGAGATGTGGCGTGAGCGCAAGCGCACGGACCTGCGCTGGGTGCACGCCGCCGACGAGTTCTACCTCGGCGCGAACGCGCCGTTGCCCGCGTGGGACGACTACGACGGGTTCCCACAGTTCGAGAACGGCATCGGCATGGTCCGCGCGTTCATTGACGAGGCGGGGGAGGAGCTCGATGCGCCGGAGCGTCCGTCGGCAGCGGTGCCCGGCGCACCGCACGTCGCCCTCGTCACCGGCACGCTCTTCGCGCCCGTGCTGCGGGGCCTCGCGCCGGCGTTCGCGCGCACGGGCTGTTCGGTGGACGTGCTCCCGGTCGTCAACGATCTGCTCGGCGGCAACGTGAACGTGGCCGGCCTGCTGGCGGGCCGTGACATCGCGCGCGCCGTCGCCGCGCGCCGCGCGGACGCTGACGTCTTCCTGGTCCCGGACGTCGCGGTGAACGACGACATGGTCTTCCTCGACGACCTCACGGTCGACGACGTTGCGGCACAGGCGGGAACCGACGTCCGTCTGGTATCATGCGACGCCGCGGGGCTCGTCTCCGCACTCCTCGAATTGTCCACCGCCAAGAGCGGGTGATCCCTATGTCGCTTCCCATCGTTGCCGTCGTCGGACGTCCGAACGTCGGCAAGTCCACGCTCGTCAACCGCCTCGTGCAGGGTTCGGACGCCATCGTCCACGCCATGCGCGGGGTGACGCGGGACCGCAGCTACCACCGCACCGACTGGAACGGCCGCGAGTTCATGCTGATCGACACCGGCGGCATCGAGCTCGTGACCGACGACGCCTTCGGAGAGTCGATCCGCAAGCAGGCCATCATGGCGGCCGAGGAGGCCGACGCGATCCTGTTCGTGGTCGACGGCCAGGCGGGCATCACGGCGGGCGACGAGGACGTCGCCCGCATCCTGCAGCGCAGCGACCGGCCCGTGTTCCTCGTGGTCAACAAGTCCGACAACCCGGGCAACGCGAACGAATCCTTCGAGTTCTGGAACCTCGGCATCGGCGAGCCGTGGGCCATCTCGGCCCTCCACGGCCACGGTACGGGCGACCTGCTGGACGACCTCGTCAAGGTCCTGCCCGAGGGTGAGACCGTCACCGAAGAGGGCGAGATCGGGATCGCGATCATCGGTCGCCCGAACGCCGGCAAGTCGTCGATCTTCAACGGCCTCATCGGTGCGCAGCGCTCGATCATCAGCCCGGTCGCAGGCACGACGCGCGACTCCATCGACACGGTCGTCGATCGCGACGGCAAGCGCTATCGGCTCGTTGACACCGCGGGCCTGCGGCGGCAGTCCAAGATCGACGAGTCGGTCGAGTACTACAGCTTCGTTCGCGCGATGCGTGCCATCGACCGCGCGCAGGTGGCGCTCCTCGTCGTGGATGCCTCGATCGGCATCACCGACGGCGACCAGCGCGTCGCCCGCTTCGCCGAGGAGCGCGGGTGCGCCATCGTCGTGCTGCTGAACAAGTGGGACCTGCTCACCGACGACGACGCGCGCACGGCCGTCGAGGACGACATCCCCCGCAAGTTGGGCTTCATCGACTACGCGCCACTTCTGCGCACCTCCGCGATGACCGGCCGCGGCATCGCCAAGATCTTCGACATGATCGACGTCGTCTACGGCAACTTCATGCAGTCGGTGCCCACCAGCAAGTTGAACCGCTTCCTCGCCGACCTGCGCGAGACCGGACACACGATCTCCCGCAGCGGCTCGCAGCTGCGCGTGAAGTACGGGACGCAGACCCGTCAGGGACCGCCCGGCTTCACCTTCTTCGCCAACCATCCCAAGCTCGTGGACGAGAACTTCAGGCGCTACATGGAGAACCGCATGCGCGAAGCGTTCGACTTCACCGGAACGCCGGTGACGTTGAAGTTCCGGCAGAAGGACTGACACCCGTGTTCGAGATCGTCGTGCGCGTCGTCATCGCGATCGCCCTCGGCTACTTCATGGGCGGCATCCCCTTCGGGGTGATCGTCGGCCGACGCCTCGGTGTCGACATCACGGCCCTGGGATCCGGCAACACCGGCGCCACCAACGTCTTCCGAACCATGGGCTGGCGCCCGGCGCTGGCCGTGGCCCTCCTCGACGTGGCGAAGGGGGCCGTCCCCGCGCTCGCCGCCCGCTTCCTGCTCGCCGACGTCGCATGGGGCGTCAACGCTCGGGACCTGCTGCTGATCACGGTCGCCGGCGCCGCGATGGCGGGCCACATGTTCTCGCCGTACTTCCGGTTCCGCGGCGGCAAGGGCGTCGCCACGGCAGCGGGAGGGATCCTCGTGCTGATGCCCGAGGCGTTCCTCGTGTTGCTCGTCGTGTTCGTCGCACTGGTGCTGGTCTTCCGCATCGTATCGGTGTCGTCGATACTCACGGCCTTCGTGTTCCCGGTGGCCATCGCGCTGCTCTACCACGACCGGCCCGTACTCTTCGGATTCGCCATCGTCGCCGTCCCGATGATCGTGTGGTCGCACCGCGCCAACATCGGGCGGCTCCTGCGTGGCGAGGAGCCGAGGATTACCATGGCACGGGCAACCTCAGGTTCGAAGAAGGAGCGACAGTGACAAGGATCGCAGTCATCGGAGCGGGTTCGTGGGGCACGTCGGCGTCCTGGCTCCTGGGCGGCAAGGGACACGATGTCTCCCTGTGGGCGCGCGAGCCCGAGATCGCCGAGGGCATCAACACCACTCACCACAACCCGCAGTTCATGAGCGATATCACCTTGCCGGACTGCGTGGTCGCCTCGCATGACATCGAGCGCGTGCTCGACGGGGCGGAAGCGGTCGTCATGGTCACCCCGAGCGTGGGCGTTCGCACCACCGCCGAGTCGATGAAGCCGTTCCTCGGCGAGGACGTGCCCGTCGTCATCCTGAGCAAGGGTGTCGAGAACGGCACGCTCATGCTCATGACCGAGGTCCTCGAAGACGTGCTCGGCAATCGCGAGCGTCTCGCGGGGCTCTCCGGCCCCAACCACGCCGAAGAGGTGGGGAAGGGCGTGCCCTCCGCCACCGTCGTCGCGGGCTACGACCCGGACGTCGCGCGCCTGTTCCAGGACATCTTCATGACGCGCTTCTTCCGCGTCTACACCAACCGCGACGTCGTCGGCGTCGAGTTGTGCGGCGCGAGCAAGAACGTCATCGCCGTGGCTGCCGGGATGTCCGACGGCCTTGGCTACGGCGACAACACGAAGGCCACCCTGATGACCCGCGGTCTCGCGGAGATGAGCCGTCTCGGCCATGCCATGGGCGCCAACCCGCTGACCTACATGGGGCTCGCAGGCGTCGGCGACCTGATCGCGACCTGCACGTCGAAGAACTCCCGCAACCGCGGGCTCGGCGAGTTCATCGGACGCGGCGGCACACTCGACGGCTATCGCGCGCAGACCAACATGGTCGCCGAGGGAGCGTTCGCGTGCATCGCGGTCGAGGAACTCGGGTTGCGCCTCGGCGTCGAGCTTCCCATCACGCGCCAGGTGCGCGCGGTGCTCTACGAAGGCTGCCCCATCGAGGCCGGCGAAGAGGCGCTGCTCGGCCGCGAAGCGCGCGACGAGCTGCACGGTCTCGGTCTGGTCGACGACTGACGGTCCGCCCGGCTCACACGAGGAGGCGAACGTGGCCGACCGCATCCTGATGGCTCCGTCGATCCTGTCGGCCGACTTCACGCGCCTCGCTGAGGCCGTGGCCATGGTCGAGGCCGCGGGCGCCGACTTCGTCCACGTCGACGTCATGGACGGCCACTTCGTGCCGAACCTCACGATCGGGCCTCCGGTCGTCCGCGCGCTCAAACGGGTCACGACCCGCCCGCTCGACGTCCACCTGATGATCGACAACCCCGGTTCCACCGTCGACTGGTACCTCGACGCCGGCGCGGACTGGGTGACCGTCCACACCGAGGCGTGCCACCACCTGCGCAAGATGGTGCAGCGGATCCATGCCGCCGGCGCCCACGCCGGCATGGCGGTCAACCCGGCGACGCCCGCGTCCGCACTCGAGGAGGTCATCGCCGACCTGGACCTGGTGCTCGTGATGAGCGTCAATCCCGGGTTCGGCGGACAGTCGTTCATGCACGAGGTCGTGCCGAAGATCGCCGAGGTCGCCGCTATGATCGCAGCCAGCGGATCACGCGCGATGATCCAGGTGGACGGCGGCATCGACGAGAAGACGGCACCGCTGGTCGCCGCAGCGGGAGCGCGCCTCCTGGTCGCCGGAAACGCGATCTTCGGTCGCGCTGATCCCGCGGCGGCGCTCGAAGCGATCCGCGCGGCCGGACAGGCAGCGGTCGCCGGTGCCTGACGAGAAGGAGACCGCGGAGGAGGAGCCCGCCACCCCGGGAGGCCCTCAGACCCGGATGCCCGCGTTGCGCCGGTTCCGCGTGGCCCGCGTCGAGAAGCGGACGGCCATGGCGCACATGAGCTGGCGCGACTTCTGGCGCGATCTCGGCTTCAGGTTCCTGGTCGCGGGTGTGGTGGTGGCGGTCGTCGCCATCACGGTCCTGCTGCTCAGACTCTTCGTCCGATAGCGGCCCATCCCACTTCCTGCTAGAATCGCGACACGTTCTTCAGGGCGGGGTGAGATTCCCCACCGGCGGTGAAAGCCCGCGAACCCCTCGCGAGAGGGGCCGATCCGGTGAGACTCCGGAGCCGACGGTAGAGTCCGGATGGAAGAAGAAGGTTCAGCTCAGATGACGCGCCTTTTCGGCGACGCCTACTCGTCCGTCTCGGACCCGTACCTGCGTCGCGCCATCGATCTCGCAGAGTTCGGACGCGGCTCGACCGCGCCCAATCCCATGGTGGGGTGCGTCCTCGTGCGCGACGGCTCCGTCGTCGGCGAGGGGTGGCACGTGCGCGCGGGCAGCCCCCATGCGGAGGCCGCGGCGCTCGCGGCGGCGGGTACGGCCGCCCGCGGTGCGACCGCCTACGTCACCCTCGAACCGTGCGCGCACACCGGACGCACAGGCCCGTGCGCGGAGGCGCTCGTGAACGCGGGTGTCGCCCGAGTGGTCATCGGCCTTCCCGATCCCAACCCGGAGGCTTCCGGCGGCGCTGAGGTCCTGCGCCGCGCCGGTGTCGGGGTGGAGTTCGCTGCGGACCCGACGCCCTTCGCGGCGCTCGACGAGGAGTGGCTCCACCGTCTGGCGACGGGCCGCCCTTTCGTGCGCGTCAAGGTGGCGCTCACGCTCGACGGCAGGCCGGCGCTGGCGCGTGGCGTGCGCAGTGCGCTGACGGGTCAGTGCGCGCGCGAGTTGACGATGCGGCTGCGCTCCGAGGCCGACGGCGTCCTCGTCGGCACCGGTACGGTGGCCGTCGACGACCCGTCGCTCACCGCGCGCGACTCCGACGGGGCGCTCACGCCGCGGCAGCCGCGCCGTTACGTCCTCACGCGCACGGAACAGCCTGCCCCCGAGGCCCGGATGTTCCACGACGGCGCGGGCCCGGTCGGCGTGCTCGTCCCTGACTCCCTGGAGCTCGACGACGGCCTCGGAGTGGTGGGCGCGCGCTGCGTGCCGTGGGACGCCTCAGGAGGCCTCGTACGGGCGTTGGTGGCGCTGGCGGCCGACGACGTGGTCTCGCTGCTGGTCGAACCGGGGCCGCGTCTGTTCAGCGCTCTGGTGGCCCACTCCCTCATCGACGAGCTGGTGGTGCTGCACGCGGGAGGGCTCGGAGGCGAGGAGGCACCCGCGCTCTATGTGGGACAATCCCAAGAGGATCCCTCGACGCTGCAACGCGACTTCCGCGCGGTCGAGGCAGGGGTGGTCGGGAGCGACGCCGTCACCGTGTGGCGCGCGCGTCGTCTGGAGTCCGAGTAGGGGATAGAGCGGTCCGAATCCATCACCGAAGGAGTCGAGAAGACATGTTCACCGGGATCATCGAGACCAAGGGGATCGTCGCCCGCACCGAGCGCGTCGCGGGCGGGATGCGCCTCGAGCTCTACGCGCCCGACTTCGGTCGCGACATGACCATCGGCGACTCCGTGGCGGTCGACGGCGTGTGCCTGACCGTCGCGAAGTTCCTGCGCGGGTCGTTCGTCGTCGACGTGAGCGACGAGACGATGCGCCGCTCGACGATCGCCGACCTGCGCCAGCGCTCCAGCGTCAACCTCGAGCGCGCGCTGCGCCTGTCTGACCGGCTCGGCGGTCACATCGTCAGCGGTCACGTCGATGCGGTGGGCACGATCTCGATGCGTCAGCCGGCAGGCAACTCGACCCTGTATCGCTTCACCGCACCGCCGGAGGTCCGGGAGTTCCTGATCGAGAAGGGCTCCGTGGCGGTCGATGGCATCTCTCTGACCGTCGCGCGCCTGTTCGACGACGGGTTCGGCGTGTCGGTCCTTCCGCTCACCGAGCAGTCGACGACTCTGGGCGACAAGCCCAGCGGCGGCAAGGTGAACCTCGAGACCGACATGTTCGCGAAGTACGTGCAGCGGTACGTTCGCACCTACATGGGCATGCCGGAAGCCGGCGAGGGCAGACCGGCCAAGCGCGGCCTCGGCGAGATGCTCAGAGACATGGGTGAGGGCCGATGACGCCGGTCGATCCCGCGTTCGCGACCATCGACGAGGCGATCGAGGAGATCCGCAACGGGCGGATGCTCATCGTTGTCGACGACGAGGACCGTGAGAACGAGGGCGACTTCGTCATGGCAGCCGAGAAGGTCGCGCCCGACGACATCAACTTCATGGTCACCAACGGGCGGGGCCTCGTGTGCGTGCCGCTGTCGGCAGACCGCGTCGAGGCCCTCAAGCTGCCCCCCATGGCACAGACCAACACTTCCGAGCAGGGGACCGCGTTCCACGTCTCGGTCGGAGCGAAGGGGCGCATCACGACGGGCATCTCCGCGACGGACCGCGCGGTGACGGTCCACGCGCTGGTCGACCCCGCGACGCGCCCGGAGGACCTCTCAATGCCGGGCCACGTCTTCCCGCTCAAGGCCCGCCCCGGCGGCGTGCTGGAACGTGCAGGGCACACGGAGGCGGCCACCGACCTTGCGCGCCTGGCGGGCCTGGCTCCGGCCGGCGTGATCTGCGAGATCCTGAACGAGGACGGCACGATGGCGCGTCGATCCCAGCTCGAGGAGGTCGCGAGGCGTTTCGGGCTGAAGATGGTCACGGTGGCGGACCTCATCCGCTACCGCCGTCGTACCGAGGTCCTCGTCGACCGTATAGCCACCGTGAAGATGCCGACGCGCGCGGGCGAGTTCACGGGCTACGGCTACGAGAGCCGCGTCGACGGCACGACCCATCTGGCGCTGGTCGTGGGCGACGTAGCGCATAGCGAGAACGTGCTCGTCCGCGTGCACTCCGAATGCCTCACCGGTGATGTCTTCCACTCGCTGCGCTGCGACTGCGGCGCGCAGCTCGAGGAGGCGATGCGCCGGGTCCAGGCCGAGGGCACCGGGGTCGTCCTCTACATGGTGGGCCACGAGGGTCGCGGCATCGGCCTCGCCAACAAGCTGCGCGCCTATGAGCTGCAGGAGGCCGGCGCCGACACCGTCGAGGCCAACGAGGCCCTGGGTTTCCCGGCCGACCTTCGCGACTACGGCATCGGCGCCCAGATTCTCGTGGACCTCGGCGTCACGACGATGCGCCTCTTGACCAACAACCCGAAGAAGCTCAGCGGGATCGAAGGGTACGGCCTCACGATCACCGAGCAGGTCCCGCTCGAGATCTGCGCGGGACCGGACAACATGAAGTACCTGCGCACGAAGAAGGAGAAGATGCGCCATCGTCTCGATCTTGGCGACGCGGCGCGCGCGAAAGCCAAGGAGGAGGAGCTATGACCGTCTTTGAAGGTGACCTGATCGGTTCGGGACTGAAGGTCGGCATCGTCGTGAGCCGCTTCAACGAGCTGCTCTCGTCCCGGTTGCTCGGCGGCGCGCTCGACGCGCTCAAGCGTCACGACATCCTGGAGGACGCGATCGACGTCGCCTGGGTGCCCGGCGCGTTCGAGATCCCGCTGGTGGCCCACAAGATGGCGGCATCCAAGAAGTACGACGCCGTGATCGCCTTGGGCGTGATCATCCGCGGCGCGACGCCGCACTTCGAGTACGTGGCGTCGGAGGTCTCGAAGGGCGTCGCCCATGCGTCGCTGAAGACCGGCGTGCCCGTGATGTTCGGTGTGATCACCGCCGACTCGATCGAGCAGGCGGTCGAGCGCTCCGGCACCAAGCAGGGCAACAAGGGCTGGGACGTGGCCATGTCCGCGATCGAGATGGCGAACCTGCTCAAGAAGTTCTAGAGGCCCGATCCGGGCCCCTGGAACGGCACAGAAGCCCCGATGCGCTCGCGCGCTTCGGGGCTCTCTGCGTTCCCGGGAAGAGATCCGGAGGGTCCTCGTCACCCTGTGACTGTCGACCTCGGATCCGTACCCTTGGCGTCATTCGAAGGTCCTCCCCCGAAGACGTGGGAGAAGAACCTAACATGCCTCCCGGCGGGGCGCAACGTCCGAAAGTAGTGTTGCGCCGAACGGTGACATTCGGGTGCGGAACGGCGCCGGGCGGGGAGCGAGCGGTTCCCGGGTGCCTCGATCGGGGTCCCGGACGCGCCTCGGACCCCCGCGCCTCGCGAGCCCCGCCGGAACCAGGCGTTGCGCGGAGGCGGCCGAAGCCATATCATACCGCCCCAGTAGGGATTGGATCCCGAGAGGAGGCCGGTGACATGCGCCTGACCGCACGAAGCGAGTACGGGCTGCTGGCCCTCATCGACCTCGGCGTCCGCTATGGGGAGGGTCCCGTGAGCGCCCGAGGCGTCGCGGAGCGCCAGGGCATCCCGATGAAGTTCCTCGAGCAGTTGCTGGCCGCCATGCGTAAGGCGGGATTGGTCAGCGCCTCACGGGGTGCGCGCGGTGGATTCACCCTCGCGCGGGACCCGTCCGAGATCTCGGTCCTCGATGTCGTCGAGGCCCTGGAGGGACCGCTCGCGCCGACGAGCTGCGACGGCGGCTCTCTGTGCGGCCGCAGCGGTGCGTGCGCCGCGGCGGCTGTCTGGTCGCGAGCGACCGAGGCGCTACGCGATGTGTTCACGACGACGAGCGTTGCCGACCTGTGCGTGCGGCAGGCCGAGTTCGACAGTGCGGGTACGAGCGAAGCCGGAAAGGAAGTCTGACCCGATCATGAGCGATCCCACCCCGAGGACCGTCTACCTCGACTACGCCGCGACCACGCCGGTCGATGAGCGCGTCGTTACGGCGATGTTGCCGTATTTCACCGAGCAGTACGGCAACCCCAATAGCCTCTACCGGCTGGGCCGCGACGCGTACCGCGCGCTGGAGACGGCTCGCGAGTCCTTCGCGTCGAACATCGGCGCCGCCAACCCCGCCGAGGTCATCTTCACCGGCGCGGGCACCGAGGCGGACAACGCCGCCGTCCTCGGGATCGCACGGGCCGGCCGCGCGCGCGGCAAGGGCGACCACGTGGTCATCTCGGCTTTCGAGCACCACGCGATCCTCGAGCCGGCCCACCGTCTCGCCAAGGAGGGCTTCGAGGTCACCGAGTTCAAGCCCCGGGAGGACGGCATCGTCTACCCCGAGGACCTTCGAGCCGTGCTGCGCGAGACCACCGTACTGGTCAGCGTGATGCACGCCAACAACGAACTGGGTACCGTCCAGCCGATCAAGGAGCTGGCTGCGGCCGCTCACGATGTCGGCGCCTACTTCCACACCGACGCCATCCAGGCTCTCGGCAAGGTCGCGTGGGACGCCGTCGACAACGGCGTCGATGCCGCCTCGTTCTCGGCGCACAAGATCTATGGCCCCAAGGGTGTCGGCGCTCTCTACCTCAAGCGCGGCACGCCCTTCGAGGTCTACATGATCGGCGGAGGACAGGAGAGTAAGAAGCGCTCAGGCACCCAGAACGTCGCCGGTGCCGTGGCCTTCGCCAAGGCGCTCGATCTGATGCTGGCCGACTGCGATGCGGAGAACGCGCGGCTGGTGGCGTTGCGCGACCGCGTCATCGACGGCGTCCTTCAGATGCCGCACACCGCCCTCAATGGCGCTCGCGACGTGCCGCGCCTGCCCGGTACCGCCAACCTCTCGATCAACGGCGTCGAGGGCGAGGCGATGCTGCTGAAGCTCGACTACCTGGGTATCGCCGTCTCGACCGGCTCGGCGTGCTCCTCGGGCTCGCTCGAGCCCAGTCACGTGCTCCTCGCGATCGGGCTGAAGCCCGAGATCGCGCACGGATCGCTGCGTGTCACGGTCGGCCGGTTCACCACGGAGGCCGACGTCGACTACCTGCTCGAGGTGCTGCCGCCCATCATCGCGCAGCTGCGCGCCATGTCACCGGTCTACGCCAAGATGTTCGGCGCCTCCGCCTAGGACGCTCCGCCACTCACTTCGAAGGGACACCTCGTGCTCTATTCCGACAAGGTCATGGACCACTTCAACAACCCGCGCAACGTGGGAGTCATCGATGACGCCGACGGCGTGGGTGAGGTCGGCAACCCGGTCTGCGGCGACGTAATGAAGATCACGATCAAGGTCGACGATACGGACCACATCACCGACCTGAAGTTCCAGACGCTCGGATGCGGCGCTGCGATCGCCACGTCCTCCATCGTGACCGAGATGGCCAAGGGGATGTCGATCCAAGATGCCGTGCAGATCTCCAAGAGGCAGGTCGCGGACGAGCTCGGCGGTCTGCCCGCCGCAAAGATGCACTGCTCCGTGCTCGCCACAGATGGCCTGAAGGTCGCTGTGGACGACTTCCTGAGGAAACACGGCCGTGAGCCGATCGCCGGCGAGATCCTCTCCGAGGACCCGAACTTCGATCCGCACGCCGAAGAAGAAGAGCAGGCCGTCGCGGCGGAGAACTGCCATCTGCACGAGTAGCGCCACGAAAGGCGTGTGAGTCCCATGGCGCGCGTCTTCGTCGCGATGAGCGGTGGCGTCGACTCCTCGGTGGCTGCCGCCCTGTTGCTGCGGGCCGGACATGACGTGACCGGTGTGACCATGCGTCTGCTGCCGGGAGAGGACGACATAGCCGGGTGCTGCTCGCTCGACGGTGTGCGCGCCGCCAAGCGCGTGTGCGACGCGCTCGGCGTTCCCCACTACACGCTGGAGTTCTCGCAGGAGTTCGAGCGCGAGGTGATCGAGCGCTACTGCGACGACTACGCGGCGGGCCGCACGCCGAACCCGTGCATCGTGTGCAACGACCGCATCAAGTTCTCCGAGCTGATGCGTCGCGTGGCGCTCCAGGACGCCGACTTCCTCGCCACCGGACACTACGCCCGGATCGTCACCCTCGGGCAGGGACGCCATCGGCTCGCGCGCGGCGTCGACACGGCGAAGGACCAGTCGTACTTCCTCTATCGCATGACCCCCGCGCAGCTCGACCGGACCCTGTTCCCGCTGGGCAAGCTGACGAAGCCGGAGGTGCGGGAGCTCGCGCGATCCTTCTCGCTACCCACCGCTGAGCGGCCGGAGAGTCAGGAGACGTGCTTCGTCCCCGACGACGATGTGCGTTCGTTCGTTCGTGAACGGCGTCCGGACGCGTTCGTGGCGGGTGACATCGTCGACGGGTCGGGCCAGGCGGTGGGGACACATGACGGCGTGCCCGGTTTCACGATCGGGCAGCGGCGCGGGCTCGGGATCTCCGGTCCCGGCCGCAGCTTCGTGACCGGCGTCGACACGGCGCACGCGACCGTGAGCGTCGGCCCGAAGAGCGCGACCGTCGCCCGCACGGTCCTCGCCGCCGATGTCGTGTGGTCCGGCGCGGCGGAGCAGCGGGTGACCGCCCGCGTGCGGTACCGCGGGCCCGAGATCGCGGCGACGGCGACGTTCCGGGACGCCCGTCTGGCGCTGAGGTTCGATGAGGGGATCGATGCGCCCGCGCCGGGTCAGGCGCTCGTATGCTGGGACGGCGATATCGTTGTCGGCGGCGGAGTGATCGAGGAGGCGTCGTGATCGATCTTCACATGCACACGTCGCGGTGCGGACACGCCACCGGCGATATCTCCGACTACGTGGAGGCGGGCCGCGCGCGTGGCCTCGACGTGATCTGCTTCACGGACCACCTGCCGATGCCGGCGCCGTATCCTCAGCACTACACGATGAGAGCCGCCGAGCTTCCCGCTTACGTCGACGACGTGCTCGTCGCCGCGGCTCTGGCGCGCGACGCGGGCGGCCCCGAGGTACTGCTCGGGATCGAGGCCGACTGGCTCCCCGACGCCATCCCGCCCGTGCAGGAGGCCATCTCCGCACACGGGTTCGACCTGGTGCTCGGGTCGGTCCACTTCCTGGGCGACTGGGCGTTCGACGACCCGGACCTGGTGGCCCGCTACGAGCTGTGGCCGCCCGACGCGCTGTGGGACCGGTACTTCGAGGAGGTCGCCTTTGCGGCGGGCAGCGGCCTGTTCGACGTGATAGCCCACCCCGACCTCGTGAAGAAGTTCGGGAGCCGGCCGGACCGCGACCCGCAGGCGTGGTACGAGCAGACGGCTGTCGCTCTGGCCGACGCCGGCTGCGCGGTCGAGGTCAACACCGCCGGGCTTCGCAAGCCGGTGGGGGAGATCTACCCCTCACTCGAGATGCTCAAGGCCTGCCGGCGGCGCGGCGTGCAGGCGACCATGGGCTCCGACGCCCACTCGCCGGCCGAAGTGGGCGAGGGGCTCGGGCTCGCCCGCGAGCTCCTGCTCTCGGCGGGGTACGACTCGGTCGTCTGCTTCCGCAAACGCGTCGCCCGGGAGGTGCCGCTGTGATCACGGTCGCCGCGCTGAGAGCCCACCTCGATGCCACCATCCCGTTCGCCTGGGCGGCGTCGTGGGACCGGGTCGGGCTGCTCGTGGGAGATCCCGACGCTGCGGTCACGCGCGTCCTGGTGTCGCTCGACGCCACCCACGCCGCCCTCGACCGCGCGGAGCGGGCGGGTGCGAACGTGCTCGTCACCCACCACCCTGCGTTCCTCGAGCCGCTCGACGTCGTGGTGGCCGCTCCGGGGGCTGCCGGGATCGCTTTCGAGGCGGCGCGCCGCGGTATTGCGCTGATCGCGTGCCACACGAACCTGGACCGCTCGCCGCAGGGCGCCGACGCGCTGCCGACCGTCCTCGGTCTCGCGATGCGCGGGCCTTTGGAGCCCCGCACCCTTCCCGACGACACGACCCCGCTGGCGGGACGCCTGTGCGAACCGGGAACCGCGCGCACCCTCGGGGCGCTGGCGTCACTCGTGGGAGAACGCCTCGGCGTCGGGACCCGCGTCTGGGGCGACCCGGCGTCGGCGGTGAAGCTGATCGCGCTGGCCCCCGGCTCCGGCCGCTCGCTCATCGATGCTGCGCTCCAGGCCGGTGCGGACGCGTTCGTGACGGGGGAGTTGCGCTACCATGTGGCCCACGACGCGCTCGAGAAGGGCCTCGCCATCGTCGAGGCCGGCCACGACGCGACCGAGTGGCCGCTGACCGGGGCCCTTGCACGGGTCGTCGAGCAGATACCCGGGCTCGACGCGAACGACGTCATCACCGACGGCATCTCGTATCCGTGGCGGATGGTCACGAAAGGCAACGAATGCACCTAGGCCGCACACTCACCGAACTCCAGGAACGCGACCTGTCGATCCTGCGTCTCGAGCGCGAACTCGAGGAGATGCCCGAGAAGCGTGCGATCCTCACCGCTCGCGCCAAGCTTGCCGACATCGAGAAGATCCGCGAACGCACCCAGGCCGCGATCCACGCGATGGACGCGGTATCGAAGAAGTTGGAAGACCAGATCGAGGCGCTCGGCGTGAAGATGGTCGCCGAGCAGGCCAAGCTGGACTCCGGCAAGGTTGCCAACGCCAAGGAAGTCCAGGCGGTCGCCATCGAGCTGGATGCGCTTCGGCGCCGTGTCGCGACGCTCGAGGCGGAGTTGCTGGTCGAGATGCAGAAGCGCGAGGACGGCGACGCCCAGCTCGCGAAGATCGATGCGGCGCTGGACGCCGGGCGCCGCACGGAGGCGACCCTCACCGAACGATTCAAGGAGCACGGCAGCGCCGTCCTCGACAGGATCGGCGCGGAGAAACGTGCCAGGACCGCCCTTCTGGCCACGCTCGACGAGGCCGTACGGCGACGCTACGAGTCGCTCCGGGAGTCCCGCCATGGCATCGCCGTCGGCGTCCTCGACGGCTCGATGTGCGGTGCGTGCCGGGTCACGCTGCCCTCCACGAAGGTCCTGGCGCTGGAGTCAGGGCCCGACGTCGGCGTGTGTCCGAGCTGCGGCCGGATCCTCATCGTCCGAGGGGAGTGACGTGTCTGCGCTCTTCACCCTGCGGACCGACGGCGGGGCGCGCGGCAACCCCGGCCCCGGGGGCGCAGGCTTCGTCTTGGAGGACGAGTCCGGGGCCGTGGTCCGACGCGGCGGACGTTACCTCGGGACGGTCACCAACAACCAGGCCGAATACGAGGCGCTGATCTGGGGTCTGGAGACCGCGCTCGACCACGGTGTCGCGCGCCTTCGGGTCTGCGCCGACTCGGAGCTCGTCGTCCACCAGATGAACGGCCGCTATCGCGTCAAGAACGAGGGGCTCAAGCCGCTGTTCGCCCGCGCTCAGCTCCTGGTGCGCCGCTTCGCGTCCAGCGAGATCGTGCACGTCCGGCGCGAGATGAACGTCGCGGCCGACGAGCTGGCGAACATCGCCATGGACGGGCGCACGAGGGTCGGCGACGGCGTCGATCCCGACGACCCCTCGCAGTCCTCACTGTTCTAGGAAGGGCGTGCCGACGATGTACGAACTCAGCGTCAAGGACCACTTCGACGCGGCGCACTCGCTGCGGGGCTATCCGGGGGAGTGTCGGCGTCTTCATGGCCATACGTGGGACGTCGAGGTCGTCGTGGCGGGCGAGAAGCTCGACGACCTCGGCATGGTGTACGACTTCAAGCGCCTCAAGGACGACCTCCGCGCGGTGCTCGACGACTACGACCACGCCTTCCTCGACGAGGTCGCGCCCTTCGACACGCTGAACCCGACCGCCGAGAACCTCGCGCGGATCGTGTACGAGCGTCTGGCGGCGTCGGTGGATCCCGCTGTGATGGTCCGCGAGGTCGCGGTATGGGAGTCGCCGGTCGCGAAACTGGTCTACCGGCCGTAGCCCCCGATCCGGCACGAAGGGAAAGGGCGTCGCTGGTGTGCGGCGCCCTTTCGTCAGTGCATAGGGGTGTCCCGAGAAACCTCGCCTAGCGGAAGCATCTACCGGCCGGATTCCCATTTCACACCGTCACTGGTGGGTGGTAATCGGGATCAGCCTCGCGACGGAACCCTTTCGCACACTACCTGGTCGGGCAGCTACTGGTACTCCGGTTTTCAAGGCTTGCTCGGTCCGACTTCTCGGGACACGACGTACACTAGCGGCACCCGAAAAGCGCGTCAACAGGTTTCTCGACGTTTTCCGGACTTCGCGCCCAAAGGTCGTCAGTTTGCCCCGAACGGCAATATCGGACTGTCGAACGGATAATCGGCACTCGCGGGACGCGCTGTCGCGATCTGCCGCTTCCCAAGCCCGTCGGACCCCGATCGGGAGGGGCGCCCACGGGCCGGGAACACGCTCGCAGCGGTCGTCTATACTCGTCGTGCTGGCCGTTCGAGCGCCCGATCCACCGCACACATCACCGGAAAGCGGACACGATATGCCGAGCTCCACGCTGCAGGAGTACCTGGAGGCCATCTACAAGATCGCGCTCAACGGCGAGGTTCGTCCGACGCAGATCGCCGAGGCGATCTCGGTGTCCGGGCCGACCGTCACCGCGACCCTGCGGCGGCTCGAGACCGCCGGACTGATCACCCGCCCCCACGGCGGCGTTGCGCTCACGGATCAGGGACGCCGCGAGGCGATCGAGGTCATCCGACGCCACCGGATCGCGGAACGCTTCCTGGTCGACGCACTGCAGCTCCCGTGGGAGTCCGTGCACGAGGAGGCCTGTCTGCTGGAGCACGCCATGTCGCCCCATGTCGTGGCGGCGATGGAGCGCTTCCTCAACAACCCGACCGTATGTCCGCACGGCTACCCGATCCCGTCGGTCGACGGCGCCGTGCGCGAGCCGGCGGG
>Ga0209748_1000616_pt1 | contig 18388 bp, 10 predicted proteins | sample BarGraIncu00421A_FD_185490 | JGI IMG/M metagenome (GOLD analysis project Ga0209748, IMG submission 185490) | Arctic peat soil microbial communities from Barrow, Alaska - Barrow Graham LP Incubations 004-21A (SPAdes) (version 2) | ecosystem: Environmental > Terrestrial > Soil > Wetlands > Peat... | reverse complement strand
GGAAAATGATCAGCAGGCTGTACTTATTCTGAGCATACATTTTATATTGTAGCTTCCCGATCTTTTTTAGTGTTTTTTTTGTTTTTTCCTGAGTCTCGTTCTTGTCCAGGGTTTTATCAAAAGTTGGATAATCAACTATTTTAATTTTCATTTTTCGAAAGTTAATTGGCTGTATTATTTTACAAATTGCTTAGCATAATATTTTGCAGTCAGCTTCTCGCTGGTGGCCTTTTCAATCATATCATTCCAGTAATATCTAGCACCCGGCATAAATATTTTTTCCCTTAAATAGTTACCAACAGCTTTCTCTCCAACAAAAGATTGGTTTTTGGTGATATTGGATGTTAGATAATAATATAATTGTGAGGCTAAAAGTTCTCCCAGGAGATAATTGTGGTAATAACATGGGTATAGAGCAATATGAATTTTTGTTGCCCAGTCAGGCATGTCCCGACCTTCAGGTTTTACAATAAATTGGTATTTTTCGACCATGTCCCACCAAAGTTTATTCAGGTTCTGATCAGGGTTTTCGTACATTGATTTTTCAAACCTGTACATCACCTGAGCCCAACGACTGAAGACCAGCATCTGAAGGCGCAGAGATTTATTGCAGTCGTCAGAAATTTTTTCACATTCTTTATTATCGATTATACCCATTCGAAGCATCCACTGAGGATCTGTTGCCAGTCTGCCAAAGAATTCGGCAATGGCTTCAGTTGTAAAGGTATGGGCGGCATCCCGCAGAGTAAACGGAAGACTCATATCATTGTAATATGCGTATACTCCATGACCAAGCTCGTGCAATATAGTATTCATCCAATATGAATCAGGACGAATGTTATCAAGAGTACGAACATCGCCTGCTCTGTCAATATCAGTACTGAAAGCATGCTGGTTTTTGCCGGGTTTCTCATACAGATCACTTTTAGCCAGGATAGCTTCGACATTTAATCCTAATCCATCATAAAAAGATGAAGCAAGTTTTACAGGATCCTGTTTTGCATAATATTTGTCAATATCGACAGGATATATCTCAGGAGCTTCCTGAAAATATCTGTTCTGATAATGCCATGGACGGATTTCAGAGGCTTTAATTTTATAACGTTTTGCATAAAATGAATCTATCTCGCTTTTCAGCTGGCCAAAATTGTCTCTTGTCAGACTATCAAGCTCGTCAAATATTTTTGTAACCTCAGAAGGATCCTGTCCTGAAAGTTTCAGACTCATCTCGTGGTAATTGCTGAAACCTATTTTCCTGGCAATGGTATTGCGTTGTTTAACCAGTTTAATAATGTCATCTGCAACAACGGGACCAATCAATTTCGACCCTTCCCAGGCTGTTTTGAGATCAGTGCTGCTGGTAGAGTTTTTCAGGATATCCTCGACAACATTGTCGGAGACCTGTTTCTCATTGAGCGTAACTCTGAAATTTGCATATTTCTTGCTGATTTCCGTCTCCATTTTTATCTGTGCGGCTATAAGTGCAGTATCAACCTGCCCACCCAGAAATGCATCGTATAACAAATCGAGTTGCCGGACAAGAAGCGGATCAATCATCGCATTGGATTCTTTGATCTTTTTAAGTTCTGCAAAGGCAATGCTGTCGGTGAATAATTTTGCATAAGCAAAAGAGGCTTTTTCACTTTTTGTATAATCTTCAGCAGTTCCGGTAATATTGGCGTTCCATGATGCAAGTGCAGATTCCTTATAAAGAGGAATGGCCTTTTTTTCATACGACGAGATGAATTCTTTCATCAGCTTCTCCATTCTTTCCTGTTTTGAAGTACACGACCATAAAGTTATAATGGCCAATGCTGTGATAATTACTAATGTAATTCTTTTCATATGGTTAGATTAAGTATTGCGAAGATAGTAAAATTGGTAAAATGAAAATTTTATGAGGACATTTACGCATAAAACTTATAAATTTGAAAATTAATGGATTCATACCTGATGGAAATAATGATTTATATAGTTGCCGGATTAGTATTTGGGGCATTAATTGCATACCTGGGAACAAAGTCAAGATTAAGTTCCTTGCATCAGCAGGAGCAAATTTTAAAAATCAATGAAATCAATTTGCTTAACAGGCAGATCAGTTCGTTGCAGACGAAAGTGGAAGCACAGGCAAATAGTCTTGAAGAGGTCAGAAAAGCTATGGTCGATACATTTAAATCGGCTGCTTCGGATGCATTGACACAAAACAACAAGCAGTTTCTTGACCTGGCAAAATCTCAGCTCGAAACTCATGTTAAGGATGCAGAGGGAAATCTTGATGAACGCAAATCGGCTATTGCCGAGATGCTTAAACCGGTAAAAGAATCGATTGATAGTTACAAAAAACGGATTGAAGAACTCGAAAAAGGTTCGGAAAAAACATTTGGACAGGTTACAGAAATGTTGTCTAATATTCAGATTACCAATGCGAGTTTACAGAAAGAAACCGGGGCACTTGTAAATGCGCTTAGAAACCCCAGGGTCAGAGGAAGATGGGGTGAGATAGGTTTAAAACGTGTTGTTGAGTTTTCAGGATTATCCGCTCATTGCGATTTTATCGAACAAGTATATACTGAGGGTGAGGATTCAGTATTAAAACCCGACATGATTATTAATCTACCCGGAAACAGTCACGTAGTAGTCGATTCAAAACTGCCGCTGGATGCATATCTGCAGGCTTTAGAAACAGATGATGAAAACTCACGGAATCTTCTTTTCACAAAACATGCAAAAGACCTGAGGGATCATGTAAACAAATTAAGCAAAAAACAATATTGGTCGCAGTTTCAGAATACTCCCGATTTTGTTGTTTTGTATATGGAGGTTGAATCTGCTCTTAATGTCGCACTGATGACAGATAAAACATTATTGCAGGATGCTATGAATAACAAGATAATTCTGACTACCCCGACAACACTGATCGTAGTTCTTAAATCGGTAGCTATGTCGTGGCAACAGCATACTGTGACAGAAAATGCTTTGCAGATAATGGATGCCGCAACGGAGTTACACGGAAGATTAAATATTTTTGCTGAACACTTTGATAGAGTGGGTAATGGATTAAAGTCAGCTCTTAAAGGATTTAATGATGCTATAGGATCGTGGGAAAGCAGGGTGTTACCTGCCGGCAGGAAATTAGAACAATTAAAAGCAACAGACAATAAAAATATATTGCCTGATTTTGAGATTATTGATAAACCTGTACGTGAACTGAAGAAATCTGAGGAATAATGGATCAGATTTGAAAAGAAACCAATACAGTTATTCCTCCTAATGATTTAGGGTAACAATGAGTCTGACTTTCTGATGACCATGCATTTGCGTGGAGTGGATTGTAGAAATCATTTTAAAATAATTTTTCCCCTTCCTGTCTTTTTGAAATAGGTAAGCAAAACTAACATCAAACAGAAAAAAATTAAAATCAGTATTTTGACCTTTTCAAAAACTGATATTTATAAATTTATAGTACATTTAGGCTGTTAAATTGAAAATGGCCCGATTGTCAAAAAGATAATTTTCCCGTCCATTCATTTTAAAATTTATCAGGATCATACACTTGATGCGTGCAGAAAGCATTTATAAGCACAAATGCCTGTTCGGTCCGGATCATTTGATTATTTCAAAAGAATTTTATTTACAGATTTAGTTTTTTATTGTTTTTTTCTCTGCCGATTTTTCTCAGTATATGTTGTTATGGTCTCATTCCATCTGCTTCCGGAAACCAGCATTTTAATAGAATAGAACAGGATACTCTTCTCCAGAAACAAATACTTTATAATGGCAGAATATGGCGGAATCAGTATTATAAAGTAAGGGGCAACCAATTCCTTTTCTCTAACGATTTTCTACCCGGTACAGTGACAATCAAGGGCCAGCTGTTTGACAATGTCAGGCTCCGGTACGATATTTATAAAGATGAAATAACGACCATTTCAAATCCGACTACCATTTTGCAGTTAAACAAGGAAATGGTAGATATGTTTTCCATTTTGTTTAAAAATAAATGGTATAAGTTTATAAGGATTCTGGAAGATAGTTCGAATGTATTTAATGGATATTTAAATGTTTTGTATAAAGGGAAAACATCTTTATATGTTAAATATAGAAAGGAAATTGAGTTGCTTGCTGAGGACGGTAAATACGACAGGTTTTATCAATCACAGAGCATCTATATAGTTAAAGACGGAATACCTTATCCGGTAACCGGCAAAAAGGAGTTTTTTATTCCTTTAAGTGATAAGAAAAGGCAAATCAAGAACTTTATTAAAACCAATAAGTTAAAGATTTTAAAAAAAGTGCCTGAAAGCTTTGTACCTGTTTTGGAGTTTTACGATAATATGGATCAATAATTTTAATATGAAATTAAAGATCCATATACTGATTCTGACACTATTCTGTTTCTTCAATCTGACAGCTCAGGAAAAATATGAAATAACCTGGAACTACAGGGGTCTTGTATTTAGAGATTTTGTAACTAAAGTTGAAAGTCTTTATCCTGTAACTTTTTTTTATAAAGAGGAGTGGGTAAAGGATCTGAAGCTTGGCGATTATTCCGGTAGTGTAATGTTGTCAGAAATACTCGATAATCTGTTCACAGGATCATCTATCCATTATTTTATAGATAAGGCAGGGAATGTAGTACTTACAAAGGATTTTGCAGTAAAGGTTACTGATGAGCCGGTGGCTGAAGAACAAAACTTTATTCCTCCGACTGAATACCCTGACGATCAAAGAAACCGCCAACAGGCTGGAAATATATCAGTGGATATTGGAAATCGTGCCGATAAAAATAATCCGGGGAACGTAACTGTATCAGGATATATAATAAACAGAGATACAAAGGAGTCGGTTTCGGGAGTTACTGTATTTATCCAGAAGCTTTTATCAGGTACCATTTCTAATGAAAATGGCTATTATACTATTACCCTGCCCCGTGGAAATCATCTGCTCCAGTTTTCCTATATAGGGATGAAAGAAAAAATGATCAATATTAACCTTTATAGCGCCGGTGAGCTTTTGAATGTTCTCATGATTCCGGGAGTGCAGTCAGTCGGAGAAGGATCAGCTGGTTTCAATGTAAGAGGCGGCTCCGCGGATCAGAATCTGGTTCTTCTGAATGGTTCTCCTGTCTATAATTATTCTCATTTTTTCGGTTTCTTTTCAGCTATTAATTCCGACATCATAAAAGATGTGACTTTATACAAAGGTGGAATTCCGAGCCGTTATGGCGGCAGGATATCATCAGTACTTGATATTGTACAAAAAGAGGGAAACAGGAAAGAATTTGACGGAAGCGCCGGCATTAGTCCAATTACAACTCATTTTATGGTGGAAGGTCCGTTGAAAAAGGACACCTGTACCTTTATACTTGCGGGGAGAACTACTTATTCGAACTGGATATTCCACCTGATCGACAATCCCGCTTTGAAAAAGAGCAGGGCATCATTCTATGATTTAAATGGAAGGATAACTTACGATATAAATAAAAACAACAAAATTGATCTGTCATCATACTACAGTCACGACTCTTTCAGGTTCAACTCTGATACTGTTTACAGCTATAATAACAATATATTTGCTTTAAGATGGCGCCATTTTTTCAACAGCAGATTTTTATCTGTTCTATCGCTTAATAATAGCCATTATAATTATAACATATCAAGCAATAGCGTTGCCGGGGAGGGTTTTGTTCTTTCTCATATGATTAATACCACAGGTTTTAAAGCCGATTTCAACTGGTATCAGGGGAGGCATGAAGTGAACTTTGGAATTGACCTCACAAGGTATGCCATAATGCCTGGCAGCTATCTTCCATCAGGCGATTCGTCGCTTGTAATACCTGATGTCATCAGGAAGGAGAAAGCTATTGAAGGAGCATTGTATATCGATGATAAATTTACTCTGACAGATAAATTATCAGTTAATATCGGAATGAGAATATCTTCATTTTTCTCTTACGGACAGAGTGAGGTGTTTATTTATAATCCTTTGTACTCGAAGAGTAATTCTACCATAACCGATACCCTGAAGTTCAGACCAAATGAGATTTCCAAAATCTATGCAGGACCGGAGTTCAGAATGTCACTCAATTACCGGCTTACTGGTAAGAGTTCCATTAAAATCAATTATAACAGAACAAGACAATATCTGCATCTTCTTTCAAATTCAACATCAGTTGCACCGACCGATACCTGGAAATTAAGTGATTATTACCTGAAACCCCAGGTTGGGGACCAGTTTGCCCTGGGTATTTACAAAATGTTCTTTAGGAATAGTCTTGAAACTTCCGCCGAGCTGTATTATAAACAGATAAAAAACATGGTTGACTATAAAGGAGGAACCAGCCTTATTATGAATAAGTACATTGAAGAAGATGTTGTAAATGTTATCGGTAAGGCATATGGTCTGGAACTTCTGGTTAAGAAAACGGATGGCAGGGTACGGTGGAGTGTAGGTTATACATATGCAAGAACTTTTATTAAAAGCATAAGTCATTTAAGTGAAGAAATTATTAATTCCGGTAAATGGTTTCCTGCCAATTTTGATAAGCCAAATGACCTTGTCCTTACTCTTAACTACCTTATTTCGCGTCGCTTAAGTTTTTCATCGAACTATACCTGGAGTACTGGCAGACCAATTACATATCCTGAATCAATATATCAAATGGATGATATAGTATTGGTACATTATTCTGAAAGGAACAAATACAGGATTCCGGATTATTACAGGCTTGATGTTTCTCTCAGGTTTAGCGGGAACCTCAAGTCTCACAGAATTGCTCATCCGAACTGGACTTTCTCAGTTTATAATCTTCTTGGAAGACAAAACGTTTACTCAATTTATTTTAAAAATGAAGGTAACGTTATTAAATGAAACCAATAATGAAATTCATATTATTTCCTGTCTTACTAGTTTTGAATGGTTGTATTGTACAATTCATTCCTGAAACCACCGGGGACCAGGAGCTGCTGGTAGTTAAAGGATTAATAACTGATCAGCCGGGGATTAATACCATAAAATTGTCAAAATCCCTCCCTCTTGGGGAAATAAAAGAAACGAAGCCTCTTAAGGGTTGTTCAGTCTTCATTATCGATGATAGTGGTGTAGCCTACCGTTTAACTGAAACAACGCCAGGCACCTATATTACAGATTCCACATTGTTCCGCGGTAAAATCGGAAGTAAGTATACCTTACGAATTAATACAAATAACAATTTTACAACTATTAATTCTTACGAATCAATACCGATGGAGATGAAACCTGTACCTCCTATCGATAGTATTTATTATGAAAAGAAAATTGTCCGGTATAATGATATAGGACAGGCTGATGAAGGTTGCCAGATTTATCTGAATACACTGGATCCGACAAATAGTTGTCAGTTTTACAAGTGGAATTATTCAGAAACCTGGGAATTCCGTATTCCTTATTTGGTGCCCAACAGGATTTGCTGGATAACAAACAATTCCGGGACTATTTATATCAAGAACACTTCCATCCTGGCAGAAGATAAAATCAGCAGGTATCCCTTAAACTTTATTTCGAATGAAACCGACAGGCTGAATGTAAAATACAGCATATTAGTCAATCAATACTCTCTAAATGAAGATGAATACTTCTACTGGGAAAAACTGCAAAACATTTCTAAGGAAGTAGGAAGTTTATATGATATAACTCCGGCATATATTCCAAGTAATATCAGTTGCACAGACGATCCAAATATACAGGTCCTTGGTTATTTCAGCGTTTCAGCCAGATCTTCTAAAAGGATCTTCATTAAAGATTCATTTTCCGGATTAGTTGATCTTTATACTACCTGCCCTTCAGATACCATACAAGGAGCTGATACTATTCCAATTCCGGGTTTGAATGAATCTGTTTGGGTTATCGTAAGCAGAATGGAAAGCGGCATGCCGCATTACAGGATAATAACAGATAAGAAGGGATGTGCAGATTGCTCGGTAAGAGGCACTCCGGTAGAACCTGTTTTTTGGAGAGATGATAAATAACTAAAATCGACGAAATATCTAAAATGACAAAATACCTTAAATCGGTGAGTCCCTTTCTTATACTCATCTTTTTTCTGCCTGTTAGTTATAGTCAGCAACCGGCAAATTATCCCGATTTTCTTGCAGAAAAATTTATGAGATACTGCAAAACGGTGCCAAGAGAAGAAATTTATTTACATACCGACAGGGATGATTATATAGCCGGAGAAGATCTATATTATAAGATTTATCTTTTTGACAGACAAAGCGCCAAACCTTCAGGAAACAGCAGGATCGCATATTTTGAAGTACTTAATTCAGAAAACCGGCCAGTCGTTCAAAAACGTATTTTACTTGAAAAAGGTTTTGGACCCGGACAAATTGTATTGCCCGATTCTTTAAGCAATGGAATATATACTATCAGGGTCTATACAAACTGGATGAAGAACTTTCTTCCTTATAACTGCTTCATGAAGGACATTAATATTTATAATGCTCTGAGTACTAGGGCCATTAGTGCTAAATCGGATCTTAAAAATATTATTAATAAAGTAAATGTCACTGAAATTGACAGTGAAATTGCTGATGCCGGACTGGTACTGAAAGTTGACAATCTTAAAACAGATACTCTGGATATTTTCATTTCTGATACAAAAAACTACCGTTCATCTAATGGTAACCTTTTTTATCTGTTTATTCAGACTCACGGGATAATAAACCATATAAGTACCGAAAGAACAACGGGAACAAACACTATAATCACAATTCCTAAAAAGGAACTTATTCCCGGTATCAATCAAATAACAGTATTTGATTCGAAAGGGCAACCAATCTGTGAAAGGGTCATTTATACTCCGGAAAAGAATAATGAATATCTGACTCTTAATTCATCTGATAGCTTTAAAAGAAGAGAAAAAATTACTCTTGAAATTGAGTCAGACAACAAATTATCGACACTATTGAATGGAGCAAACCTCAGCATTTCGGTGTCTTATAACATAGATAAAACTGAGATGATGGATTTAAGCGAGTATATGATCTTTGGATCGGAGTTCGGCACCCTACCATTACGTTCCTTTACCAATGTAAGAATAAACGATATTCCTGCCGGATTAACAGATAGTATTTTATCGACCGTAAAAAGTAACTGGATTGACTGGAAAGCAATCTTATCGGATAATCCTCCTTCACTCAGATACCGAATCGAAAAGGAATATCACTATTTGTCAGGTGTACTTATCAATAGTAAAACACTGGTTCCCGAACCAGCGAAGATTCTTTTTCTGTCCATTCCCGGGAAAGTTGCATCTTTTCAATATGCAAAAACAGATTACGAAGGAAATTTTAGTTTTAACATACAGATCGGGGAGGGAGTTAAAGATATTATAATTCAACCGGAAGAAATTGAAAACTCTGCCATTAAAATTGAGTCGTCATTTCCGGAAAAATATCCTGAAAAAGAGATAGTAAACAACACTTCAAAAATAACCAGTTCCAAATACATTTCACAGCTAAAAATTAATTATCAGGTAAGTAAGATTTATGGATCTTCTGCCCTGGGCAACCCATTGACTCAATCGGTCGTGCCATCAAACCCGGTAAGGTTTTATGGTAAACCTGATATTGAACTGTTTATGGCTGATTACGTTAATCTGCCTGTAATGCAGGAGGTTTTTTATGAACTTCTTCCGGGTGTTTTTTTAAAAAGCAGAAAATCCGGATATGATATATCAATTGCTGATCGCCTGAATAATGAATTATTCGATAAAAAACCTCTTTTGCTGGTTGACGGTGTAATAATCGGTGATGCTTCTATTATTGCTAATCTTGACCCTGGAATTGTTGAAAAAATAGATGTTGTGAAAGAAAAGTATTTCGTTGGCGACTGTTCATTCAGCGGAATTGTAAATGTCATTTCAAAGAAAGGTGATTTTAGCTGTGTAACATTGCCTGACTATGCAATCAGAATACCATACAAAGTAATAGATCCAGTCCTGTCGTTCGTGTCACCTGATTTTTCTTCGGCAGAAATGAAGAATAACCGTATTCCGGATTTCCGGAATACGCTATACTGGAATCCTTCTGTTAAGCCCGATAAAGATGGTAAGATCGGAATTGAATTTTGGAGTTCTGACATTGCTTCTGACTATAAGCTCAATATAGAAGGCGTTACTCCTGAAGGTAAAACAATTTCCCTTAAGAAAATCATTAATGTTAAAAAATACTAAGGTAAGGTTATTGCATTACTTCAGTAAACGACTAACATTTTTCTGTAACTTAGTGGAGCTAAAATCATAAATAATGAGAAAAGTAATTTTGATTTTCAGTTTGATTTTTGTGCATTTCTGTACTAATGCTCAAACCTATCCTTTTCAGAATCCTGGACTGACTGAGGATGAGAGGATCAGGAATCTGATTTCATTATTAACATTGGATGAGAAAATAAATTGCCTCTCACCCAGGCTTTCTGTACCGCGGCTTGGCATTAAAGGCACCCGTACCGTTGAGGGACTTCATGGTCTTGCATATAGCGGTCCGGCAAACTGGGCCGTAAAAGGAACTAAAGCTTCACCTACAACCACCTTTCCACAGGCAATTGGTCTCGCCGAGATGTGGGACCCTGATATGATTCAGCAGGTTGCCGACTGGGAGGCAACTGAAAGCAGATATCTCGCCCAGAATAAAAATTTTGGAATTTCAGGTCTGATAGTATTTGCCCCAAATGCTGACCTTGGAAGGGATATCAGATGGGGAAGAACAGAAGAGTGTTTTGGTGAAGATGCATATCTGACCGGCACCATGGTTACTGCTTATGTGAAAGGACTTCAGGGTAATAATCCGGTCTATTGGAAAACAGCTTCGCTTATGAAACACTTTCTGGCGAACAGTAATGAAAACAACCGTTCCTTTAACAGCTCTGATTTTGATGATCGGTTATTCCGCGAGTACTATGGGTATGGTTTTTATAAAGGCGTTACAGATGGAGGATCTCAAGCTTTTATGGCAGCCTATAATAAGTATAACGGCGTACCCTGCACAGTTAATCCTGTATTACGCGCCGTTACCATGAATGAATGGGGACTAAGAGGTATTATTTCTACAGATGGAGGAGCTTTTAAACAACTCATAACTACACATGCATACTATTCTTCATTACCAGTTGCTGCTGCTGAGTGTATTAAGGCAGGAATAACAGTATTTCTCGACGATTACAGAGCTTCAATTAAAGAGGCATTACAAATGGGATTAGTAACTGAAAAGGAAATTGAAGATGCTCTATATGGAAATTTCAGAATACTATTGAAACTGGGACTGTTGGATAATTCATTACAGAATCCTTATTCTGAAATAGGAATCAGAGATACTATAGCTCCATGGACAACTCAACCGGCTAGAAATCTGGTCAGAAAGGCTACTGAAAAATCGATCGTGCTGCTGAAGAATGAAAACATGTTACTTCCTCTTCAATTGGGAAAATTGAAATCAGTTGCTGTGATTGGACCCTCAGCGAATAAAGTGATTTCTGACTGGTATTCCGGTACACCTCCATATAAAATTAGTATTTTACAGGGTGTCAAAAATGCAGTTGGTAACAATGTAATTGTCAGGTATGCAAGTGGAAACAAAGCTGATTCAGCTGTTGTTGCTGCAAAGGAATGTGATATTGCCATTGTATGTATTGGTAATCATCCGCTAAGTTACGGACTCGATTGGGGACAAAACTTTGTATCAAGCGACGGTCGTGAAGATGTTGACAGACAGGCAATTAATCTTGAGCAGGAAGATTTGGTAAGGCTGGTTCTTGCTGCAAATCCAAGAACCGTCCTTGTTATGGTATCAAGTTTTCCATATGCTATAAACTGGTCAAAAGAACACGTTCCAGCCATTTTACACATTACTCAGTCAAGTCAGGAGATGGGAAATGCGATAGCAGATGTGATTTTCGGTATAAAGAGTCCCTCAGGAAGATTGGTTCAGACCTGGATATCTTCAATTGATCAATTGCCTCCGATTCTTGATTATAATATAAGGAACGGAAGGACTTACATGTATATGAAATATCCGGCATTATTCCCATTTGGCTATGGATTAACTTATACAAGTTTTAGATATTCAGGACTAAAACCTGACAAAAATATTTTAAAGAATAATGAGGTGATCAGTCTCACATTTGACCTTGAGAATACCGGGAATTACGACAGCGATGAAGTGGCACAACTTTATGTTAGCTTTCCTGATTCAAAAGTATCTCATCCGGTCATAGCTTTAAAGGGTTTTAAGCGTGTTTTTGTTGGGAAAGGGGAAAAAGTTAAAGTTTCAATACCGCTAAAAGCATCCGATTTGACTTACTGGGATATTAAAAATAAGAAATTTGTTCTGGAGCAAGGCAAAGTAAAATACTTCATCGGATCCTCATCTGAAGATTTTAAACTCCACGGCGAGATTGTCATCGAAGAGTAGTTGGTACTAATGATATCACTGATACATGATAATTGTCATGTATCATATTTCTGTTTAACTAACTGTAATAACTTGTCAACGATATTATTTTATTCAGGGATCTGCTGTAATTTCATATACAACAGAGAAACTCTGAATTAAATGTATATTCTGAAATATTCATTATTGCTATAATATATTCACATTTTCTATTATTTTTGCGACGAATTATATAATATTGGATGCAAATAGTTATAGATTGAATAAATTTAAACCAAATTTTAACAGGATTGTAATTAAGGTTGGCAGTAATGTTATTACTCAAGCTGACGGATCACTCAATGATGGAAGAATTTTACGTCTGGTTGAGGATGTAGCTATCCTTTACAAGCAGGGGATCGAAGTTATTTTAATCTCGTCAGGGGCTGTGGCGGCGGGTCGGAATGAGGTATTACCTTCAAAAAAGACAAACATAGTAGCGGCCAAACAGATATGGGCGGCTATCGGCCAGGTTAAACTTATGTCGAGTTACCAGTTTCTCTTTGGGAAATATGGGATTCAGGCTGGTCAGCTTCTTGCATCTAAAGAGAGTTTCAGGGACAGAAGACATTATCTGAATATGAAGAACTGTATTTCGGCTATGCTTGAAAATCATGTATTGCCAATAGTAAATGAGAATGATACTGTTTCAGTTAATGAACTCATGTTCACTGATAATGATGAATTGTCAGGTCTTATTTCATCAATGATGGATTGTAAATCGCTCGTGATTCTTTCAAATGTTGATGGTGTTTATACAGGAATTCCCGGGAAGAAAGGAACTGAACTTATTGCCAGGATAGATAAAGATTCCGAAGACCTGGATAAATACATTTCCTCCGCTAAATCAGGATTTGGAAGGGGAGGGATGTTCACAAAATGCTCAATCGCGCGTAAAATAGCTTCACAAGGTATAGATGTTTTTATAGCGAATGGAACCCGCGACTCCATTGTCTCTGATATTGTAAGAAGAAAGGAGGTCCCGTATACTCACTTTATTGCAAGCAATAAAAGAGAAAGCGGAGTGAAAAAATGGCTGTCCCATTCCGATACTTTTGCTAAAGGTGCAGTAATCATTAATAAGGGAGCAAAAGAGGCGCTTCTGGAAGGTAAAGCGACCAGTCTGCTTATGATCGGAATAACCAGAGTTGATGGATTTTTCAAAAGTGGTGATATTGTCAGGATTGTTGATGAAGACGGAAATAATATCGGGTTAGGGAAATCACAATTTGACTCCAAAAAGGCTGAGCAAAACATCATGAAAAAGGTCAGCAAGCCATTTATTCATTATGACTATATGGTTATCAATGAGAAGAATAAGTTTACTGTAAAGGATTGAAGAATAAATTCGGTAGCAAATTTCAACATGGATTGTACACCTCATTTCAAGAAGGCCAGGAAAGCCAGCCGGACATTGAATGTTATGGGAACGGATATTATAAATATGGTTCTTTTGGGAGTTGCAGATGCAGCTGTAGAAAATGCAAATTATATTATAGCTGAAAATAAAAAGGATCTTGTTTTAATGGAGGAATCAGATCCTAAATATGACCGTTTGATCTTGTCTGCTGAACGGATTGAAGGTATTGCATCTGACATAAGGAATGTTTCAGATTTGCCAAGTCCCATTGGTAAGGTTCTGATGAAAAATACCAGACCAAACGGCTTAATTATTTCGAAAATCTCGGCACCTTTTGGTGTCATCGGAGTAATTTATGAAGCAAGGCCAAATGTAACTTTTGATGTCTTTTCTCTCTCTCTGAAATCGGGGAATGTTTGCATTCTAAAAGGTGGAAGTGATGCAATAAATTCTAACACTGCGATTGTGAAGGTAATAAAGGAAGTCCTTCTGAAAAATGGAATCGATGAAAATATACTGACGCTTCTGCCTTCAGGCCGGGATGAAACCAGTCAGTTGTTGAATGCCCGTGAATATGTAGATCTGATTATTCCACGCGGAAGCAGGAGCCTTATCGATTATGTGTGGAAGAATGCTTCAATTCCGGTTATTGAAACGGGAGCAGGAATATGTCATACTTTTTTTGATGAGTCCGGCGACAAAGAAAAAGGACGCGAAATTATTAATAATGCGAAGACCCGCAGAGTAAGTGTCTGTAATGCACTCGATTGTCTGATAATTCATGAAAACCGTTTGGATGATCTTGGTTACCTGGTTGGTCTCTGCTCTGATTCCAATGTTGTAATTTATTCCGACGATAAATCTTATATAGCGCTAACTGGTAAATATCCATCGGAACTTCTTCAAAAAGCTACAACAGAATCCTTTGGTACTGAATTTTTGTCGTATAAAATGGCAATTAAAACAGTTAAATCTTTTGAAGAAGCAGTGGACCATATTGACCAATTCGGATCAAAGCATAGTGAAGCAATTATTTCCGAGAACAAAAATAATGTTCAATTGTTCTATCACATAGTTGATGCATCATCGATTTACTCAAATGCCTCGACCGCATTTACCGATGGATCGGAGTTCGGACTTGGAGCTGAAATAGGCATCTCAACACAAAAACTGCACGCACGGGGTCCGATGGCTCTGGAGGCTTTGACCACTTACAAGTGGATTATTGAGGGCGACGGGCAAATAAGATTATAAACTATTAAAAAATAGCGCTTTATGATATTTGATTTTAAAATGATCGATTCGTTCTATAAACAGCTGGACTCGCGAATATCGGAAATAAGAAAAAAGCTGAATCACCCTCTGACACTTAGTGAAAAAATTCTATTGAGCCATATTTATCATCAGAATCAGACAAAATCATTCAGCAGAGGAATTGATTACGTAGATTTTATGCCCGACAGGGTAGCAATGCAGGATGCTACTGCACAGATGGCAATACTGCAGTTTATGATGGCAGGAAAAGAGACAACAGCAGTTCCCACATCGGTTCATTGCGATCATCTCATTCTAGCACATATTGGAGCAGAAGCAGATCTCAGGACGGCCGGAATTACCAATAAAGAGGTCTATGAATTCCTGAGTTCTGTCTGCAATAAATATGATATTGGATACTGGAAGCCTGGAGCTGGCATTATTCACCAGATAGTTTTGGAAAATTATGCTTTTCCCGGAGGGATGATGATCGGAACTGATTCCCATACTCCAAATGCCGGGGGTCTGGGAATGATTGCCATTGGTGTGGGCGGTGCAGATGCAGTTGATGTCCTTGCAGGAATGGGCTGGGAATTGAAATTTCCCAGGCTCATAGGGATAAAACTAACCGGGAAACTGAGCGGCTGGAGTTCAGCAAAAGATATTATTCTGAAAATCTCGGGACTTCTGACCGTAAAAGGGGGAACAGGAAATATTATTGAATATTTCGGAGAAGGAGCAGAGTCGCTTTCCTGTACCGGAAAGGCTACGATTTGTAATATGGGAGCAGAGACCGGAGCTACCTGTTCGATCTTCGCATTTGATAATTCAATGACAGAGTATCTTGAGGCAACCGGAAGAAAAGAAGTTGCCAAACTTGCCATTAAGAACAGGCATCATCTTAATGCCGACCGGGAGGTATATGCAGATCCCGGCAAATATTATGATCAGTATATTGAGATTAATCTTTCAGAACTGGAGCCTTATATAAATGGTCCTTATACACCTGATCTTGCAACTCCTATTTCGCGCATGAAAGAGGAAGCTAAAAAGAATAACTGGCCTGTTGATGTGGAAGTAGGACTCATAGGATCATGCACAAATTCTTCATATGAAGATATTTCACGGGCTGCGTCGGTAGTAAAGGATGCCCTGTCTCAAAAGCTGGTTGCCAGATCAGAATTTACGATAAATCCTGGTTCTGAACAGATAAGATCAATAACTGAACGGGATGGTTTCCTCGAAATATTCCGAAAAATAGGTGGTGAAGTATTCGCGAATGCCTGTGGGCCGTGTATAGGCCAATGGGCACGCAAAGATGCTGATAATAAAAAGGTTAATACAATAATCCATTCCTTTAACAGAAACTTTTCAAAACGTACTGACGGAAACCCGAATACATATACTTTTGTTGCCTCCCCTGAAATAGTTACAGCAATTGTTCTTTCAGGAAAACTTACTTTCAATCCGATAACAGATACTTTGATAAATTCTGATGGGAAAGAGGTACGATTAGCTGAACCTGAAGGTCTAAACTTGCCACCTGATGGTTTTGGCAATGTCGATTCGGGATATCAGAAACCCGTCCCTGATCAAAAAGAAGAGAAGATAATTATTGCACCCGGTTCAGACAGGTTGCAGCTGCTTACCCCCTTCAAAGAATGGGACGGTCATGATTTTTTAAAACTGCCCTTGCTTATAAAAGCAAAAGGAAAGTGCACGACAGACCATATCTCTATGGCAGGATTCTGGTTAAAATACAGAGGACATCTCGAAAACATCTCTGAGAATTATATGATAGGAGCTGTGAATTATTTTAATGATCAGACGAATAGTATCTTAAATCAATTAACCGGGTCATATGGTACAGTACCACGAACTGCCAGGGCTTATCGTGATTCAGGAACGGGATCAGCAGTAGTGGGTGAAGAAAATTTCGGAGAAGGCTCTTCACGTGAACATGCCGCAATGGAACCCAGATTCCTGGGAGTTAAGGTTGTGCTTGTAAAATCATTTGCACGGATTCACGAGACGAATCTTAAAAAACAGGGAGTCTTGACATTAACCTTCATGAATAAGGATGATTATAACAAGATTAAAGAGGATGATAAAATTGATTTTATCGGATTAGGCAAATTTGAGACCGGCAGTCAAGTGACCATTGCGCTCAATCATTCCGACGGAACAAAGGAAGAATTCCAGGCAAACCACTCTTATAACCAATCCCAGATTGAATGGTTTAAAGCAGGAAGTGCTTTAAATATTATTAGAAAATCTAAAAAGTAATTTTAACTAATGAAGATGATTCTTTTTTTTAACCACAAAGGAACTCAAAGGTATGCACGAAGTAACACAAAGGTTAATTCTGATTTTATGCTGTTCTTTGTGAACCTTAGTGAATTACTTTGTGACCCTTTGTGTTTAAATTAATTTTAGAATATGGTATCTGAAAAAATTAAATTGATTGACGGGAAATTAGTCGTACCTGAAAATCCAATAATCCCGTTCATTGAAGGCGATGGAACCGGTCCTGATATCTGGAAAGCTTCAGTCAGGGTTTTTGATGCAGCTGTAAGTAAAGCATATAACGGGAAAAGGAAAGTGATTTGGAAGGAGGTTCTGGCAGGAGAAAAAGCCTTTAAACTAACTGGAAACTGGATGCCCGAAGAGACATTGAATAGTTTCAGGGAGTACCTGGTTGGAATTAAAGGTCCGCTTACAACACCTGTCGGAGAGGGAATGCGTTCATTAAATGTTGCACTGCGCCAGGTTCTTGATCTTTACACCTGCTACCGACCCGTACGGTATTTCAACGGAGTACCCAGCCCGGTAAAAAATCCTGAAAAAGTTAATATGTATATTTTCAGGGAGAATACTGAAGATATATATGCCGGTATTGAGTTTATGAATGGTAAACCGGAAACCGAAAAGCTGAAAAGATTTCTGATAGACGAAATGGGCGTCAAGTCAATCCGTTTCCCCAATACATCATCCATAGGAATAAAACCTGTATCTCAGGAAGGAACTGAACGTCTTGTCAGACAGGCAATTAAGTACGCGGTTAATAAAAAGTTGCCCTCTGTAACCATTGTTCATAAAGGCAATATTATGAAGTTTACTGAAGGTTCTTTCATGAAATGGGGATATGCTCTGGCCGAAAGAGAATTCGGGGAAAATGTTTTTACCTGGTTGCAGCGCAAACAGATTTCAGAAAAACAGGGTTTAAAGGTTGCAGATGAGATGTTGAAAAATGCAGAAGCTGCAGGTAAAGTTATAATCAAAGATGTTATAGCCGATGCTTTTTTACAGC
>Ga0209748_1000614_pt1 | contig 18455 bp, 15 predicted proteins | sample BarGraIncu00421A_FD_185490 | JGI IMG/M metagenome (GOLD analysis project Ga0209748, IMG submission 185490) | Arctic peat soil microbial communities from Barrow, Alaska - Barrow Graham LP Incubations 004-21A (SPAdes) (version 2) | ecosystem: Environmental > Terrestrial > Soil > Wetlands > Peat... | reverse complement strand
ATTAATACGATTTCAGCTTATCAGAGTTGTTTGAAAAAGAAAACCTCTCCAATTGGATTTACCTGTACATTAATCTTCTTATCCTCTTTCGACAACGCGACAAAATAATTCTTTGAATCCACATATTGTCCATTAGATAGAATAATTTGTAGATCACTTTGATTTTTAAAATCATAAAAGGCTGTCATATCCTGTTTTAGTCCCCCTATCTATTGAAACATCCAAATCCATTATTTTTGAAAGCACAAACCTCCTGTATCCATACCCGCTCAATAAAATCAGTAAAATATTGCTAAATCCCAGTGCCCCGTTATCTCCAAGCCACATCGACAAAGTATGCCCAATCAGGTCGTGAATATTGATCCCATAAAGCAACATCGCAAACCCGACAGAAACCTTGAACCACATAGGCGTATTGTTCTTCATCAACCCCAAAAGGAAAAAGAGTAAAGGAATCGCAAGGAGGAAATGCTCTGAGTCAGTGTACGTAAGATTTGGGATCAGCGCAACCAACACCAGAAATTCGATCCAGAACGATTGTCCGGGAATTTGAAATTGCATATTGCGTTCCCGTTTAATGTTTCCCAGACAAAACCATCCGAAAACCACAACCACTATTGATAACAGCGTGATCACAACTACCTTTACCGGAATCCCGAAATCGAGAACAGGCAGATATTTTGGAACAAGCAGGAACAAAGAATAAATCGTATTATAAACCCCATCGAATGTCTCCATGTGGAGCTGCATAGTCTGAATCCATTCCCCATACAGTACCCAATTTCCTGAAACTCCCACTATCAAAGCAGGCAACAGAACTTCCACTATCACACCAGTAATTGCCACAATCAACAAAACATATTGTTTTCTAAGCAAAAACAAAGGAGCAAGAATGATAAAATGAGGCTTGATAAACAGAACAATTGCAAACAGGACCCCGGCAGTTACCTGCTTCCCCGATAATATAAACCACAGCATCAGCAACAACATCAATAGGAGAATCATATTCATATTGCCCATATGCAACTCCCTGTGAAGTCGCGAACAGGCAATTCCCGCAACACTAGCCAACATTCCATTACTGAATTTCATCCCGTTTTCAGGGATGTTTTGCAATAAATTTGCAGCAAACAGAAAAACAGCAACTGTAGAAGCACCAATCAACAGAAAGAAAATCACCTTGGCAGCAACCAACGGCAATAAACTCAACGGAAAAAAGAAAACCAGCGCGAAAGGTGAATACTTATATAACCCTGTATCCTCACCTCCGAACTGTTGACCATACACCCGGTGGTCACTAACAAAAGCCTGTGCAGCATAGTAATATACCTCCAGGTCGCTCATCGAGAACCGATTGTTGATGAATTGCAGCACCAGAATAAGCAATATGACCACACCCGAAACCAGAATAAATAGTCTCCGCTGTTTCAAAATCTGCCTTAAGTTTATATCGTATTGCATAATGAACATTTAGATTCCAAAATTACCAATTATCAGCTTATGGCGTAACAACCCCGTCAATGCTAACATCGTGGCAATTCTTAAAATCAGTTACCGGCGTTTTTTTGGTGATCAGCTTCATATTTTTTATCTTCACCCCTGTCACATCGCTACAAACCATCCCATTGTCAGCCTCAATCAGAATATTTTCGAGCTGAATGTTTTGCAGATTCATTTCAGGTAAACCCTGCAGGACTATTGCCTGATAAGCCCCTTTGCAATTCACATTCCTGATGAAGATATTTTTGAATTGGGGCGTTTCTTCTGATACCGGCACAACTTTAGGTGCCTTTACAACAGTTCCTGCCTCCATATCTTCCGAAGCCGAAGTGCCGCCATAAAAGAGGTTAAATGAGATAGCCTGAGTTGGAATATTCATCATTTCAATATTCGAGATATAGATATTTTCTACCACTCCTCCCCGACCACGATTGCTTTTAAACCTTAAGCCAACATCGGTACCAATAAAAGTACAATTCGAAACATGCATATTCCGAACCCCACCCGACATCTCGCTACCAACCGTAACCCCGCCATGACCATGAAACACGATACAATTCTTTATTATCAGGTTTTCAGTTGGCATATTTCGAACGCGTCCCTCCTTGTCTTTGCCCGATTTGATACAGATTCCATCATCACCAACATCGAAACTCGAATCATAAAGCAAGACGTTTTTGCACGATTCAATGTCAATCCCGTCACCATTCTGAGAATACCAGGGGTTCCGGACTGTAGTATTTCTAACCATCAGATCCTCACACATCAACGGGTGAATATTCCATGCAGGTGAATTCTGAAAAGTAGGACCATCGATCAATACTTTCTTACAGGAAATCAAACTCACCATGACCGGACGAAGGAAATCACGGATCTTCATGAATTCCTCTTTCGTTTTCATTCTTGGCAAATTCCCTGATGACATTTTTTCAGCATCAATAAACTGTTGCGAAGGATACCAGGCTTTACCATCAGCTCTTACAATACCACCCGAGGCTACCAGTTTCTTCCACTGCAATTCGGTCAGCTTTTCCTTCTTCACCTGCCGCCATGCATCACCCGAACCATCAAAAACCCCTTTGCCTGTAATAGCAATATTTACAAGGTTCCGACCATTGATAGGCGACATGCAACGAAAGGTATTAGAACCTTCAAATGCAGACTCAACCAAAGGATACAAATCTTTATTTGTGCTGAAAATCACCAATGCACCTGCTTCAGAATAAAGTTCGATATTGCTTTTCAGCGTGATAGGTCCGGTCAGCCATGTTCCCCTTGGAATGATCACCCGGCCGCCACCTTTTTTCGAAACAGCATCAATTGCATCTGCAATTGCTTTCGTGTTAAGCACCTGCCCATTACTTTTAGCCCCAAAATCTACAATAGAAACCACGTTCTTAGGAATAACAGGCTCCTGGATACGGGGCATTTTAAATTCAATCCCCGAATACAGATCGGGTGGGCTGGTTGTTTTTTGTTGGGTAAAGGCACAGGTTGCAAAAAGTAATGCTGTAACCAGAAGGCATGTAGTTTTTATGCTGTTCATCTTTTTATAATTATATGTTCATTTGAAGTAATAGACAAAATTAAAACTTTATGCCAACTATGGAAAAAAAATCAGATAGAACCTTCCCCTATAAAACTTATAACCACCTCTTCCGTTTGAAATAAAATATCAAAACCGCAACGATACTGATCTCAACTAAAGCAAGGTACAAAAATGAATGTGGATTATCCTGAAACGGAAGGCGGATATTCATTCCATAAAGACTTGCAACCAAAGTCAAAGGCAGCAAAACAGTTGAAAAGAAAGTAAGCAACCTCATGATCTCATTGGTTTTATTGGTCTGCAGCGAATCGAAAGTTTTCGCTAAACCCTCGATCATCTCCTGATAGTCTTCAATCATGTCCCACATTTTCTGGTAATAGTCCAGAATATGGCCCCAATATTCTTCCATATTACTGGCAAACCCCTGGATTTCACCAGCCTCGATTTTTTGAAAGAACCTGAGCTGAGGCTTAAAAGTAGTGTTCAATGAAATTATATTTCTCCGGGTCATCGAGATCCGTTCAATGGTATTCTCTGCTTTTTTATTAAACAATTCCCGGTTAATCAAATCAACTTCCACACCCAGTTTTTGAAGCATAGTCAAAGTCGAAATCATTAAATGCTCCAGGATCTTGTACAAAAGTACATCACTTGAAACGATCGATCTAAAGCCTTCTACATCAGTTGGATCTTTGGCTTTATTAAAAAGGTCAGTGATAATCCAGCTCGTTTTACCAATGGTGACCAGATATTTCCTGCTCCAGAACACCTTAACCTCATGGATTTTAAGAAAATGATTCCATCGGTCAAAAACAGGAAAATGGAAAATGATGAAGTAATAATCATCATAGATATCAATCTTGGGACGTTGATTTTCCTTCTTGCAAACTTCAAGATCCAAAGGATGAAACTTAAAGTTATCATCAAGAAATTTCAGATCATCTTGCTTGGGATCAACAATGTGATACCATTTAATTTTGCCTATTTCAAGGGTTTCGATCATACAAAAAAGAAGATAAACGTTGATACTTAATCATAAAATATCGTGAGATGTAAAAGTACTCATTTTTCAGTAACCCTACTATTTAGAGAATAAATGGTGCCTGCCACCATTTTTTTCGGAGACAAAAAAGGATGAATTAAAATCAGCCACCATTTTTACCAAAAAAAATATTATTTTTAATGCAACCTTTTGGTTATTTATTCGATCAATACTATGAAGTATTAACCTTAACTAAAAAGCCATAATCAAATATTCACACAATGAAGAAACATTTAGTATTTTTTATACTGGTATTCATCACTTTAAATTCATTCTCCCAGGAAAACAACAAAGACAGTTACGGCATTTCAATCGGAACCGGACAGTCAGGATTATATACATTAGGTAAAGCGTATGTTGGTGGTCCGGATTATGAAGGTCTCTCTGCTATCGAAGTAGGTCTCAACTATTACCACCCCTTAAACAAATTCCTCTACTTTGAAAGCGGATTATACTACCACCACAATAAAATAAAAATAACACCTGCTCCTTATCCCGGTGCTGTTTTTAATCCCAGGTATACAAACCTCAATTTATTCTACATCCCTGTAAATCTGAAATTGATGTTTTTAAAATACTTCTTTATAGATGGAGGAATGCTGTTAAACATGGACGTCTCAACCCATTCTAACATTTCAAATCAAACAGCAATCGGGGCAGATTTCGGTATGGGCGTCGAAATACCGGTCTTCAAACACTACAGAATTATCCTCAATCCCTATATAAACATCCATGAAATCTATAAATTAGACCGGCGCGATTTACGTGAAAGCATACTCGGTGATGGAATCAGGATAACGATAAAGAGATAATTCTACATTTACAAATGAATAAATCGTGGCTGGCACTATTTATTTCCATAACCCTTTCCGGATTATCTCCTATCGTGTATCGGAAGAAGAGTATTTATTTGTTGAAATGTTTACTGACCAATTCCTTCAATAATACCTGACTGATCGGTTTTGAAATATAATCATCACACCCGGCTTCTAAGGCTTTTTCACGATCATCTTTTAATGCATATGCTGTTTGTGCAATGATGATCACTGTTTTATTGAATTTCCTGATTTCTCTGGTTGCAAAATATCCATTCATCTCAGGCATTTGAATATCCATTAATACCAGATCGATGTCAGGATTTTGACGACAAGCGTCAACAGTTTCACGTCCGGTTCTTGCATGTAAATCCTCTTTGCAATATTTTTTAACAATGGTTGTTAAAAGCAATTCAGACGACTCGTCGTCTTCAGCAATTAATATTTTCAGTTTTTTTATCGGATGATCTACAAGTTTAGGAGTAATAACTTTTTTAACTAATACTGTACTTAAGGGTACATTATGGTATGGAATAGTAAAATAGAAAGTAGAGCCTTTTCCCTCTTCGCTTTCAACCCAAATCTTTCCTCCAAGCATTTCAACATAAGATTTCGAAATGGATAATCCTAGCCCTGCACCCTGAAAGGCTCTTTTATCTGCAACGTCAGCTTGTACAAAACGATGAAATATAGCTTCCTGTCTATCTTTAGGAATCCCTATACCGGTGTCTTTTACGAAGAACTCAAGGTAATTGTTTTTCAAATTATATCCGACTTCAATGGTGCCTTGATCACTGTATTTGATCGAATTTTTGACAAGATTGGCAAGGATTGCATATAACTTTTCACAGTCAGTTTGAATAACAGATTCTTTCATAGGTAAACTGATCTTTATGAAGAGTTGCATCCCTCTTTTTTCAACCTCATGTTTGAAGCTCGAATAAATATTTTCAATCTGCTCATTGATATTACAGTTTTCAATCAGAACTTCTGTTAATCCTGATTCTATTTTCGAAATATCAATAATATCGTTGATGATATTCAGCATTCTGACGCCACTTTTCTCAATGATACTGATAAAATTTCGTTGCTCCTCTCCCGTAAGATCAGGTTCTTCCAACAGTTCAGCAAAGCCCATGATACTATTCAGTGGCGTTCTGATTTCATGACTCATATTCGTCAGAAAAGCTGTTTTCAGGCGGTCACTTTCTTCGGCCTTTTCTTTCGCTGCGATTAAGTCCTGTTCGGTCTGCTTGATTTCAGTGATATCATTATGTTGAATAATAACATTGCTTATTTCACCATCTTTGTCAAATATAGGATAGACCCAGCCTTTATACCATACTTTCTTTTTCTCTTTCACCTGAATATTTTGAGAATCTGCTCCAAGACCAATGTCAAAGAATATTTCACACTCTGCAGCTATCCCTTTATAAAAAGCGCTTTCTAAAAAAGGAATAGCGCCACTTTGTATGATGGCTTCATCCTTGAATATATTATAAAGCTTGCCTTCAATATCCTGAGGTTTTACGCCAAATAATTCGCTCAACTTAGGATTTATTCTTTCGCACCATCCATCACGATCAAGTATTAGTGTGCTTACAGAAGATTGCATGAACATTTGTTCGAAAAAATATTTTTGGTGAGTCAGTTCTTCCACTGCCCGTTTACGTTCGGTAAGGTCGCGCCCGATTCCTAACACTCCTATAAGCGTTCCTCTTGAATCATACATCGGTGTTTTGATGGTTTCCAGAAAAGCATGATGGCCATCGTCAGCAAAGGTGATCCATTCTTCGTTGCTGGTAGGCTTTCCTGCGGCTATGGCCTTTTGGTCATTTTCGAGAAAGGAATCTGCAAGTTTCCGGTCAACAAAATCATAATCGGTTTTTCCAATGATATCTTTTCCTTTGGCACCAAAGAAACGTTCAAACATTTTGTTGCATGAGAGATATACACCCTCTTTATCTTTAAGCCAAATCAGATCAGGAATTGTTTGTAATAGCGTGTGTAAGTGGCCCTCACTATTGCGCAGTGCCTCAGTTGCTTTTTCCTGTTCAACAATCTGTATTTTCAGTTGAAAATTATTGTAAGCCTTTTCAGAAAGTTCGTTAGCAAATGCAAATAGCATATTAGCCACCTTAGTAAACTGTTCAACAGACATAACTGTGACTTCGTTCAGGGCCTCCAGAAAATCTTCTTTGTCAGCCCCTATTTCATCTGCATATTGTATCATACGCTGTTCATCCAATTCTTTATTCCTCACCTGCCCGATTAACCAGTTGGCTATATGTTTGCCGCCAATTGTAATGCTTGCACCGGCGTCCCACAATCCCCCGCTCAGACATGGGCATATAATAGCCCCCGAAGGACTATATCGACCAATCATTGCATCGGAATGATAACAGTTTTTAAGACCTATTTCAGTTTTACGGATGATGTCAATACACAATCGGCAGAAGTTACTGGGATTAGTAATCGGCGTGCCATCAGGTTGTGTTATGATAGAAGCAACACCAGAAGCATCGGAAAATAGATCCTGTATACGCTGAATGTCTTCAAGGTTGAAGACATCACCAAACTGAATGTCGCTTAAGGCATTAGAATTTGAGTTATTACTTCGTTCTTCAGTTTCCATCTTCTCATTATTTAAAATATTTATGGAGGATCTCTATTAATTTTTTTTTATCTATTGGTTTTGATACGTATTCATTGCATCCGGCTTTTATTGCTAATTCCCTGTCATTGGTTAACGCATATGCTGTTTGAGCAATAATAAGCACCTTCTCATTGAATTTCCTGATTTCCCGGGTTGCTTCATATCCATTCATCTCCGGTAGTTTTATGTCCATCAGTATCAAATTTATATTGGGATTATGAAGGGATGTTTGGACAGCTTGTAAACCATTTTTTACATGAATCTCCTCTCTGCAATAATTTTTCAATATCTCAGTAAGCAGTTTTTCTGATGATTTGTCATCTTCGGCAATTAATATTTTCAGGTTTTTAATTGCATGTTCTTCTTTATTCATTGAACCAACCTTTTTCAGGCTATTTTGTTCATCAGGCATAACATTATATGAAAATAAATGGTGGCAGGCACCATTAATTCCCGTTTTGGCTGTAAGGGCTATAAGGGAAATTCTTAATTTAAAAGTTATATATATATATATATATATATACAGTAGTGTCAGAATCGATAATTTCCTTGCAGCCCTAATAGCCAAAACCATTTAGTTGTTAATGTTTCTCCTTACATGTCACACCTAATATATTCATATTCATAATAATACAAACTATTTGAGAGCAAAATGGGAACAGGCACCATTTTATTGCAAATTGTAGCAGACAATATTTATTCTGAAAATATATAATGAATAATGTTGTTAATTAGTGTTGTTTTTATCTGTTTTACCCCCTTTTTTGATGTTTTTCGGTTAAAAAAATGTGTTTTTTGATCTTTTTTAAGTCTGTTTTCGTATTCAAATTGCCATTTTTATCATTTTTTAGCCTATTTTAGTGATTTTAAATCATACTTTTTAGCGTTTTTTTCATGTTTTTTGGCAATTATTACACCTTTTTAACGCTTTTTCGGGGTGTTTTCCTATCATATGGCTTTACCATGTGCCGGTTTATCGTGCCCTTTCAGGGTTTAAAAAAGACAGCAGAAACAGTCGCAGCCTGCGCCGTTATTCGTTTTCAGTAAAATATTTCAATGAGCCTAATTTTTACGGTTTAGGGCGTTTAGGGCAAATATTCATTTTTTAAAAGTATATAGGGAAAATAAAAAAAATGAAATACCTAAGGAAAGTTTGTAGTTTAGCCCTAACTGCCTTAACCACTTGAGCACCGCATTCTTAACTTTAAGTTTTCTAAGAGTGGTCCCTGAGCTTGTCGAAGGCTCATTTCGACAGATTCTTATCACTAAACTTTTTTTAAAATCGGTTCACTATTCTTTGAATCAGTTTTCATAATTCCGACATCTTTCTTAAACGCAGAATAAGCCCAAGCCATACAATCCCTCCAAATAGAACAAATTTAAAATACCAATTCAATACGTGTTCCATTGCAGCTATATGGAACAGGTATGGAACATGTATTCTATAGATATTCTACAGGTATTCTACAGCGCTTTTGTATATATAGTCCATCGGGTCTGGCTCTTACCTGCTTCTCCCCTGTTTGTTTTCTGGTTCTTTTCAGTGTCATTTCGGCATTTTTTTAAAAATTAACAAAAAATTAATAAAATTGGCATCAAATGGCACCAAATGACACCCAATGACACCTACATTTTCCTTGACTATTACACTGAGAATGATTACCTTTAAAGAATTATAAATCTTAAAAAATTCAAAATTATGAGTATTATTAAGGGACCATTTGACTTTACCGGCAGCTTTGGAAACATGCGCTGTTATGACGACCCGTCAATAGGTAAACGCATCCTTTCCAGGAAAGGAGGTCCAACAAGGGTACAATTCATGACCGATCCTGCCTATGAAAGGCAAAGACAGGTCTCAAACGAATTCGGGGGATGCAGCATATGGGCATCACAGGTCAAACAAGGCCTCTCCGACGTCGCACACCTGATGTATTCGCGATGCTTTGGCCAGATCAAGAAAGCCGGCAATGACTTGCTATCACGCGATGTAAACGGCGAAAATGGATTCCGGTCACTGATCGTGAATTCTAATCCTTCTGCGCTACCTGCGATCGATTTCAACGTGCGCTTTCCATTCAACAGAGTCATCAACGATATCTACGAAATCGGCTTTTCGTCCGACAAGAAAACCGTTACGCTGAGTATCCCGGGGTTTATCTCATCCAGAGATGTCAGGTGGGTAAGCAGGTTCTATGCAGTCAGGTTTTACCTGGTCATCGCGCAGATCTCTGATGTGGTTTGGAATCCTGTGACAGAGTTGTATGAACGCATTGTCAGTGATCTGGAAGTGTGTACACGCAGTACAACGGGAAACTGGATCGTCAGAAACAGCGTGCCCATCGATGTCAACCTCACCGCCTCATTTGATGAGCCTGCATTCAGCAGTCCGGATACAACTGTTATTGTCGGTTTGGGCGTGGAATTCTCACCAAATGCGATCAACAATCAACCCACTATATTGGCGCATTGCGGATCAATGGCGATCGTCAGGTGTTACACCGAATAAACAATTAACCGGCAAAAGAAAGAAAGCCATAAACGTTCTTTCCTGAGCTGAAGTAATCATAACAAATTAAATACTAAAGAAAATGGCTTACCAAAAAGGAATTATCGAGTACAGAGGAAGCTTTAAAAGCGTCCGTAATTACAAAACAAAAAAAGATCCCAGGATCTTAGCCGGAGAGAAAGGTGGCGCAAACCGTGAACTGATCATGAACAACCCGGCCTTTGAACGGACCAGGGAAAACATGTGTGAATTCAAAGGGTGCGGAGCTGCAGTCGAAGCAATTCGCCGTGGACTTTATCATCTGATCCCGGAACATACCGACACCCGATTCACCTCAAGGCTGGTAAAAGTTGTCAAGAAGATCAACGTGAAGGACCCAATAGGAGAACATGGCTCAAGATCAATCCTATTCTCGATCGGTAGGATGTTATTGAAAACGATGACGCTTCACGAAAAGAGGAAAATCGACCATCAGCTCAGAAGGTATATCACGACCAGTCATTCCGAGTCGCGTGCCGAGGCAACTATCAGGGCAAACGGGCTTACCCCCAACCCTCTGTTGGTCCCCATTGAAGCGCAGTACTATCGCGTGGTGAACCACCTTAGTATAATTTCGGACTATGTATATAACGAAAACGATAAGCTATATGAAGCGTTGAACCCCTTGGACACAATGAATGTTTTTGCTTATTCGGAATATACACCGGTCAATACACCTTTGACGGTCTCGCTTAAAGCAGCGTTTCCTGAAGGAACTGTGCTGACCGACTCGGCAACGGTTTTGCAGTGTGTTGGAATCGTGTATTATATCCGGTCCGGAGCAAATGATTATTTTGCATATACTTCGGGGACTATGTTGGTGTATGATGTGTTTTGAAACAAATCGGATAGATAGTTGTGGATTGCATCTAAATCTTGTTTCTTGAGGCAGAATCAAATTGAAATGATTCTTCTTCAGGTATTTGTACAACATGTAGGGATGGCCCTTGTGGCCATCCTTTTACATTATTAAGAATTTAATATTATCACCAAATCAACTTATTATACTTCAATATATCATTAAATACTTGTTTTTGTTTCTGTAATGCACTATATTCGTAGCATTACAGAAACAAAACACAATGTATTATCTTCAATTTCGGAAACAGATGTTTGACCTGGCCTGTTTTAACATCAATCAGATCTATGCCTGGCAACCTAATTTTAATCGGAATAATCTGGCCCAATGGGAAAAGAAAGGGTATCTTATACAGTTGAGGCAAGGCTACTTTGCATTTTCGGAATACAAATCGACAGCTGATTACGCACTCTATTTTGCAAACCGCATCTATCGTCCCTCTTACATCAGCCTTCATTCTGCATTGTCCTTTTATGGAATGATCCCTGAAGCTGTTGTTCAGATCTCGAGTGTAACTTCTTTGAAAACGGCCTACTTTGTCAATGATTTTGGCGAATATTCTTACAAGACCATCAAAGAAGATCTGATGTTTGGCTACGATCTGAAACTTATGGCTGACGGCAGAACATTGCAGTTTGCCACACCGGAGAAGGCATTGCTTGATTTGCTTTATCTATACCCTTTTTACAATACAGAGCAAGAACTTTTGGATTTACGGTTGGATGAAGATTATCTGCATGATGATCTGAATTTGGATCTGTTAAATGATTTTTGTTCCAAATTCAGGAATAAGGTACTGTATCAAAGGTTAAAAATGCTTTATAATACCTACGACTTATGATACAAATTGAATTAATCAGGAACTACTTTCCGACCCATATCAGGAATAATTCCATATTTAACAAATACATTCTGAAGGAATATATACAGTTATTGATATTGGATTGGCTCTCCTCTACCCGGTATATCCGAAAAATGACATTTATCGGAGGTTCTAATTTAAGATTGGTCAAAGGAATTGACCGTTTCAGTGAGGACTTGGATTTTGACTGTGAATCGTTTTCAAAAGAAGTGTTCATTGAAATGAGCAATAGTGTATTGCAATTTCTCAGAAACAATGGGTTGCGCGTTGAAGTGAAAGACTGTGAGAATTCCAACCTGACAGCTTTTCGTCGAAATATTCATTTCCCTGAGCTGTTGTTTGATTTAGGTTTAACCGGACACCGTGAGGATCGTTTCTTAATGAAACCTGAAAGTCAGGATCAAGGTATCGATTATCAACCAATTATAGCCAACATAAAAGGTTGTGGTTTTTTCTTTCCTTTTCCGGTTCCTCCTGATGCAGTACTCTGTTCAATGAAAATTTCGGCTATGTTGTCGCGGCAAAAAGGACGAGACTTCTATGATGTGATGTTTATGCTTTCCAAAACAGCGCCTGACTATAACTTTCTATCAAAGAGATGCGGAGTGAGCAATCTTGTTGAATTAAAACAAGCTACTACTAAAATGTTACAATCCGCTGACCTGAACAAAAAGATGAGAGATTTTGAGCACCTCCTTTTCAATAAAAACAAAAGTGAAAAGATACTTCAGATTGGAAGTTTTATTGATGAGCTAAGCTAAAAAACTCTTTAGGAATTAATGGGGTCAGTCACCATTTCTGTAGAAATGGTGACTGACCCCATTAATTAACTGATCTTCAATTCGTGTCATTCGAATCTTCAAAATCATTTTACTGCCAGCATTACCAAAGAGTCTTTATCCTTGACGCAAATATTTTTCCCGGATAAGATTGGGTATGAAAATGTTGGAGTATCAGACGCTTTAATTACAGCCACTTCCGAATACGCTTTTTCATCAGGTTTGTAGATTACAAGATTGGATGATTGTGGCAAAGCGATCAATACAGGACCTGCATCCACAATTACTCCGAAATCATTTTGCACTTTTGTGTCAACCCAGGCTGTTGCTCCGGTTTTCGCATTCATGCAATACAGTTTCTTTTCTTTGGATAATCCATAAAGAAAACCATCTTTTAAAACAGGTGTATTCCATTTTGTACCCAACTCAGCATTGTTCCAAAGTTCCTTGGCAGCATATACATCACCTTGTTTTTCAATCTGTACAGCTACGGTGCCTTGCCCCTGACCTGTGATAAAAACTGTCTGTCCATCAACTACCGGACTTGGGGCATTGTAAAACATCCCTTTAACCGGTGCAGGAAATTGCCACATAATTTTACCATTTTCAGGATCAATCCCAATCAGGTTTTTAGACGTTAAATCAACGATTTGCTTTTTGCCACCGATAGTCATCATCGCAAGCGAAGCATACGAAGGACCGTCGCTTTCACATACCCATTTTTGAGTGCCTGTTTTCAGATCAAAAGCGATAATCTGGCCTTTCATTTTCCCACCTAAATGCATAAGGCACATTCCATTAGCAATGAGTGGTGACACGCCGGTAAAGAACTGTTGCAGATCCTTGGTGAAATCCTCATTTCGCCAAACAAGCTTGCCGGTTGAAGCATCCAGACAGGTGATAACTCCTCCGATACCCAGCGTAACAATTTTGCCATCTCCAACAGCAGGCGTACTTCTGGGTCCGGGATGTACCGAAGCAGAAGGTCCGGAAATTGCCAAAGCAGTATACTTATCCTGCCATAATTCCTTTCCGGTAGTGGCATCGAGGCACATCGTCACTTCATCAGCACCCACACGTCCGAAAGAATAGAGTTTTCCCCCTGCCATAACAGGAGAAGCATCACCAAGTCCAACCGCTACTTTCCATTTTAGATCCAATTCGGCAGGCCATTGTTTAGGGGCTTTGAAGCCTGTAACTTTTCCATCCCTGTTAGCCCCACGCCATTGAGACCAATCCTGAGAGGATGCGCTTGTAGTAAAACCAATAACCAGTATTCCGGTTAACGCGACAAATAATAGATTAATTTTTTTCATCTTCATTAATTTTTGTTTTGATTAAAATAGTTTCAATATTTCCATTAACAGGTGTTTTCTTACTAATTCACTCAATCAATTTTCAAAAATAAATTAACAACAATAACCATTATTGCACACAATCCAAACCACTATTTTACAGTGCCATAAATATACAATAAATGGAGGTAAAAAGAATCATTTCAACGTAAATAATAATTATTCGATTTTTATGGAGCAGAATACTTTTGATCAATTTAATCTTCTGGTTATTAATGAATCGGGATTGGGGATTGATTTCTTCGTACCAGGCAATTGGTAAATATAATTTATGAGTAAGGTTTAAATATTATTTCTGGACTTTATGAGGTCAGTTCTCATTACAAAGCCTAATGGGGACTGATCCCATAAAGTTTATTTCTGTTTTACATATGTTTTAATGATTTCTTCCAATAAAAAGGAATCATATAACAACTCGGTATTTACTTGCTTTTTCAAAATAATTAATTAACCTTTACAATTGATTTATTACGTAATTACTTACTAATGAAATAGAAATTCAATAAACAACTAATCACACCCCTATTAATGTTAAACTATTATTACAGAGATTCAATTGCAGAGTTTCAAAGAAAAAACACAGAAGAAATAATTGGCAAAATTTCACTTTCAAACCAATTCGATTCTACATTAAATCAAAATAGAGCATGGGAAATGCAAATTCCTATTCTGAAAAGTTCATTGGAAGGATTGAATGGAACTTTATTCTTTGAATTCTCGATTCCAAGAATGGGTAAACGAGTTGATTGTATTGTAATCATTAAAAATGTTGTTTTTGTTATTGAGTTTAAAATTGGAGAAAAGGAGTATTTAAATTCTAATATTTATCAGGTTTGGGACTATGCTCTCGATTTGAAAAACTTCCATGAACCAAGTCACCATGCTCTTTTGGTACCGATTCTTGTTGCATCAGAGGCAAAAAGATCTTTTATTGAAATTTGCACGACATCACACAATGATAATTTGGTATTACCAATAAAATCAAATAAATCGGATTTACGCAATGTTATTCTTAATGCATTGTTATTCTTTAATGAAGGATATTTGCTTGATGGAGAAGTCTTTGCTAATGGTTGTTACTCCCCTACTCCTACTATAATTGAAGCAGCCGTATCACTTTACAAAAATCATTCTGTAGAGGAAATAACTCGAAATGATGCTGACGTTGTAAACTTGAAACTTACAACCTCATCCGTTTCCGAGATAATTGATTACGCCAAAGCCAATGATAAAAAAGTTATTTGTTTTGTAACTGGTGTACCAGGTGCCGGTAAGACACTTGTAGGTTTAAAAGTTGCTATAGCTCATTTGGATAAAGAAAAAGGGTCTAAATCTGTGTTCTTATCGGGAAATGCTCCCTTAGTAGCAATATTACAAGAAGCGTTAACTAGGGATAAAGTTTTTAACGAGAAGCAAATAGGTAATAAAATTAAAGAAAGTGTAAAAGCATTTATTCAAATCATTCACCATTATCGAGATGAATATCTAAGAGATAATAATCCACCTTTTGATCATGTTGCAATTTTTGATGAAGCTCAACGTGCTTGGGATAAAGAGCAAACTGTGAACTTCATGAAAAGGAAAAAGGGTATCCCTGATTTTAAATATTCTGAGCCGGAGTTTCTAATTTCATGTTTAGATAGACATAAAGATTGGGCTGTTGTTGTGTGTTTAGTTGGAGGTGGTCAGGAAATAAATACTGGTGAAGCTGGAATTTCTGAATGGTTGAATGCAATTTATTATACTTTTCCTGATTGGGAAGTTTCGATATCCCCCAACCTCACTGACAGTGAATATAATGCAGTGGATGCTATTAAAATGCTCGAAATTAATAATCGTGTTATCAATTTTGATACAAACCTACATCTTGCAGTATCAATGCGCTCATTTAGAGCAGAAAGTGTCTCTTTATTTGTTAAACAAATTCTAGATATTAATATTGAAGATGCTCAAAAAACGCTTTCTCAGATTTCTAAAAACTATCCAATTATTCTCACTAGGGATCTAAACAAAGCCAAGATATGGTTAAAGGAAAAAGCCAGAGGTACGGAACGGTATGGTATTGTTGTTTCTTCACAGGCTCAAAGATTAAAACCATTGGCAATTGATGTAAAGTCACCAATGAATCCTATTAATTGGTTTTTGGATGGAAAAGATGATGTGAGGTCTTCTTATTATTTAGAAGATGTTGCGACTGAATTTCATATTCAAGGATTGGAATTAGATTGGGCCTGTGTGACTTGGGATGGTGATTTACGTTTTTCTGATGAAGGCTGGAAAACATATTCATTCGTTGGCAATAAGTGGCAGAACATTCATAAAGAAGAGCGGAAAAAATATTTGATTAATGCATATAGGGTGCTTCTAACAAGGGCTCGGCAAGGAATGGTGATTGTTGTTCCGGAAGGTAATAGCGAAGATCATACGCGTGATCCTAAGTATTATGATCCTACTTATGAGTTTCTGCGTGATTTAGGTATTTTGATTTTATGATTTTTTGTACATTTGAGTATATACTGTTTAAGAGTATTCGTTTCAAATACAAACATTTAAGAATAAATGGGGTCTGGAACCATTTAACCTGAACACATTATTTCAAGTTGCTGAATCAGCCCTGTAAGACTGTATGTCAAACCCTAAAAGCTCTTGCTTTTCGTTCAATTTCGGAAGAAGAAACTTTGTACTTTGCTGCAATTTTTCTCCAGCTGGAAACCGCCTTAATTACTTCATCTTTTATTTCTGTAGCTCGTTTGTCAGAAAGTAAATAATAAGGAGCGGTTTTCATAACCAATTCAATTTCTAAAGAGTTGTCTTCTTCATCGATATTGAGTTTTAATGCTGTCCCGGTTTCGTTTGCATTAATGTCAAATGCCGGTGATATAATCCAACCGGCTTCTGTATATAGAAATCCATGATTCCGTAAATGATCATCCGTATTGGAAACACATACAGAAAATAAGATCCTTCGAAAGAGTTCTTCTAAATTGGTTGTTACATCTACACATTCCGACTTAATAAACCTAACTAATTCTAAATAACTTACACCACTTTCTGCATCATCCCCATCGGTCCGGTGTAGGTGCGTCATAGCCGAAGCATAATGAATCCGTTTATTGTCTTCAGTCCTGTCAAAACGCTGGGATAAATATGTATGATAGGGGGAGGCAAGCTTCTTTAAAAAGGCATTAGGGACCGTAATTTTAGCTTGAATGGCCAGATCATGAACAATCATTTCCCACAGCCCAACATCCGAATCATCATTTTTACCCGGAAACTTGGCAATCCATTGTTTGCCTTTTGTATCAACAACATCTGCTTTGGGACGAGCTCCACCTAATGATGATCCGGGAGCTATCAACTGATTAATCCACTTCAGAGAACTTTCATCCAACTGATCTGCATTTTTTTCGTATTGGTCCACGGCATACTCCAATTCACTAAGCGAAGTCCAGGGAGGAGCTGAAAGTCTTTGGTCGTTATTCAAAAACTCGCCGTCTTCTGTTTCTTTAAACCTTAATCCTCCCATTCGATGACTGTCGTGCACACCCAATAAGAAATCAATCCCCAATAATGTACGGGGTTCTTTTTTCTCAATTTTTGACAAAAGAATTTCCCGGCGTATCATTAATTGTTGCCCCCACCTATCAGGAGAGGAATCTTTGAATATGCCAAAATTTTCGTTAAAAGGCGCATAATGCAATCCTGAGAAAAGTGGTAAATCCGGATCAATAGAGATACGGGTTTTTATCCAATCAGTATCATATTGAAAAGAATACACAGACTTTCCCCGAAGAGAAGCAAAATAGAGCTTTCCAATCAGTTGAGGTGAATCCAGCATATACCAATCGGCATATACAAGTATTTCTTTTTCCTTAATCTGTTTCATAACTTATTAGTCAAATTTAGGCTCTTCCGAGTTTCCCTTATCAATAACATGATCAATAATTGATACTGTTTTTTTCTTTTTCGGGGCTCTTTTTTTTACGACCAGTCCGGCATCCTGAATCTGTCTGCCTAAAGGGTCTTTATCAGCTATCAATAATAAATCTTCTTCAAGGCGTAAAACAGATAACACTTGTAAATAACTTCCAAGCGAGACCGATGGTGATCCATTCTCCATATTTCCTAATGTAGATGTGGCAATGCCGGCTCGCTCAGCCATAGAACGAATGGATAGCTTCCGACGTAAGCGTGCTAATTTAATATTCTCACCTAGTGTAGCAAGGATGTTCTTCTGCTTTTGTGTGTAATTTGTTCCTTTTGATTTCATAACATCTGATATTTCAATACAAATGTAAGTATATTAATTGATATATCATACATTACGCAAAATAAAATGGTGTCAGGAACTATTATTTTTTAAATGGTTCCTGAAGCCATAAAATCTCAACTTGTCTAAAGTGTGGTACATTTCAAGTCTCTTTATTTTAATGGTTTCGAAATAAAGTAAAAAATAAATGGAAGTTTGTTTATATTTCAAAAATTAAATG
>Ga0209748_1000611_pt1 | contig 18514 bp, 14 predicted proteins | sample BarGraIncu00421A_FD_185490 | JGI IMG/M metagenome (GOLD analysis project Ga0209748, IMG submission 185490) | Arctic peat soil microbial communities from Barrow, Alaska - Barrow Graham LP Incubations 004-21A (SPAdes) (version 2) | ecosystem: Environmental > Terrestrial > Soil > Wetlands > Peat... | reverse complement strand
GTCCAACCTCTTGGGCTATATTCAGGGCTGTTTCTGGATAGTCGCCTGTAATCATTATCACCCTTATACCGGCTAAGGCGCATTCCGCAATTGCCTTTTTGACGCCTGGTCTCACCGGGTCGGCGAGCCCAACAAGACCCATAAACTGATATTCGATATCATGGCGATCCGTCGGCAAGCTATCGAGGGGGATGTCGCCCTTGGCAACTGCTATCACCCTCAGTCCTTTCGTGGCCATCGCTAGGACTTTTATCTCCTCTTTACCCCGTGCAGCGTCGCCCATATGGCACAGGTCAAAAACCGTCTCCGGCGCTCCCTTCAAGGCAACGACACAAGTGTTCTGATCGGTTTTCTGCCAAACGTGAGCCACCGACAGAGAATCGGACTCAACGGGATACTCTCTCACCAGGCTGTAGCCATCATATATAGCGCCTAGCGGACCCAGTAGCTCTCTGCCTTGCGCGACAAAAGCTTCCTCCATAGGATCAAATGGTTTTTTCTGGCTCGCCAGTATCCCAAAACGGATTACCTCCTTGGCAACGCCAGTAGTCTCGATAACCTTCATCTTGTTCTCCGTCAATGTCCCAGTCTTATCTACACAGAGCACGGTCGCACTACCAAGCGTTTCTATGGTGGCAGCCCGTCTCGCCAGAACATTGCTTTGTGCCAGCCTCCAAGCCCCCATGGTCATGAAGATAGTTAGTACAACTGGAAATTCTTCAGGGATTATAGATATAGCCAGAGTCAAACCAGACAGGAAACCGCCGACTAAGTCTCCCCGACTCACGACGTAAATGATGGTCAGTAACACGCACAAAGAGAGACCTAGAGTGGCTATCACGCTGACCATTTTGGCCACTTCCTTCTGTAGTAGAGTTTTCTCCACAACGATTGAGTTTAGCGATTTGCCTATCTTACCCATCTCCGTGTCGCTACCAATGACAGTGACCTCCGCTATGCCATGTCCCTTTACTACTAATGTACCCGCAAAAACACTATTACTGCGGTAATCATTCACCTCTCGAGTATGTTTTTCGACCGGCGAAGATTCTCCAGTGAGCAAAGATTCGTCAACCGAAAGATTAGCAGCCTGTATCAATATCGCATCGGCCGGTACCCTATCACCCTCAGACAGAACCACTATGTCCCCGCGGACTACTTCTCTCCCCGGTATCCTGTATTGTTGTCCATCTCTTACGACTACTGCGAGTGGGCTAGAAAGGTTTCGCAGAGCTTCTAGCGATTTCTCTGAACGGCGCTCCTGATATAGAGAGATACCGACTATGGCAAGTATAGAGACCAAAAGCATTATCGACTCTCTTTTATCGCCGACAAAAAAGTATATGGAAGCCGCTGCAAAGAGCAATAGGATCATCGGTTCAGTGACCAACTCCCACAGTAGCTGTGCCAAATGCTTCGTTTCCACTGTCTCTAGTACGTTGAAACCGCCTGTTCGCTGCCTGACGGATACTTCTTGGCGGCTCAAACCCTGAATATCTTTATCTTCCATAGTATGCCAGATTCTTTATTCTTTATCTTGTGACGAGGCTATGTCGGTTGCCATCGGCATCACCGGTGTGGGTACGGCAGGTCGTGGCTCTGGGGCAGACGCAGGTTTGGTCTCTACCTTCTTTTTTAATGGGAATTTGAAGCCGAATGTCGACCCCTTACCCTCGACAGATTCGAATATTATCTCGCCGCCATGGTCTAGTACCACGCGTTTGGCTAGATAGATGCCGAGACCAGTACCGTCGGGACGAGCCGTACGAGCGTTGTCAGCACGGAAGAATTTCTCAAACATATGCTCTTTCTGGGCTGATGGTACACCGATACCGGTGTCTTTGACCTCGTAGATAAAGTTGTCCTTGTCGTGACTCAGCACCACTGTAACGCCGCCCGTGTTGGTATAATAGATAGCATTGTCCATAAAGTTCATAACCACCTGGCGAATCTTGGTCTCATCAGCCCAGATATGCGGTATGCGGCCCTTGGCCTCAATCTTGAGATACAGACCCTTCGTCTTGGCACCATTCTGAAGCTGCTTGACCTCTTCTTCGACAACGCGCTCGATATCAACCTCTTTTGGCTCCAGGAAGAAACGGCCTGTTTCCATACGAGACACATTTAGCAAGTCATTAATCAACCCAACCATTCTATTGGCGCCGCTGTAGGCTTCGTTGATGAAGTCATACTGGCTCACCTTGATATCGCCCGCATCACCTTCTAGCAGCATCGACAGATAGCCCTTGATGGCCGTCAGAGGCGTACGCAGCTGGTGACTGGCCATGCTGATAAACTCATCCTTGGCCTTGTCTAACTCCATCAGCTGAGTGTTTTTCTCTTTCAGACGATAAGTAGCGTGCTTAACCTCTTGGCGCAGCGTAACATTGAAACGGTTGATCTCTTCGTATGATTTGGCGTTCTCGATGGCGACCGCGATCTCTGGTGCGATGATTTCTAGGACATTCAAGTCTTGCTGACTGTACATATCGCCGCTGCTCTTCTCGCCCAGCAAGAGCACTCCGACGATTTCCTTCTCCGTCTTAAGTGGAATGGCTAGCGCAGCATCATACTGGCGCAACAAACGCTTGTGCGTGCTGTTATCCAGTAGCTCATCGGCGACCATAATGCCATCTTTGGCGATGTGCTGCACATCCCTAGGATCTACGTCCGGTGTCTCTTTGTAGCCATTAGCTTGCACGGTATAGAGCCTGTTTTCGTCCTTCACAAGAGCAAAAAGTGTGCGCGAAGCTTTCATCTCGCGAGTCAAGATGTCACTGACTTGGTAGAGCATCTCTATAAGGACGATGGTAGATCCGAGCATATGCGACAGCTCGCTAAGCAAATCATCTTTGTCATACGAATTCTTGAAGAATATCTTGTCTGTGACCTTTGTTACCCACCTACGCAACGGTTGGAATGAAATCGCCATAATAATAGCAAGTGCAATCTGTAGGGCTATATAGCCGGGGCTATAATTTGCACTCGGGAATACGAGTGATTGGGCAGCCAGAATGGCAGCGGCATAGAAGCCGGCAAGTATCAAAACCAAAACCGCATATGCGACTGATCTCGCAACCACCATACGGATATCCATAAGCCTATGCTTCACGATTGCGTATGACGAGAGGCCAACAAATATCAGAGAACTTTGAGCGTCGAAAGGAGCGACTGTTTTGATATTAAAGAATGGGAGAATAAAGCTTACAAGCATAGAGACACCACCAAAGCCAATAGCACCCATCAAAATGAAAGATAATTGCTTACGAGTTACGCCCCTACTTTTAAGAAATCCTCTGATAATAAGGATAAATAAATATGCAAAAAGAAGGTTGACTCCTATGCTATAAGAATTGAACAGAAGGCCTTGTGTGAATTCATAACCTCCAGCTCCAAAAGTCAACGAGCCGATTATTAGGTTCCCCCAGAATGGCAAAACGAAAAACACAAGCGTTACTAGAGGTATAATTAATTTTTTCGAGAGTGTAAGTCTCCCCAACAATGCATATATCCACGCAGTGGCCATAAGTAGGACCAACGCCCCTAAAGCATACTGGCTCTCAAAAATCCACTTCTGAGGAATTATCCAAAAAATAAAATTTGAAAATGCCCAAACACTTGTAGATAGAGCAAATAAGCCAAAGGCTATATTCAACTCATTTTTAGGGTTTCTAGCAAAAACAAGTAGACCTAGCAAAAGGTTTGCAGCCGCAGCAAAAAGTGTTAGATAGTTAATTGGACTCATATACAGTTAGATAATCTCAAGTTCTTTACCCACTTTCTCAAAAGCGTCAGCCACTCTATCAAGTTGTTTATTTGTATGTGTAGCCATGACTGTTACACGTGCCCTAGCTTGTCCTTTAGGGACTGCCGGCCATCTGAAACAAGGGATATAGACGCCCTCTTCAAGCACTCTGTTTGAGAAAACGATTGATTTGTTTTCATCCCCAATTATTACGGGTAAAACAGAGATTGAGCCATCGCCTAAAATTTTGAATCCCACTAATTCAAGCTTATCTCTCAAATATTTCGAATTATCCATCAATTTTTTCCTAAGCGCCGAGCCTTCCTTGCTAGCACATACTTTGAAAGATTCAATCGCTCCCCCGCCCAAAACTGCCGGTACCGCGCTTGAAAACATATATGGTCTAGCTGCAACACGCAGGTATTCTATTAATTTCTTATTCCCAGCCAAGTAACCGCCCATACAGCCGATTGTCTTGTCGAATGATCCCATCAAAATATCGACATCATCCACGACTCCTAATTCTTGAGGAGTACCACCCCCAGCGCTACCAATAACACCCACTCCATGCGCATCATCAACCATTAGAATACAATTATATTTCTTGGACAGCGCGACTATTTCTTTCAACTTCCCAAAGTGACCGTCTAACGTGAAAACGCCCTCAGTCACAATCATTTTATGTTTAGAAACCGGGTATTTTTTTAACCTTTTTTCTAAATCTGCCATGTCATTATGTTTAAAAATCTCTTTTTTCGCAGTACTCAACCGACAACCGTCCACAATAGTTGCGTGATTGTTTTCGTCACTGAAGATTACACCACTCCCCTTGGAGTAAGGCACACCCGACATAAAAGGATCCATAATAACCTGGAATACCGCCAAATTGGCCATATAGCCAGTTGGAAAAGTAATAGCATCTTCCTTGCCTACTACCCTAGCCACCTCGCGGTCTAATTCTTCTAGTATTTCAACATTCCCACACAAAAAACGTGATCCGCCTGGGCCACCGCCATGTAGTTCGAGTTGTTTCATCGCACCAGCTATTACCTTAGGATGCTTTGAAAGTCCCAGATAATTATTTGAACTGAGCATTAGAATGTCTTTGCCGCCGCACCGAACAATAGGTTCGGTTCCAGCTGTCTCAAAAACCTCATATCCTGGAAATATTTTCTCTTTTTTTATAAAGGAAACCAGTTTGTATATATTCCCAAATTTTTCAGTCTCTTTGCTTGTCTTTGAGTCTAGCAAAAATTTTAGTTCGTTTAGCATTTCCCTCTCCTTAACTACTCAAATGATAACACCACCATAGCGTGTTGCCAAGAAGTCGTTTTATTCCTGATACAATGCTTCTATTTCGTTTGAGTACTTTTGCTCTATTTCCTTACGGCGGATCTTGAGTGTCGGAGTGACAAGACCGTTTTCGACGGTGAATGGATGATCTATAACCACAAATTTCCGGATTTGCTCGTAAGTTGCCAGATGTTTATTCACGTCTGACTCCAAAACTGCGGCAATGGCTTCGTGCAACGCTTCATCCGTGAGCCCCTTTGCCTGATCCTTGTCGGGCACGATAAGAGCGCCGATATGCTTTCTCTCGTCACCAAAAACGAAAGCCTGGTCTATTAGCGGTATCCCCTGCATTCTCTCCTCGATGACAGCCGGGCCAATGTTTTTGCCCGTAGATAAGACAATTATCTCTTTCGCACGAGTCCGAAACTTTACGAAGCCATTTTCGTCGATATCCACTAGGTCCCCTGTTTTGAACCACCCATCGGCCGTGAAAGCTTCCTTGGTCTTCTCAGAATTATGAAAGTATCGTTTGAAAACGCTCGGCCCTTTGACCAGCAGTTCGCCCTCTTTGGTGGTTTTCACCTCCAGATTAGGCAATTTCTGCCCGATAGTCCCGTATTTCCGATTCTTAAGAGTATTTGTGGTAATAATGGGTGATGTTTCGGTAAGGCCATAGCCTTCAAGCACCGGGATATCAAGTGTTTCAAAAAACTGGCCAATATTCTTGGGAAGGCTAGCAGCCCCAGAGACAAAAAACCGAATTTCACCGCCAAATGCCCCTTTTACCTGCTGGAATACCAGCTTATCAGCTAGTTTATAGACTAAAGATTTTTTAGAAGCACGCTTACCGGCTGCAAAAGCCAGTTTAAAAATAATGGATTTGGCGACATTGGCATTCGCCTTCTGCATGACTGCGGCATAAACCTTTTCATACAAGCGCGGAACGGCGATGATAATAGTTGGTTTTTCAGCTTGCGCTACTTCTGACAGTTTTGAAGGATCCTCAATGTAAGAAATCATGGAGCCGCTATAAAGGGCAACGTAATAACCGACCGTACGCTCAAATACATGTGAGAGCGGCAAAATAGAGAGAAATTTATCGGTTTCGGAAACAGTCACATCTGTTAGGACACCGACAACGTTCGTGATGAAATTGCGACTCGTCAGCTCTACACCTTTGAAGTGCCCAGTGGTACCAGACGTATAGATGATGGTAATAACGGCGTCAGGATCAACATGAAGGGCGTTGTTTTCTAAATTTATCTCATCTTCTGTCGTCAGATCCTGTTCGTCGATGAGGCCTTTGAAATATAGAACCCTGCCATCATCACTGGTTTTCTCAAAACAGATAAGCTGCGGCACCTTGGCTACAATATCAGCCATATCTAAAAGTTTCGCACCCACCCTTTGACCAGGGTAAAAGATAGCCTTCGGCTCAACCTCGGCAAGTATTGTGGCCATCTGGGTTGCAGATAACACCTCGTGAATTGGCACAGTGACAACGCCGAGGAATAATGATGCGAGATCCGTAATCACCCATTCGGGGCGATTCTCAGAAATCAGTGCGATGCGATCACCCTTCTTTATCCCGAGTTCAGTCATGGCCTTGACCAGCGCCAGAGCCTCCTTGCGAAGCTCGCCATATGTGAGTGTGTGGTAATGATGGCCGACACGATAGCGCAACGCTTCCCTATCCGAGAAACGCTCAGCATTGGTTAGAAACATATCAGCCAGATTATCAGGAACCCATTGCTCTTTTTTCGCCATTTCGATCCTAAGTTTTAAGTAATTACAATATTAGCATTATTTATAACTCCGTCATATTTCCCGATATAAAGCCATGGATGGCCAGGACGACCCCGTCCTTCAGCCTAGGATTGCTGGCGGCTACCCAAACAGCGAAATGATAGAGTTCGTCGTTGGAGACGTCGAGCCATTTGGCATTGATGTGGAGAAATGTCAGCATGGTGGAGATGGCGAGGCGTTTGTTGCCGTTCATAAATGGATGATTCTTGATCAGCAGGTAGAAAAGTATCGCTGATTTGTCTGTAAGCGAAGGGTAGAGCTCACGCCTAGCATATGTCTGGAATGAGGCCGCAAGACAACTCTCGAGCCTACCGGCATAGCGAGTACCAAACTCAGGGATAGGCTCGGACCAAGCCATCTGGTCTTGCGCTAGCTCATAAGCCAAGTATTCAACTTCGGCTACAGTGATTGCCTTCATTACTCTTTACCTAGGCGCTTTAATGCCGGGCCATAATCTTTGACCACGCGTTTCACCGCGCTGCTGACACGACGCTTATCTCCAGGAGTGATATGGCGGAATATGCCGGCCAGATCATTGCGATCAACGATGTAATTGCGCCCAACACGTTCGGCAGCTAGTCTACCCGTTTTGATTTGTTTGAGCACGGCGACGCGACTGATCCCCATCACTTTGGCCGCCTCTATAGTACTGAGATATCTATCCTTCATGATAACCTTTCACACATACGTTATCACATGATAACCATGTCTGTCAACTACACGCTTATATCTCGCTTGTTGTAGAAGATATATGTTAGAACAATGAGAATAGCCGAAACGCCGAGGGCCGTCGCCAAAAACACTGGGTCTAGCCTTCCCTCTGCCAAAATCTTTGGCGCCCCGAAATACTGAAATGGAGTCAAATTCCGAAGGAAATCAAATTTGCCGTTCAAATCCACCATCACAGATACCAAATAACTGGCCATGATGACGGAGGTGACTGCAGTGGCCGGGAGCTTTGGATTTTTGAAAATGCCGGCAAAGAAAGCTCCGAAGGCAAATGAGAGCAGCTGAAACATAAACACCCCAGCCATCAAGATGAATACCCGGGAATTCAGGTCATAATTCTTGTTGTAGAAACCGACTATCCAGACAGATGAGATGACGGTTACCCCGAGAAGTACCAAGATAATCACTAGCCCTGCCAACAACTTTCCCGTCAGGACTCTGTTGCGACTGACTGGCTTCACGTATAAAAACTCGGACGTCTTATCCTGCTCTTCTTTGGAGATGATGCCCGCACCCAACATGCCGGCATGAATCGCCACCATCAGGATGATATAGAGGTAGAGAACGCCGAAATATCCAATAAGTGTGGTCAGATTCAGGCCCGTCATGCCGAAGACAGCGAGCATGGCCTTCGGAAACCTGTCTATCAGCTGAGTGATGCCACTATTTCCGGTACTACCGTAACCCTCAAATTTGCCCATTCCGGCTACGACCATAAATAGCATCCCAACCGACCAGCCAAGCAGGGACTTCCAGTGTGCCCTAATTTCACGCCAAAATACATTCATCAACTAGCCGCCTGTATATCTTTTTTCATAAAAACAACATAACTCGTGGCCACACACACAATCACGAAACCAGTCAAAATCCACAAATATTTGGGATCATAGGCATGATTGTGGTAGATATACGAAATATCAAAATATTTAAAAGGCGTGATGTAATCTACTTCCTTTAGGTTTATAGCGCCACCGAAGGCAGAGATGATGAAAAAAGTAAAAATAAATGGCAGTGTAAAAGCAACCACGGTTTTGATTTTCGGTACCACGGCCGCCAACAAAAATCCGAACGCCAAAAAAAATATTTGAATAAAGAAAAAAGTGAAAGCAATCATCAGAAATAGCCACATATCTAGGCCGTCCCTGGAAAAAGTTTTGGCAGCAAGAATTGCGAACGAAAGATAGAAAATATTTGTAATGACGATAAGGATAAATGCGGCCGTCAACTTCTCTGTCAGGATTCTGAACCTCGTAACTGGTTTTGACATCAAAAAGTCGGCAGTCTTGCCCGAAATTTCCTTGGATAACACGGAAACACCCAAGTTCATCGCTTGGATGGCACCGGTGAGCCAGAGAAAGGTCAATAAATACCCAAAGAAGCCATATATGGTAAAGAAAATATCAATTTTTAGATTTAGCGCCGCTAGCACCGCTGGTGGATAAGCGGCGAGAAGTGTTTTGGCTGACTCTACATCGACTGCAAAAGAGCTGTAAATGGACAAAAACATAACTACTAGAGAACAAAGGACAACCACCCAAATGATGGTCGAACGCCTATAATATTTCAGCTCCTCACAAAATATATTCACAGCGTCCTTTATTTGTAATAATGCAGAAAGATCTCTTCAAGATCTGGCTCGGTGACTTCGAGATTCAACAGATTTAATCCAGCAATCTTCCCCGTTATGTCGTTTATATGCCCGCGGTATAGAAAGTTCACAGTATTATCAACAACGATGAGATCACTGATGCCAGAAATGCCATCAAAATATTCTTTGGTGGTTTTGTCTACCGTCTCAAGCTTGAAACGCTTGGTGTTTTTCTCGAGCAGATCGGCGATTTTCTCCACCTTGATAATTTTGCCTTCTTTAATGATGGCGACACGATCACAAAGCTTCTGAACCTCCGAAAGAATGTGGGACGAAAACAATATTGTTGCGCCACGTTTGTTTTCTTCGCGCAGCAAATTGAAGAATTTCTGCTGAATCAGCGGATCTAGGCCACCTGTTGGCTCGTCAAGGATAATCAGCTTCGGCTCGTGTAGCAAACCTTGGATTATACCAACCTTCTTTTTGTTTCCATACGATAAATCGTCGATTTTCTTCTTGAGATCGAGATCAAGCAGTTTGGCGAGTTCCTGGATTCGTTTCTCCATCTGTTCTTTTGGCTTTTTATAGAAACTAGCCGAATATCGAAGTAGATCGATGGCCTTCATCCCATCATAGTAGAAAACTTCCGATGGCAAATAGCCAATCTCTTCCTTGATTTCTGGGCCATATTCCACCACGTCTTTACCAAAAATAGTTGCCGTACCGCTGGTTGCATAGATGAGTGAGAGAAGTGTACGTATAGTAGTCGATTTACCGGCACCATTCGGCCCGATGAAACCGAATATCTCCCCTTCTTTGACTTCGAACGTTAGCCCGTCGACAGCGCGAGTTTTACCGAAATATTTTTTGAGTTCCTTGATTTCGATTACGTTTTTCATAAATACAATTATAGGTCTGCCCAAAACCGTTGTCCACAAACAAAAAAAGACCCAAATGGTCTAAAAAGTAGATCGGGTGACCGCGGTCCGGGTTTGCATAGCCCAGTACCGCGGTCACCCGCTTGACCTCACGTGAGGATGATCCGTTGCCGGATGCCGTGAGATCGTAGTACCGATGATCACCAGTGCCTACTGGTCCCCAGGTGTCATGGTGGCGCCCGTGCTGTGCTGACCTTGATCAGCTAGCGATGGGCCATGACCCTACAGTGGGTATTTTGTACCGGTAGAGTTTGGCGCGACTTTGTGTCCTCACACTTGGCTCGGCCAATCCTTGGTGATCCTTACATGTCCTTGCTGGGTTCCATCGCGTGAGCGTTAGATAAGCGTGACGAGGATGCTTTTCGGTTTCACCTTGCGGCTAACCATGGGCGATCCAAAGAACACAGCTGTCTGTTCGCATGATGTTATCCCGATCCGGACATGCGTCTTGCAGGCAGACTCTGGAGTAACACTGTCTACCTCGTGAGATCCGGTGCGTTTGCATGCATGGGATCTTGCTGGAGGCTTCCTTTGTCTGCTTGAAAGCAAGTTGTGGGGTGCGACACTTTCGTGCGTGATAAAGAAAATTCTACTCCTAAATCGTCATTTTGTCAATGCTTTTTTCTATACTGATTGACTATTCGCCTTCCTGATGTAAAATCTAAGTATAGGAGAACAAGTATGGCAATCAAGATATTGCTCGCCGAAGATGACATTCAGCTTGTCGACATGTACAGTCGTAAGTTTGCCTTTGACGGCTTTGATACCAAGGTTGCCGAAGACGGCCAAAAGGCTATTGACGTTCTAAAAGAGGGCTTTAAGCCGGACGTTGTAATCTTGGACGTCATGATGCCGATGGTGAACGGTCTGGAAGTACTCAAATACATTAAAGACCAAAAAGAGTTTGAGGATATGATTGTCATCATGCTCACCAATCTCTCCGACGAAAAAACTGCGGAGAAAATCTACGAGCTTGGCGCGACCGAATATTTAGTCAAGGCGGAGCTTACTCCTCTCGAAGTGAGCAATAAGGTAAAAGAACTAATCAAATATTATAAAAAATAGGCCCGGAGGCCTATTTTTTATTTTACATACTTATCAATTAATGCTTTGAATTCTTCCTTTGTCTTTTCGCCAGTAAAGCTTTCTTTGACCACACCGTCCTGGTATATCCAGATAGCTGGCACATATTGGAAGTCTTTCTCTCGGGCGAGTATAAAGTCGCGATTTTCGTTGATTTCTACGCTCATTTTACCAACAATAAGCTTGCCGACGTACTCATTCGATAGTTCTGTAAGTATTGGGGCAATCTTCTGACAATGCGGGCAAGTCGGTGAATAGACGTCTATTAGAACAACGCCAGCCTTCTTGGTTATTTCGTCAAAGTTTGATGGTGTTAGCTTGACCTCATTTGGCCCTAGTTGATCAACAGCGGCGGCGCTAGTATTATCAGTAACCGTCGAATTATCGGCTGTAGTTGTTGTTGGAGTAGTATCTGTGCGATTCCAAGCCATGTAAACCACGCCACCAAGTACGGCAAGACCGAAAATTATCCAGAATACAGTCACCCAAATCTTATTTTTCTTTACTTCAGCCATGTATGTCTCCCTTTTAGTTCGTACATTATAACAGATATTTCACTGGAGGGCCTGGTGGGACTTGAACCCACGACCAGTTGCTTAAGAGGCAATTGCTCTACCGACTGAGCTACAGGCCCGTGAAAACTTGAATATTATACCCGATTTAGAACGTTTTTTCAATGCTTTACTGGTGCGCCCGGGTGGAATCGAACCACCGACCAATAGCTTAGAAGGCTACTGCTCTATCCGCTGAGCTACGGGCGCTCAAAAGACGAATAGATTATAGCGCAAAACAGCCATTTTTTCAATCGAAACGCTCGCAAAATAGGCACATTTGAGGTATAATCTGCTGGCAATGAACACGAAATTTATTAAGCTTGGCTTCGTTCTCGGCCGTGATAGCGCACTCAGCGTCGCGGAGATTTTTGCTGTGTTCACGCGCAAAGATATAACCGCCAGTACCCTTCATTACGAAAAAGATATCCTGATTATTGAAATGTCTGGTGGTATTTCTGACCTTTCAATAGACGAACTCGGTGGCACCATAAAGATCTTCGAAATCCTCGGAGAATATACAGATATTGCCGATATCAAGGCAAAACTTATCGAGATAGTCCCCTTCGAGAATAAGCAAAGAATCAATTTTGGCATCTCTAGTTATGGAAAATTGAACAAAAAAGTTATTCTAAATCTTGGCTATGAAATCAAAGAGCATCTAGCCAAAAACAGTTACTCCGCTCGCTTCGTCACCGGTAAAACCATGGATCTATCGAGTGTCATTGTACACGAGAACAAGCTGATTGAACGTGGCTTCGAAGCGATTCTGATTCGCACGAACCAAACCTATATACTCGGACGCACTCTGGAAGTTCAGAACTATAAGCTCTACTCCAAACGTGACTTCGGTCGCCCTCAGCGCGATGATCGCAACGGGATGCTTCCGCCAAAACTTGCTCAAATAATGATAAATCTCGCTGAAGCTCCAGCAGACAGTACTATTTACGATCCATTCTGCGGTAGCGGCACAATCCTGCAAGAAGCCCTGCTGCTTGGATATAAACATATCTACGGTAGCGATTTGAGCGAACGAAATATTGCCGACACCAAGGCCAATATGGATTGGCTATCGACCTCGAGCATTTTGACCGATAATCCTAGCCGCGTTCTGGCCGGCGAAATAGCCCAGAATGACGAATTCACTTTTGTATCAGATGTTTTAACTCCCGCCAAAGAAGTACAAGCCGATGCCATTGTCGGCGAAGGATTCCTCGGCGAACCATATCGTCGTAGCAGTGAACAAGCCGTCAAAGACGCCGATGAATTGACCGGATTTTACGTAAAAGCGCTCACAAATCTCGGAAAGATGCTGAAACCAAACGGCCAAATCGTCCTAGCAATCCCTTTCTTTGTGGTTGGCTCTGACTATTTCTATCTGCCAATCTTGGACAAATTAAGTAAAACCGGACTCGAAATCATAAAGCCAAGCCTCGGAGACGCCGAGTTAAGGCTTTACGGCCGTGGTAACTTAACCTATTCCCGCGCCGACCAATTCGTCGGTCGCGAAATACTAATACTTACTCGTATCTAAGGGCATCAATCGGATTGAGTCTAGCTGCCTTGGCAGCGGGATAGATGCCAAAGACTAGACCTATGGCGCTGGAAACCCCAACAGCCAATAAGATTGCCCGAGGCGTCACTATTGGAGTGAACCCGAGCACCTTGGTAGCGCCCAAACCGATAGCGTAGCCAAGGACAATCCCCGATATCCCACCAACCAGTGTTAGAACAATCGCCTCGACAATGAATTGGAGCAGAATGTCAGATGTTTTGGCCCCTACCGCTTTTCTAAGTCCAATCTCACGTGTTCTCTCAGTTACTGAAACGAGCATAATATTCATGATGCCGATGCCACCAACAACCAGTGAGATAGCGGCGATTCCAGCCAAAAGTGAGGTGAGCACGCTAGTGATACTGCTGACAGTGGATAGCAAGTCTTTCGAGGACATGACCGTAAAGTCAGCCAACTTGGGGTCAGTGATATTGTGGTTCGCAAGCAACGTGTTTACAATATCGGTTTTGGCTGCCTCAACGACCTTATCATTACTCGCCTCCGCTCTCATAGCGCTAAAATCGCTTGTTTTAAAAGAAACAAAAGCTGCGGAATACGGAATATATATCCCCTCGTTGTAATTCTGGAACCCGCTTTCATCCTTATGAGCCAACACACCGATTACCTGATACTGTGCATCAGCGATAGTGATTTCTTTACCCAGGGCATCGCTCGTGCCGTAAATATCGGTATACGTTTGTGCTCCAAGCACAGCTACGTTGGCTTTCGTATCGATATCCTTCTGGTTATATTCACGACCGCTTTCTACCGTCATTCCACTAATCTGAAAGGAGCTAGTAGAGTTACCCGTCACAGCCACCCGCAGGCTTCCACTCGTAGTATCTATAATGGCCGTCCCCGAAACTGCCCCATCTACATACTTCAAATCTGGGTGTTTCTGGGTGTCAGATAGCGACAGCAAATCATTCTCGCTGAGAGTCGAAACAGTTCCAACAACCCCTTCTCTGGCAGTCTGGGTACTGTTTTTCGCCGAAGTTTGGTTGGTTGCCTGAGAAAACCTAGATCCTCCAGCTGTGATCGTAAGCGTATTTGTCCCGAGTTGCTTGATCTGACTATCAATACTAGCCTGGACACCGTTGCCCATCGAAATCAGCGCAATTACCGAACCGATGCCGATAATGATGCCGAGCACCGTAAGGAAACTGCGGCCCTTATTCGCAAAAATTGCTTTTAGAGATTGTTTGAGTATCATCCAGTATTTCATGCTATTTACCCTCCACTATCTTACCATCACGCAAATGAATAATTCGGCTCGCGAACTTGGCAATATCTTCCTCGTGGGTAATCAGAACTACCGTGGCGCCCTTCTTGTTGATTTCCTGGAATAAGTGCATTATTTCGACAGAAGTCTTCGAATCGAGATTTCCAGTTGGCTCATCGGCGAGAATGATGGTCGGATCCATCACCAGAGCTCTGGCAACGGCGACCCGTTGAATTTGTCCGCCAGAAAGCTGATTACTCTTGTTGTGTTTCTTGTCGCCAAGTCCGACTTCCTCTGCCAGCTGATCCGCCTTCTTGTCTGGATTCTCGATGTTGCCATAAATGGTTGGTAACAGGATATTGTCCAAGACTGTAGTCCTGGGCAGCAAGTTGAACTGTTGGAAGACAAAACCAATCTCAGTGTTACGAATTTCGGCCTGTTTGGCGCTGGAAAGCTTACTGACGTCTTGCCCGTCGAGACAATACTCGCCTTTGGTGGCAGTGTCTAGAAGCCCAATGATATGCATCAGGCTGGACTTACCAGAGCCAGATGGCCCCATGATGGCGACAAATTCGCCTTTTCCAATGGAAAGGTCAATGCCATCCAAAGCGACGGTGTTTTCGTCTCCGGTTTTGTAGATTTTTGTGATGTTTTTGAGACTGATAGCTTTCATATCTTTCCTAACCATTAAATTATATACCCTCTTCTATCATCGGTGCTGTGAATTGGCTGTTATACAACTTGGCGTAGAAACCGTTCGCCTTCAGAAGGTGCTCATGCCTGCCCTGTTCCACAATGTTACCCTCATTCATCACTAAGATGAGATCGGCATCGCGGATGGTCGATAGTCTATGTGCTATGACGAAGCTGGTGCGTCCCTCCATCAACTTATCCATGGCCTTCTGAATCAATATCTCAGTTCTGGTATCAACGGAACTCGTTGCTTCATCCAGGATGAGCATCGGTGGATTCGCCAGCATCGCCCTGGCGATGGTCATGAGCTGCTTTTCACCTTGTGAAATATTGTCAGCCTCCTCGCTGAGCTCCATATTGTAACCGTTCGGCAATGAATGAACAAAATGGTCCACGTGTGCTGCCTTGGCTGCTTCAATGACCTCTTCCTCACTCGCTTTCAAGTCACCATAGGCCAGGTTGTCCCTGATCGTACCATGGAAAAGCCAAGTGTCCTGAAGCACCATTCCAAACATACGTCTCAAGTCGGCGCGTTTCATCTCGCGTATATCAACACCATCTATCTTGATGGCACCCTTGTTCACATCGTAGAACCTCATCAGTAGGTTCACCATCGTTGTTTTACCGGCGCCAGTCGGTCCGACAATCGCAATTCTCTGTCCCGCGCGCACCTTTGCGTTGAAGTTTTTGATAATCACTTGACCTGGATTGTAGCCGAAGACAACATTTTCAAACTCGACATTACCTTTCACGTCCGTTAGCTTCACTGGTTTTGCAGCCTCCGGTACTTCCTCCTCTTCGCCCAGGAACTCGAAGACCCTCTCGGCTGCGGCCGCAGTAGACTGGAGCACATTCGCCGTGTTGGCGGTTTGCAGAATCGGCTGATTGAACTGGTTCACATACTGGATAAACGCCTGTATATCACCAATGTTGATGGAACCCCTGATGGCAAGATAGCCACCGTAGACCGAGACACCGACGAAGCCGAGATTACCAAAGAAATTCATCAGCGGCATCATGAGACCGGACAAAAATTGTGATTTCCAGGCGCTATTGTAGAGCTTGTCGTTTATCTTCCTAAAGATACCAACAGATTGCTCTTCGCCATTAAATACCTTCACGATTTTGTGACCAGCGTACATTTCCTCAACATGACCATTTATCTCGCCTAGTGAATCCTGTTGTTGCTTGAAGTATTTCTGCGATTTGCTGACGATAAATCCAATCGTGGCAAAGCTCAGCGGAACTGTAATCAAGGCCACCAAGGTTAGTTGCCAACTGATGGTAAACATCATATAGAGTATACCGACGATCATGGTGATCGAGGTGATGATCTGGGTCATACTCTGGTTCAACGTCTGCCCTATCGTATCCACGTCATTCGTGACCCTACTGAGCACGTCACCAAACGACCTCGAGTCGAAGTACTTTAGGGGCATGCGGTTAATCTTGTCGGAAATGTCCTTTCTAAACTGATATGTAATCTTCTGAGAAATATTGGTCATAATCCAGCCCTGTATAAAGCTGAATATAGCGCTCAACAGGTAAAGCCCGATCAAAAACTCGGCGATATTCCAGATTTTGCCAAAGTTAATCGTTGGACGTTTCGAAACGTCGAGCACCTTGATCTTGCCTTGCATATTGGATGGAATCTTCTGAAGTAGTGCTGGGGGTGCCTTTTTGAGCAGATCGGCGCCAGTCGTTCCGGCAGGAATGACTACCCCCTTGGGTAGCTGTCCGACAATGGCGTCATAAGTCGTCATATCGACGTAATCGTTGAACACTTGAGTGGTCATATTTCCCATTATCTTTGGGCTCATGATGGCGAATATCGTACTGGCAATCGCGAAGACAATGACGACAATTATCGGAACCCGATAAGGCCTTACGTAACCGAGCAGGTTTTTCATCGTCCCTTTGAAATTCTTGGCTTTTTGCCCAGGCATCATCATGCCAGGACCGCCGCCCATAGGACCACGTCCACCCACTGGTGGCCTATCTGGGGTAACTACTTGTGGTTTATCTTCACTCATGACAGCTCCTCCTTGGATAACTGTGATGATGCTATCTCTTGGTAGATTGGGTTCTTGGCTAGCAGCTCTTTGTGCGTGCCCATACCTACTATTTTGCCTTCATCTAGGACAACGATCTTGTCTGCGTTCATGATTGTGCTCACTCTCTGAGCCACTATCAATACAGTGACATTCTTTGTCTCTCTGGCCAGCGCGGCACGAAGGGCAGCATCAGTTCGGAAGTCTAACGCCGAGAAACTATCGTCAAAGATATAGATTTCCGGCTTTTTGATGATGGCTCTCGCTATAGATAGCCTTTGTTTTTGTCCACCCGACACATTCGTGCCTCCTTGAGCGATGTTGGTTTTATATTTGTCCTCAAGTTCCATCACGAAGTCGTATGCCTGGGCAGTTTCAATCGCCTTCTTCATCTCTTTATCAGTCGCTTTTGGCGCGCCGTATTTGACGTTTGATTCGACAGAACCAGAAAACAGAACGCCTTTCTGTGGCACGTAACCAATCTTGTTGCAGAGATCCTTCTGGCTAACGTCGCGAACATCCAAGCCGTCAATCATTATCTGACCTTTGGTCACGTCATAGAAACGTGGAATCAGATTGATCAAAGTTGATTTACCACTACCAGTACTGCCGATAAAGGCTGTAGTTTGGCCGGCGTGAGCCTCGAAAGTAATATTCTTGAGCACGGGGGTATCTGCACCCGGATATGAGAACGTTACGCCTTTGAATTCGATGATTCCCTTTACGCCAGCAGTATATTTCTTTGGTTTATCCGGATCAATAATGCTTGGAACCGTTTCTATAACCTCAGCAATACGTCCTGCGGAAACAGAAGCTCTCGGCACCATAATAAAGATGAAGGATAACATCAAGAATGACATGATGACCTGCATCGCATATTGCATGAAGGCGATCATGTCGCCAATGGCAAGGCTTCCTGTACCTATCAGATGAGCGCCAAACCAAACGATAGCGATAGCGGACATATTAAAAATGAGCATCATCATCGGCTGCATCACGACCATCAGACGATTCACGAACAAGTTTACATCCGTAAGCTCTCGGTTGGCTCTCTGAAATTTCTTTTCTTCATAGCTCTCAGCGTTGAAGGCCCTGATGACGCGGAGCCCCGTCAGGTTCTCTCTCGTGACCAGGTTTAGCTTGTCTACAAGCTTTTGCAGCATTTTAAATTTCGGCAAAGCGATAGCAAATATTACCATAATCATTCCAACTAGCACGGTAACGGCTAGTGCTAAAATCCATGACATTGATGGTGCCATG
>Ga0209748_1000610_pt1 | contig 18528 bp, 15 predicted proteins | sample BarGraIncu00421A_FD_185490 | JGI IMG/M metagenome (GOLD analysis project Ga0209748, IMG submission 185490) | Arctic peat soil microbial communities from Barrow, Alaska - Barrow Graham LP Incubations 004-21A (SPAdes) (version 2) | ecosystem: Environmental > Terrestrial > Soil > Wetlands > Peat... | reverse complement strand
TGAAGCCGGGTGGAAAGGGTAACGGTTGTTGCTTTCATAGATTCGTCTCCGGAAAGTCTTTCGAGCATTCTGGCTGCAGCCTGTTCCCCGATTTCATCGAGCGGCTGCGTAATTATTGTAAGCCTTGGCTTAACAATTTGCGATAATTGAAGATTATCAAACCCGATTACAGATAGTTCCGAAGGGAGCTTGATGCCCGCTTCGTTGATTGCAATAATGGCTCCGAGCGTCATTTCATAATTTGTTACAAATACAGCACTCAAATCACGATGCGCTGCACGGAGCCGGTTCATACTCACATATCCGCCGTGAACCGTATAATCACTGAATTCTACAAAGCTGCTGTCTGCTGTGAGACCATTTTCCACATATGCTTGTTTATATCCAAGAAGACGCTGCTGTGATGTAAACACATCTCCCGGCCCGACAATGATTCCAATTTTCCGGTGTCCGTTTTCAATCAGATGGCTCGTTGCCCTTTTTGCTGCCAGCACATTATCAACGACGACTGCGTCAACCTTTTCACTTAAGCCCGGAATCGTACGGTCAATCAGGACGACAGGGAGGTTTTTATCGAGTGCCGGTTTCAGGTGGCTTCCATCTTTACAAACCGGCATATTGATAATACCGTCAACTGTTTTGTTCACAAGAAACTGCACGGCCTCTTTCTCAAGGTTCGCGTCGGTACTGCAGTCACAGACAATAACACCGTAACCGTTTTTACGCAGAATGTCTTCTATGACTGTGATAATCGTCGCTACAAATGTATTGCTGAGTTCAGGGATGATCACGCCGATTGTTTTGGACTTGCTTGTTTTGAGGCTCCTGGCAAATTCGTTGACAGTGAACCGGAGCTCCAAAATTGCTTTTTCAATTGCAATTTTGTTCTGCTCTTTCACTTTGCCTCCGTTTAAGTACCTTGATATTGTCGCCAGTCCGAGTCCGGTTTGTCTGGCAATATCTTTGACAGTCGCAGCCATTTTTTCTCCCGTCCTAAAAACAGTAACCCAGCGCATGTATATCGGTAACGTTTCCGTTTTCTAGAGATTATCACCTCCTGCCGCGCCTGTCAACATGGAAACGGCAAAAAACGGTATCGTTTCCGTTTTTCTAAAATATCCGGTATGTGCAGACTGTTCCTATACCGGGATGCCTTCTCCGGAATGAAAATATCCGTGCCCCCTGTGTTTTTGCGGGGCGTTGTTTGCAAAGGTATAATAGACTGCTAAAATGATTGTATTGACCCGGAAAATGCGGGCCCGATCCGAAGCCGGGACCGGATGCGTAAAGGAATATACATCAGAATCTGCGTCGGAAGATGTGTGTCAGGAGTAAAGAATGGAAGTAACAGAAGCATCCGGACCTGTCAAAAAAATGAATCGGGAACTTATGGATGCACTGGCCGATATTACGCCGGAGGAACAGCGTCTGCTCAGCGGCAATCCGGTTGACAAAGCGAATTATGCCTCCGGAAGAGTCTTCGAAATTGACAGTGCAAAGATGCTGGAAAAGGGCAAGCTTATTGCCATCCGTCCACATACGCGTTTCGCGGATTTTCCCCGGCACACACACAACTATATTGAAATCATGTACATGTGCAGCGGGAATACAACGCATATAATAAATGATAACACCACCATTACACTGCGCGCCGGAGAGCTTCTTTTCCTCAATCAGCACGCCTGCCATTCAATCAAAAAGGCAGGGGCTGATGATATTGCCGTCAATTTTATCGTGCTTCCGCAATTTTTTGATGTCGCGTATTCCATGATCGGGGCAGATAATCTTCTTCATAATTTCCTCATCAGCAGCCTGAGGCAGGACAGCGGCGAGATCAGTTTCCTTCATTTTCAGGTTGCGGATATTCTGCCTGTCCAGAATCTGATAGAAAACCTTGTATGGAGTATTGTTAACCGGCAGCCCAACAATCGCCTGATTAACCAGATCACCATGGGCCTTTTATTCACAGTTCTGCTCAATCACACACAGAGACTGGCTGTGCCCGACACGCACCGGTATGACAACGCATTGGTCCTGGGCGCGCTTAAGGAAATTGAGGAAAACTATAAAAAGGCTAATCTTACCGACCTCGCCGCCGCACAGGGAATCTCCCTGTCGTACTTAAGCCGCCTGATAAAAGAGACTACAGGCAGGACCTATAAAGATTTGCTTCAAAACAAGCGGCTGTCCAAGGCATCCCAGCTGCTGCGGGAGACCCGGCTGCCCGTCTCAGACATTATCGAAGCTGTGGGATATGATAATACCAGCTATTTCTACCGGATTTTCAAAGAGAAATTCAATACGAACCCTAAAGCATACCGCGACAGCTGATTCTCCCGTGTTCATATCAAATAAGGACGTGATTATTTTATAAATCACGTCCTTATTTATTTTTATGTCACGTCTATAATCAAATTAGGATCTGGAAACAACCTGTGTAAGCAGCCATTTGATAAGAATTTCGTCATAAAATGCAAATCCAAATAGGAGGACATACCATGAGCACTCGTTTTGAACAAGCCAAACTCAGATACAAGGGTCTCGGAGTCGATGTTGACGCCGCCCTTGCCGCCGTTGCAGCGACTCCGGTCAGCATCCACTGCTGGCAGGGCGACGATGTAGGCGGTTTTGAAAATGCAGGGACAGCGCTGTCCGGCGGAATCCAGACCACCGGCAATTACCCCGGGAAAGCCCGCAGCCCGGCTGAACTGATGGCCGATTTTGACAAGGCCATCAGTCTGATACCCGGGAAAAAGCGCATCAACCTGCACGCAATCTATGCCATTTTCGAGGACGGACATCATGCTGACCGCGACCAGCTTGCACCGGAGCATTTTGCCAAATGGGTCGAATATGCAAAAACACGCGGTATCGGCATCGATTTCAACCCGACTTTCTTCAGCCACCCGCTGGCGGCAGACGGACTTACACTGTCTCATCCCGATGAGGCAATCCGTACATTCTGGATCAATCACGGTATTGCATGCCGCCGTATCGCTTCATCCATTGCAAAGGATCTCGGCAGCCCTGTACTCAACAATGTCTGGATCCCGGACGGATACAAGGATGTTCCGGCTGACCGCCTGAATCCGCGCCTCCGCCTGAAAGACAGCCTTGACAGGATTTTTGCTGAAAAACTTGACGGCGTCATTGATTGTGTTGAGAGTAAAGTATTCGGCATCGGCGTAGAGTCCTATACCGTCGGCAGCAATGAATTTTATATGAGCTACGCCGCCACGCATCCAGGTGTATATAATCTTCTCGACAACGGCCATTACCACCCCACCGAAGTGGTAAGCGACAAGATCCCGAGCCTTCTGGCATTTTTTGACAAAGTTCCCCTTCATGTCACCCGCGCCGTGCGCTGGGACTCCGATCACGTCGTGCGGTTTGAAGATGAGCTCAAGGAAATGGCCAAGGAAATCGTCAGGAATGACGCCCTCGGCAAAGTGCTCATCGGCCTTGATTTCTTTGATGCTTCGATTAATCGTGTTGCAGCCTGGGTCATCGGCGCCCGCAACATGCAAAAGGCACTGCTGTATGCCCTCCTTGAACCAAATGAACATATGAAGAGCCTTCAGGATGCCGGAAAATTTACCGAACTCCTCATGTTCCAGGAAGAAATTAAAACCTGCCCCTTCGGCGATATATGGGAGCATTATTGCCTGACACAAGGTGTGCCTGACAATGAGTCCTGGTATGCACAAGTGCAGGAATACGAAACAGATGTACAATTCGCGCGCAAGTAACGAAATACGCACTTTTTCTTAAACGTACCCCTTACGATCCTCCTTTTTACAAAAAGGCCGTCCATACACAGTTGACAAACTGCTGCATGGGCGGCTTTTTTGGGATGTCCTAAGTCTCGTTATACGGCAAAATTTCATGCTTTCTTTTTTCGTGCTTCAGCAATCGCATTTTCGTAAAATTTAATTTTCCAGTCAAGTTTATCCAGATAACTCCGGAACTCGGTCATCCTGGCTTCCACTTCTTTTTTCTGGGCCAGGAACATCGCAAGCCGCTTTTCGAGGGTTTCTTCACCCTCCATGCACCAGCCAACAAATTCCTTGATATCCTTGATCGACATGCCGGTGTTCTTGAGGCACTGGATCAGGGACAGCCATTCAAAATCACTTTCCTTGAAGCAGCGAGTGCCGGAAGTGGTCCTCTCAACAAAGGGAAGCAGGCCTTCCTTTTCGTAGTATCGCAGCGTAAATGCGGACATACCTGTTATTTCAGCTGCCTTGCCAATTGAATATCCCATTTTTGTGAAGTCTCCTTTATCTGTCATTTCGTTTTTGGCTCCATCGGTTCCCCGGCACAACTATTTCACTTGCAGACTGCATCGAGCTCGACCTGCAATTTCTTAAGATCCTCGCGCACGTGGATCTTCTGCGGGCAGGCTTCCTCACACAAACCGCATTCCGTGCAGTTCTTCGCCCTATATTTATCCTCCATAGCTGGCCCCCAATCCCAGCGGACCTGCCCCGGGTTCTGGTATATTCCGAACGCATTCCACACTTTGAAGTTGTATGGGATATCAACACCGGACGGGCACGGCATGCAGTACCTGCATCCTGTACACCCATTATTGACACGTGTATTCAGGACTTCGACGACTTTGGCAACCGCCGCCCTTTCCTCAGAATTCAGAGGCACCAGAGGTGAAAATGTCTTCAGATTATCCTCAACCTGATCCATGGCAGACATACCGCTCAAAATCACTTTGACATTTGAAAGGCTGCCAACCCACCGAAGTGCCCAGGAAGCAGTCGACAGGTCAATCCTGACCTGTCGGAAAATTGTTGTAATGTCCTCCGGAAAAGCTGCTATCGAACTTCCCTTTATCGGCTCCATGACCACAACCGGAATGCCGAGCTTTTCCGCAAGAAGATATCCCTTCATGCCGGCCTGCTCTTCAACATCCATATAGTTCAGCTGTATCTGGCAAAAATCCCATTTGCGGTACGAAATAATCTCTTCAAAAACCGGATACTCATCATGGAAGGAGAATCCGAAGTTCCTGATACGGCCCTGCGCCTTGAGTTCTTCACAGTATTCAATAACGCCAAGCTTCACCATTCTCGCCCAGGACTCCTTACCGAGCGAATGCAGCAGGAAAAAATCAATATACTCTTTGTCCAGCCTGCTTATCTGGCTTTCGAAAAGCCGATGTGCATCCTCAATTGTCTTCACTTCCCAGCAGGGAAGCTTCGTTGCGAGATAATAACTGCTGCGTTCATATTGGTTGAGTACTCGACCGACAAATGGCTCGCTGTCCCCGTCGTGATAGACATACGCTGTATCAAAATAGTTAACGCCGCCTTTATAAGCTGCATCCAGCATTTTTTCCGATTCAGGTTCGTTGATTTTGCCGTTCTCCAGCACCGGGAAGCGCATGCATCCAAAGCCTAAAAGGGAAGTCATGGTTCCTGAATTATCCATTTTCCTATATTCCATTTATTTATCCTCCTGACGCATAGTAGAAATTAATGACTTGTCTTCTATTTTACAACGTAGAGTTCGCTCTAAGTCAAGGAAAAACGCAAAAATCCGCCATCCTTACAAGAAGGTATGGCGGATTATTGCACGGGCAAGACCAAAGAGGAGAAGTATTACCCGAAAATAGGTCCGTATGTTTCACACGCACGATAATCGGCGTTTTCAGAATTGGTTGTGCCAAAAGCTGTCCAGGCATGCGGACGGAATATGCGGCTTTCTTCCACATTGTGCATGGCTACAGGAATCCGGAGCATACTTGCCAATGTAATAAGCTTATCTCCGATATGTCCGTAACTGAAGGAACCATGATTGGCGCCCCAGTTAGCCATGACGCTGTAAACATCCTTGAAAGCACCCTCGCCGGTGGTACGGGGAGCAAACCAGGTCGTCGGCCATGTCGGGTCGGTGCGCAGCTGAAGGATTTTACTGGCATCCGCGGGAAGGTGTGCCGTATAACCTTCTGCAATCTGAAGAACCGGTCCGAGTCCTTCAATCTTGTTCACACGAACAAGGGTGACAGGCATTTCGGCCTGCGTCTCAAAGAAGGAAGAGTATCCGCCGCCGCGGAAGTAGCCGGTATCGGCTGCACACCACTTTGTCGCTGCAAGGCAGGCATCTGCATCCTCCGGTGTTATATCCCAGAAAGGTTTCATTGCAGATTTACCATCTTTGTCTTTCATGATGCCGCTGCCGTCAAGTGCCGTAGCACCGGAATTGATCAGGTGGATTACGCCCTTGGAAGCAAGTCCTTCGGGCTTCCATCCGGTAACCCGCTCGATGGCATCCGGACTCCAGTAAGTACGGACATCAGCAAAACAGGATGCGGAATCGTTGACCAGATGGCCAAGAAGCATCGCCACACCATTTAAGGTGTCATTCTCGGTCGCAAGGACCATCGGCTCGCGGATGCCGTTCCAGTCAAAAGAGGACCCGAGGATTGCTTCCGAATAGTCATGGTTCGGAAAATGATCGGTCCACTGACGCTGACCCTGGACACCGGCCATAATTGCATTGCGGCCTTCAGCCTCCTCGGCAAATCCTAGTGCGACAAGCTTCGGATTGCCGATCATGATATCGCGGATAGTAATTGTCTGCTTGACGACACGTTCCCACTCGGCATCTTTTTCTGCACGGGTGTGGGCAAATTGGCCGCCTTCATTCTTATCCCAGCCTTCTTTGCAGTACTCTTCCCTCCAGGCTTTTGCTTTTGCAAATTCCTGCGGATCAAAAATACCGTGGGCAATACGACGTTCAATTTCAATCTGATCCAGCCACTCAACACGCATGCCGAAATATTCCTGGAACATCTGGGCATCAATATTGGATCCGGCGATACCCATGGACGGGCCGCCGATACTGGCACAGGACTTGCCTTTCATCGTGCCGGCAGCAATGGCAGCCTTTGTCCAAAGCAGAAGCTTATCACTAACATCCTTCGGGATGCTGGTGTCGGTGGAATCCTGGACATCATGGCCGTAAATAGCGAAAGCAGGCAGCTTGCGCTGTGCATGGGCGGCCATAACGGCAGCAAGGTACACAGCACCGGGACGCTCCGTACCGTTGAATCCCCATACAGCTTTAATGGTCAGCGGGTTCATGTCCATTGTTTCGAGGCCGTAGCACCAGCAAGGTGTAACGGACAGGGTCGCAGTAACATTTTCGCGGGCAAAAAGGTCTTCACATCGGGCTGCCTCGGCAACTCCGCCGATGCAGGTCTCAGCAATTACGCATTCAATCGGCAGTCCGTTGGCATGACGGAGAGTCCTTGTGATCAGGTCAGCGGCCTGATGGGCCATAGCCATGGTGCGGTCTTCGAGGGATTCGCGGACACCCATGCGGCGGCCGTCAATACAGGGGCGGATCCCGATTTTGGGCATGCGTCCAATTAATTTGTTTACCGGTTCAGTTTTTACTTGTGACATAGAGGTGCCTCCTTTGGATTTTCAAGAGCTTCGGTATCCGGCCATTTGTACTCGAAATGCGTGTCGGGCGAAATGCTTGCGTCAACCTTTTGTCCGGATAGTCTTTCTACTATTCATTTTACTACCGCGACACAATATAGACATGGATTTTCTGGTATCATTATGGAAAAATAGGAATGCCGTCCAACCGGAAATATTCCGTTCTATTTGGATTTTAACTAATAAAAAGAAGCTGAAGCACTACAAATTGACATGGATAAACTGGAAAGGCAGGCAGGATTAACATGCGTCAGGAACCCATTAAAAAGCAGGAAAAAACCAGGATTGATTCACACGGCATTGAGCGGAATGAACTGCTTACAACGCATATGAACCTGCTGTCCCTTGAGATCCTGGATCACGGCTATTTCATCGGCGATCTTAAGTGGAATCAGCTGAAGGTAATGTCACCGTTTGGCCGTATCTATTTCATGATTGCCGATCATGGCTGGCTGGAGACAGAACAGGGACGGATGGATCTTCTCCCCGGCAGCATGTACCTGATCCCCCCTTATACACAGGTGAACCTGCGGACGGACCGGAGAATTGAAAAGTTCTATTTCCATTTTTCACTGCGCTATGCCGGAATGGAAATACTCGAAGGTATCAATCGATGCTTTCGGCTGCCCCTTCCCGAAGTACTCCTTGGGCAGATTGTTGCAGCCTATCATTCCGGTCAGCTTCCGGCGCTATTGCAGCTGAAGGGTATCGCATACAATACCCTGTCGGATTTTATTCGAAATGCCCTGCCCGATTTATCCAACCGTCTTGTCCTGGCAGATACCTATCAGGAAATATATGCCTATGTCGATCAGCATTTGTCAGCCGGTCTTTCTGCATCCGATGTCTGTACGGCGCTCGGTCGTTCATACGAGACGCTTCGGCGGCGCTTTCGTCAGGACAACGGCATCACCCTGAAACAATACATCCAGGGCCGCCTGATCCAGCAGGCCGCACTCCAGCTCCTTTTGACAAACAGGACCGTATCGGAAATAGCCGGTGTAATGGGATTCCAGGATGAATTCTATTTCTCACGCGTGTTCAAACAGAAAATGGCCTACAGCCCGCGGGAATACAGAAGGATTAATGCGGTGCTGCGGCGCGTTTAGGGGAAGGGAGGATGCTTTTCTCGCTCGGTCAGTCGGGGAAGCGTCCTGCGGACGCTAAGGCATATTAATACCTCGGAGAGAGCCATTCGCTTGCTTCTTCGCTCGGTCATGTCCTCGGATCGCTATGCGATCCTGCGGAATCTACTCAGAAGCAAGTGAATGGCTCCTGCAAAGCGCCCGATGGGCGCAAGGAAATCTTAGTGCTGCGGAATCTACTCGAAAAGCATCCACCCTTCCCCAGCGAAGCGTCCTGCGGACGCTAAGGATAATTAACCTGTCAGGCCGGGAGGATTTCTTCGCCGATTTCAAACTCGATCATTCCTGTATCGGGAATGAGTTTGGCGACCTCGGTGCGAACTTCGTCATTAAGTTCCAGGACAACAACAACAACTGCATTTTTTTCTTCATTCACACCGTGGCCGATGATGCCCATATTGATCAGCCGTTTGTCTGATTTGAGCCATTCCCCTTCCAGCGTCTTCCATGCTGCCGTAAGTTCTTTGAAAGTATATTTGACTTGTTTTACTTGAATAAAACTGAAATCGAGCAGATTTGTGTATTCTGATTTGAAGGTGTCCGGGGAACAGGTCACGGCTACAATAAGCGTCTTCTGATTTTCTATATACGTTCCTGCGTAAAAGGCGTAATCTTCCGGAATATTTGCCTGATCCATTAATTTGACCTGTTCGTCAACCCTATTCTGAAAGGCAAGGAATGCGGATTCATCGGTAGTTGTCGTAGTGGTATCAACCACATCGGGCAACATTGAATCGTTCATCGTTCTTATTTCGTCAATGATATCTCTAAACCCGGACGAGTAAATGAAAACGTATACATTGTTTTGATTGTATAAATTTCCGTCTTCTTCGACAGCCATTATACCAATATCACTACTCTCACTGCTTCCCTCAGCTGCGCCGGAATTGTATCCGAACGGGAAAAATACATATCGGGATACCTCATACGTTTTCACGTCTCCTTCTTCAAAAGAATCCGTCCATGGAATGGGTGTATCATAAAGAAACGACACCATTATTGTCTGATTATCAATATTCTCTTCCCTGAGCTGTGTCAGAACCTTAACAGGTCGGCCGTCTGTAACCATCTCATAATTCTGGTTCTTCTTCCACCAGTAATCCTGAATAGGCACAAAGATTTTTTCAAATGCTGGACTGTTTTTATCATATTCGACCGATTTACTGCCCTGTGTTATCAGGATTCGATCTGGTTTAGTCAGGGTAAACTGAGGGTAGTCCGTTGTTTTGGCACACGAGACAAGCATTAAGCAAGACAGCATGATACATGAAAGAAGAACGAGCATGCAGGATTTTGGTAGATTTATAATCTTCATGATAGTTTCCTCCTGTCAGACGAGATCCGATGCCTTCTCAGTGAGAGACTTCACAAGTCTTTTTTGAGGTCCTAATTATTTACAGTAGCCGAACCGGATGCAATGGCCTCCGTTATTTTCTGCAGGGCATCATCAACTGAAGAACCTTTTTCAAAAATCGAGGTATTCTCCTGGGGAAATATTCTGCCGTCGGCAATTTCAGAAAAACCATCATATGAACCAACAAACATATACATGAAGTATTTGTTGACTTCCGTATATCTTGTTCTGTCAATGAACATCAAGTACGTTAATCCCTCCACGGGATAATTGGTGTCTATATAATTCTCATAAATATTATCTGCAAGGCCTCCGCTCATATCGACTTGAATGGTGTCTCCGGGAGAAAAACCTCCCTTTATCACCTGGCCTATCCTGATTTGAAAAGATGAAACATTCTTTTCAAGACTCGAAGGGCCTTCAACAAGACCAAGTTCAACTGCATCGATGCGGACAACCGGCAGCGCTTTTTCAACTTTGCCGACAATAATCAAATCACTTTGCTGCACCAGTTTATTGATAGAATCAAATAGTTGGGGTGCCCCTGAAAATGTGATCACGGTGGGATCGTTCTTTGCTGAAGCTGTAGATTCATCCCCCGCGGCGGTCATTACCATGGGAACAGTTACACCGGCTGTTTCGGTTGTATTTTGCAGGCCTCGAATGAAGGGAACCGCAGCGAAAAGTAATGCGATAGCCGCAGCAGCTGCAATATACCGCCAGGCGCCGACAGGCAGCCTTACTTGCCTGATTGATTTTTTCTTTCGCGCAGCGCACACCATAAGAGTGATTGTTTGTTCCTCGAATTTCGTATCGAAGTCAACGTATTCCATTGCTTTTTTATATGGATTCTCATTCACAAAAATCATCTCCTATCATTGTTTTTAGCAGCATCCGTCCGCGTGCAAGCCAGGTGCCTACCGTGGCAGGTTTATTGCCCGTAATTACAGCGATTTCGTCAATCGAATATCCTTCATAATAGAAAAGATGAATAGGTATCCGGTATTTTTCATCAAGATTTAGAACATAGATAAGTAAGGCCGAGCTTTCCTTCGGCATGTAGCCGAGGTTATCCGGCATGGAAGTCGTGCGTTTTTTCCAACTTGATTTCAGGTAATCTTTGCATTTATTACTTGTCACGCTCATAAGCCATGCTTTTCTTTTCAATTCATGGTCAAATTGCGGTGCCTTCTGCATATAGGTAATAAACACGTCCTGTGCAATATCCTCAGCGTCCGGGCGATTTTTGACATATGAATAGGCAAATCGAAAGACACTTGTGCTGTATGTATGAACAATAATGCTAATCGCGTCACTCGACTCAGCAGATAATTCCATGTGCAGCATCAACTCCCTTCATATATATAACGAGTGAAAGCGGTCAAATTTTTCATTGTATGGAATTGGCATTTTCTTATCATTTTGCAGGTGGTAAATAATTCTGTCCCGATTTTGCACCTTGTGAATGATTTCTTGAATTGCTAAGAGATACTCCAGTTTTACATGCCTACTTTCCCAACTAACTGCGATATTAATTCAATATGCTCTCGTATTTTAACTTTTTTGAGATTTTCAATTTTTTCATTGCCTCCTAACCCTAGTAAAGGCACATACCCAAAGCATTCATCAAATTTTAAGTTCCCATGTGTTTTTATTGCTTCTTCGTATTTAGTTTGATCGAAATATTTCTCAACAAAATACCTATCGGTCAAACAATTCAAAAAATGTTTCATTTTCTTTGCAATCATGTCAAAGCTTCCATTTTTATATTTTACAATGCCAAGGTATTCGTTCTTTTCCCAAGTTATAACATCTCCAAATCCAGTTACCATAATTGGAATTGAATAATTACCCCGAAAATATGACATTTCTACAACGTTTTTATAATCATCCGGATTGATTACTTTTAAATTACCATTCATTAGCATTCCATACCCATACTTTCCCCATATCTCAATTAATTCAGTGGGTAACAGTTCACGGTATTTTTCAAATTGTTCTATATCTACTCTTATCTCTTTATAAAAATTGATAAATATTCCTTCCTGCATATACTGACTCCTAGCTCTTCAAGTTTTACACACCGAAAATTGCAACTTCATATAAATCTTCTTTCCCACACAATATATCCCGCATATTATCCCCTTTCATCATGGCCAAGTACTAGTACTCTTTCCATAACTGCTGAGCTTATATGCTTTGATAATCGACCTTGTGCATCATTTTTATCATCTCTATTTTCCTGCATTTTGGAACAGCCTTTCATATAACACTTTGCGGTTTGGACGTTCTTTGATGATATCCAGTGGGGAATAGCCCATGAAATTCTTAGTGGTGCAGTCAATATTAGGCTGACTAAACCACAAATCATATAGCGGCCTTAATTCATCGTCATTATATGCCATATTAATGATTTCTTGAATTGCTAGTCTGTTTTTACTGTCTAAGACATTAATATCAACACCTGCCCCAATAAGGCGTTTACACAACTTAATTGTTTCGTTCAAATCATGTTCGTTTTGTCCCAGGAGAGAATGTAATGCACTTGCATGTTCTGTATTTAATAAAGTTACATCTATACCTTTATCAATAAGGAAGTTGCAAATTGCATATCGTGATTCTAAATCATGGTTACCGATTGCATAAAACAGCAAACTTTTTCCGCCATATAGAATTTTTTCATCACCTTCAATAAAACCATCAAAAAATTCCTTATTCTTCTTTAATTGTGCTATAAGATTAATTTTCATTTTATAACCCTCATTCAAATGCATGTCTGAATATTATGCTTCCGGCAAATGCCCCGTATCCCAAACGCCCTTTCTTGACTGTCCTGGTTCCCATTCGATTGTCACAGCCGGGGGTATTAGGATCTATTACGGTGCCTCCGCCTTTCTCCTTTTCTGAATAGATTCCGCAGAATTGCTATGCGAAAATCAATTCCTTAGCGTCCGCTAGGACGCTTTGCAGGGAAGGCAGTGTGTGTTTCGAGTAGATTCCGCAGGATTGCATTGCAATCCGAGGACTGACCGAATGAGAAACACACACTGCTTTCCCTCACTTCCCCAATAGATACCGGTAATAATCCTGATCGATAATCATTGCAGAGTATTTGAATTCGTTGTTCACCGACTGGATGCAGGTCTTGATGTAATCTTCTGTCAGTTCTTCGTCTGTGAGTTTAAACACTTCCTGACTGTTTGCATCATACATGATTTTTCCGTTGATGAAGCTTCTGTCCTGGAAACAGACGACCGGGTTTGCAGTCGACAGGATGTCCGTTCCCATATAAAGCCTTGAATCGTAAGGGAGACCGAAAAGATTGGATAGTGTCGGTGCAATATCCAGGCTTGAGCAGTATTTGTCGACTGTAACGGGCGCTTTCATGTCCGCAGACCAGAGCAAGAAGGCATTTTCGTACATTTCAAACGTACTGCCGAGATCCTTGCCCGCAAGCTCATCATATTCCTCCGATGTAAGCCCGTACGGATAATGATCGGCACTTAAGGCGATGACGGTATTTTCCAGCTGTCCGTTTGCGTCAAGCTGCGCGATAAGGTTTTCAAGTGCCTTATCAAGCTCGATCTGGCAGGCCAGGTATGCCTTCACATGATCCGAATAAGGAAGGGCTGAGACAAGGTCCCTGTTCTTTTTGGAGATGAAGTTACCGCCGAAATTGTACTGGAGGTGGCCGCTTACGGTCATGTAATAAATGTGAAAAGGTGCGGAGTTCACGTATTCCGGCACGGTAAGCTGCATCATTTCCAGGTCCGACTCAGGCCAGGTAACCTTGACATCCAGACCGTTGCCGACGCCCTTATAGTCATAGCCCATTGTCGGATACGACTTGTCCCGGTTGTAGTATGTATAGGTGTGGTCATGGTACGCTTTTGTCAGATATCCCAGCGCTGAAAACTGATTGCCAAAGGCAAGCGGCATATAATTATCCGCTATCTTTGTGTAGCTCCAGACGCCGGCTTTCGGAATCAGTCCTGTCGTCGCGACATATTCGCCGTCAGAAGTGCTGACCCCCCATACCGGTGTATAAAAATTATTGAACACAAATCCTTGTGTCGCCATCTTGTAGAGCGTCGGAGTCAGCTCGGGGTCAATCACATATTTTGAGAATCCTTCGCATGTGAGGAGAATCAGGTTTTTGCCTTTAAACATGCCTGTATATTCGTTTTTGAGAGTCGGCTCTTTCTGTAAAAAGTACTGGTTCATTTGCAGAAGGGATGAATTACCCTCTGTAAGATTAAAATTGATGTCCATGACATTCGGGTCGTATACGACCGGCGTCGGGGTTGGGGAAGGAGTCGCCGCGGTACCGTCGGAAGTCGGGTCCGCAGCAGATGCTGTCGTTTCCGAGGAAGACGGCGCTGTATCTGAGCCGGACGGCTTGGATACAGACTCTATGATTTTGATGCTGCCAACATCAACATTCTCCTTCTCATCGATATGCAGATTCAGCACATTGTATTTCACGTCCAGTGTCATCGTCGTCAGAAGACCGAAACGATTCAGCGATTTATCCTGAACAAACGAACTCAGATACAAATATCGGGGGCTTAAAGCACCGCTTTTATCATTCAGGACTGCAGCGGTAGTAGCCGCGCCGGCTGCCAGAAATACGGCAAGGCAAATGAGAGGCAGCTTAATGGAATATTTCAGTTTTTTTAAGAAGATTCTTTGAAAGACGAAAAACAGGATAACCGGAACAAGGAAAAGCAGGACGGGAATAGCTTTCTCCCGAATTTTCTCAAAGAGCACATCAACAAAAGACAAGGCTTTTTTTGCCCCTCCAATGGATTGGACGATATAGAGAGTCTGGAATATTTGAAAATATAAAAACTGTGAAAGATATAGGATGGAAAGGAGGCATACCTCTACGCCCTGTACGATAAAATGTACGCGCGAAGATTTCACTGCCATGGAAATCGACAAAAGAACCGCGCCCGCAGCCAGGGAAAACCCGAAATCATAAGCGGTAAGCCGGTACTTCATTAAGAGCGAAAAAAGCAGTTCAAGATAAAGCACGCATATGGGAAGATACAAAATCGCTGATATCTGAAAGGCGATGTCCTTCCATTTCTTTTGTTTCTCATTCATAAAGTGTGCCCTTCCTTACTGTTATATTCCACGTTCCATAATACAGCAAAAAAGGGCGGACTTCATTTGGGAATTCTTATTTCCCGGAATTATTCAATTCCGACTAAAATATCCGTGCCTTCCACTTTGACAGGAAGACTTTGCGTATCGTTTACTTTCATTTTCACAAATACAATTTTAGCATCGTGAACATTTTTACCTGTAATTACATTAAAAGCGGCGCCGTGTCTGGGACAGACAATAATGTCGCCCTCCAGATTGCCTTCAGAGAGAGAGCCTCCCATATGAGGGCATTTATTGTTAATTGCATAATACGTATCCCCAAGATTAACCAGCAGGATTTCTTTATCTGCAACAACAATTTTCTTCTTGTTTCCGGATGTAAGATCGCTTGTCTGGGCAACTTTTATAAAACTCATATAGATCCTCCCTTTCTTTTTTTCATTATTATTGTGAGCGTTTTTGAACGTACTGTCCAGTACCATTCAATAATTATATTTGAGCAGTAAGTCAATGCAAAAAACCGGTATGCTATTGCCCGCATACCGGTCTTCCTGCATTTTTATAGGGGGGTGGTAATTTATGGCATTGTGACCGGGACTGCATTGCCGGGAGATCTTACATCTCTGTCATAGCAGGCAGTAATACTGAAATAGTAGGCTGTTCCGGCAGCGAATTTTCCGCCGAAGTCTCCGCCGTAATATGCTGCATCGTTGGCTACGAAATAGGATGTGACATTTGGATCCGTTATATACGTAACATAGCCGTCATCGGGATAGGAAGGGGCGGAGTTTCCCACCGACGCAACCACCTTATAGTAGACAAATCCTGTCGCATCTGTCGTCTTGCTCCATGATACACTGACGCCGCCGGTTCCGGGGGATGCGTTAACATTGACTGCAGGGCATGTTGCAGCGGTCAGCGGAGTTCCGGGCATCGTGACCTGTACAGCATTTCCTGCTATCTTCTGCCATTCATCGCCGTATACAGCCGTAACGCTGAAGTAATACGCTGTTCCGCCGGAGAATTTGCCGACGTCGCCGCTGTTGTATCCGTCACCATTCTTGATTGTACAGCTTGTCGTATTGGCATCTGTAATCCAGGAATAATATCCGTTCTCACTGTATTTGGGAGTTGAATCGCTTTTGGATGCAACAACCTTATATCCGACAAGGTCAGGGCTGGATATCTTGTTCCATTTCACCGTTACACTGTTTGTACCGGCAGAGGCACTGACGGATGGAGCGATTCTTCCGGTAGGAACTGTCGTCGCCTTTGTAGTTTCTTTCGGTGCCGTTGTCGCGGTCTGTGTTGAAGCCGCTGTTGTTTCCGCCGGAGTGGCTGTCGGTGCAGCCGTTGGTATCGCCGTTGGTATCGCCGTTGGTATCGCCGTCGGTGTCGCCGAAGGGGCTGCTGTTGCATCTGTTTCGAGCGCATCGCCCTTTGTCTGCTGGGCATCATATCCGAAGCCGCTTAAAATACTTTTAATCAATTCTCCGTTTGTAGCATAATTCGTTGCAAAAACAACGGATGTTGAGACCAATATAACAGCTGCGATAGTCGCCAGAACAAGTCTTCTTTTCGGCACAGCCTTTTTTGATTCCTGTTTCATCATCTTAACTAAACCTGTCTTAAAACTATCACTCAGTTTCATATTCTCACATGCCTCCTTATATTTTGAGTCAAACATCTTCGAATACCTCCTTCAGATCTTTTCTCATCTTTTCACGGCCACGCGAAAGCTGTGACCGTACCGTATGATTCGAGCAGCCGAGACATTTTGCAATCTCATCCGTCGACAAATCATGATAATAATAAAGATGAATTACGACCCGGTACTTTTCCGGCAGGCGAAAAACCGCTTTAACGAGGTCGTTCGTCTCTTTTATTTCCTGCGGGGCCACAGCAAGTCCATCTGCTACGCCTGAATCCTCAAGGCTTGCCGTATGTCGTTTCCACGCGGATGAAAACAGGCTCTTCCCTTCATTGGCCGTCACTTTGATGAGCCAGGCTTTCACGTGTTCTTCCGTTTCCAGTCTATCGATGTTTTTGACCAGCTTCAAAAAAACCTGCTGCACGATATCTTCCGCATCGTGAGGGTTTCTGACTCTTGTCATAGCAAGCCGGTAGACCATGTCACCGTAGGTTTCTACCAGATACGTCAAGTATTCGTTTTGATCTTGCAACCTTGCGGTCTCCTCTCGAAATGTGAAGGGCCCCTTCACTTGTAATACTGTGCAGGCAGACGAAATGATGCAGGAAAAACAGGAGAATAAATATTTATTTTTGCGATAGCGGAGCCTTAACAAACAGCATTGGAAAAACCGCTTTTGAAAAAATTTATATATTCAAATTTGTTTGATCATCAAAATAAAATCATAATATATAAAAACATAGTGACGCGCAATAGGCAAAATGCAAACCATCCTTCTATTTTTGCGGACAGGCACAAATACACCTGACTGCACAGCAGGAAGCTGCAGGCAGCCGGTGTATTACCGGATACTTTTCAGGTGTACGACGATATATTCAATATATGGTTACTGCTGCGGGTAGTGGAATCCGCGCGTCGCCTTGACAGCATTTTTCCAGCCCGCATATAGCTGGACACGTTTGGATTCATCCAGCGAGGGCGTGAAAATCCGGTCGACACGGCAATTTTCGGTGATATGCTTTTTGCAGGTCCAGAATCCCACGGACAAACCTGCAAGATAGGCGGCTCCGAGTGCAGTCGTCTCGCTGATGACCGGCCGGACAACCGGAACATCAAGGATATCACTTTGAAACTGCATCAGCAGGTTGTTGGCCACGGCCCCTCCGTCTACTTTGAGGCACTTGAGGTCGATCCCGCTGTCATTCGACATGGCGATGATAAGATCCTTGGTCTGGAAAGCAATCGATTCGAGGGTAGCCCGGGCGATTGTTGACCGGTTGGTTCCGTGTGTGATTCCGAAGATCGCCCCCTTGGCTTTGTCGTCCCAGTAGGGGGCGCCAAGTCCCACAAAGGCCGGTACCACGTAAACGCCTTCACAGTCAGGTGTCTGTTCGGCAACTGTCTCGCTTTCCGAAGATGTATGAATCAGGCCCAGTCCGTCCCGCAGCCATTGTATCGCAGATCCTGCAACAAAGACGCTTCCCTCGAGAGCATACTCAACCTGCCCGCCCATTCCCCATGCTATCGTCGTCAGCAGTCCTGACTTCGAATGAATAGGCTTCGAGCCGGTATTCATCAGAAGAAAGCAGCCTGTCCCGTATGTGTTTTTTGCAAGGCCGGGCTCAAAGCAGGCCTGCCCGAAAAGGGCTGCCTGCTGGTCTCCTGCAACTCCGGCGATCGGTATTTCACGTCCGAAAAAGTTATGGGGTTCCGTCACTCCGAATTCCCCGGATGACGACCGGACCTCCGGCAGCATATTCTCAGGCACATCCAGAAGTGCCAGCAATTCCTTGTCCCAGCACA
>Ga0209748_1000608_pt1 | contig 18543 bp, 16 predicted proteins | sample BarGraIncu00421A_FD_185490 | JGI IMG/M metagenome (GOLD analysis project Ga0209748, IMG submission 185490) | Arctic peat soil microbial communities from Barrow, Alaska - Barrow Graham LP Incubations 004-21A (SPAdes) (version 2) | ecosystem: Environmental > Terrestrial > Soil > Wetlands > Peat... | reverse complement strand
GCGTTGCGCTGCGCGTAGTCGTACTTGTTGTTGTTGAACATCACAAAGGTCTCATCGGTCTCGCCCGCGAGGCGCTTGATGGGCGTCACCCACTCCTCGAGCTCCTCCTTCGAGTAGAGGTAGTCGAAGCGGTCCGCGGAGGTGGTCGTGCTGGCGAACCAGGTGTCGGCGTTGCGCCCGTGCATGCGGAGGTAGGCCCAGTCGGTGGTGGCCGCGGACAGCGACGGCATGGTGGTCTGCCCGGGGAACTGCGGGTTGTCCACGCTCACGTAGCTCAGACCGCGCTCGCGCAGGAACCTGAGCGTGCGGTCGAGACGCCGATCGTCGACCCACGACGGGTGGCGGAACTCGACCAGCGTGCGGTAGCCGTCGAGCTTGCCGGCCACGTACTCCAGGTAGGCGAGGTTCCGGCGCTCCTCGCCCGCCGTCTTGGCGGTGAAGTACGGCGGGAACTGCATCAGGATGCCGCCCAGCTTGCCGGCTTCGCGCAGCGGCTCGATCGCGTCGAGGAACAGGTGGAAGGACGCGTCGACCATGTCGGGCTCGGCGTGACGGACCCTCCCGCGGGTCGAGTCGTACGCGTAGTCCCGGAGTTCGGGCGCGAGCATCCGCTCATCGACCTCGTGCCCGGTCATCAGCCCGTAGGCCTTCACGTGGAAGATGAAGTCGTCCGGGGTGCGCTTGGCCCAGGCCTCCGCGTACTGGCGTCGCGGTATCGCGTAGAACGGCGAGTCGACCTCGACCGTGCCGAACTTCGTGGCGTAGTAGCGCAGCCGCTCCTCGGGCGTGGTGACCCCCTTCGGATACCAGAGGCCCACCATCGTCTTCTCGGTCCATGAGCAGGTACCCACGCGGACTCGTCCCATGCGACGAGTGTACCCGCCAGCCCCTGCCAACGCGTAGCGCGACGGTGCCTCCGGGCATACCATCGTGCGGTACCCATTCCCGCCCGTCGGAGGACCCGTGGAAGACACGATCATCCGTCCTGCCGTTGGCACGGACGCAGCCGCCATGGCGGCGATCTACAACCAGGCCGTGCTCCATTCGACCGCCACGTTCGACACGGAGCCCGAGACGACCGTGGAGCGCGAGCGCTGGCTCGACGAGCACACGGCGCCGCAGCACCCCGTGCTCGTCGCCGAACGCGACGGACACGTCGTCGGGTGGGCGTCGCTTTCGCGCTACTCGGCGCGTTGCGCCTACGAGGCGACCGTGGAGGCCTCGACCTACATCGACGAGTCAGAGACCGGCCGGGGACTGGGGAGCGCGCTCAGCGAGGCGCTCCTGGAGGCGGGCCGCACGGGCGGCGTGCACGCGGTGCTCGCCCGGATCTGCACCGAGAACGCCGCATCGCTTGCGATGGCACGCAAGCTCGGCTTCTTCGAGGTCGGCGTGATGCGCGAGGTCGGCACGAAGTTCGGCCGGTCCCTCGACGTCATGATGCTGGAGAAGCTCCTGTAGCGCGCGGCTATACTCTGGGCATCGCACGAGCTCTTCGAGAAGGACTCCCGATGACGCCGACCGGCGCGACCTCCACGGCACGGCACACCCGCCACTCCGCGTCGCCCGTACGCACCCTTCCGCGCGCAGCGAAGTGGAGCGCGCTCGCCGTCGGGGCGGCGCTCGTCCTGGGAGCCGCCGCCATCGCCGGGAGCTCCGAACGGAGCTTGCGAGCGCCCGCCGAGACCAACGGGCTCGGCGCAGGCGCGAGCCGCGCAGTGAGCGGGCCCCCGGCGGTGGTGGCTGCAGTCGTGCCGACCGCGACCGCCCAGCCCACCCCCACCGCTCCCGCCACGATCACGATCGTCGCGGTCGGCGACCTCCTGTTCGACAGCAGGCCGCGACGCATGATCGATGCGAAGGGCCCGGCAGCACCGCTGGCGAAGGTCGCCTCCCGGCTGCGCGGAGCGGACCTCACGATCGCGAACCTCGAGTCGACGCTGTCGAACCGGGGCGCCCCCGTCCTCGGCAAGCCCGCCAACCTCATCTTCAACGGACACCCGAAAGGCGCCCTCACGCTTGCCTCGGCGGGGATCGACGTGGTCTCGAACGCGAACAACCACGCGATGGACCACGGACGGATCGCCCTCGCTGACACGATCGCGGCGCTCGACAAGGCGGGGATCAAGCACGCGGGTGCGGGCCTGAACGCGACCCGGGCGTGGGCGCCGGCCTATCTCGTCGTCAAGGGACGCCGCGTCGCCTACGTCGCCGCGACCCAGATCGTGCCCTCGTACTTCCTCCCGAGCGCGACCCGCGCCGGGGTCGCGAACGGGCGCGATATGAAGCGCCTGGTGGCGACGGTCAAGGCCGCCCGCAAGAAGGCGGACATCGTGATCGTCTCCGTGCACTGGGGGATCGAGCGCTCCTACACCGCCAACGTCGGCCAGAAGCGCGACGCACGGGCGCTGATCGACGCGGGAGCCGACCTTGTGCTCGCCCATCACCCGCACGTGCTACAGGGGATCGACACCTACAAAGGCAAGCTCATCGCCTATTCGCTCGGCAACTTCCTCTTCCCGTACAAGTCGGCCTCCGGGCGCGAGTCGTTCATCCTCAGGTTCCAGTACGGCCCGAAGGGCGTGGCGAACATCACCGCCGTCCCCGTCTACCTCGGCGCATGGGGTGAGCCGATCGTGCAGACCGGCTCAAGGGCGCGGACCATCTTGGGCAGGCTCGCGGCGGCGAGCAAGCCGATGGGCACGAGGGTGACCATCAAGAACAGCGTCGGCTACGTCCGGCCGTAGGCCGGCTCGCATCCGCGCCTCCGCGGCGATGCGCTACCATCGACGGCAGCGCTCACCGCACCGGCAGAAGTGAAGGAACGGCCCAAGCTCCATGCGCATCGGCTTCTTCACCGACACGTACACACCGCAGATCAACGGCGTCGTCTCCTCGATACGCCTGTTCGCCGACGCGCTCGAGCGTCTGGGACACGAGGTCTACATCTTCGCGCCCACACCCCGGCAGCCGAGCGACGGTCCGCGAATCGTCCGGATCCCGTCCGTCCCGTTCGCGTTCCAGCCCGAGATGCGCTTGGCGTCGATCTACTCGGCACAGGCCTACCGGCTGGCGCGTCAGGCCAACCTCGACGTGATCCACAGCCACGACCCCTTCGCGATCGGGCTGTTCGGCCTCGCGGTCGCCAAGCGGTTCCGCCTCCCCTACGTCCACACCTACCACACGCTCTACCCCGAGTACGTCCACTACGTCTGGGAGACGCGGTTCACACGCGCCATGGCCGAACGGCTCTCCCGCGAGTTCTGCGACCAGTGCGATCTCGTGCTCGCACCCTCGACCAAGATCCAGAAAGCGCTGGACGGGTGGGGCGTGACGGCGCCGATCGTGACGCTGCCCACGGGGGTCGACACCGGGAGGTTCGGCCTCACCGACCCGAAGGCCGCCGCCGCACTGCGGGCCCGGTTCGGCATCCCCGAGCGCGACCGCCTGCTGATCTTCGTGGGGCGTCTCGGCCTCGAGAAGAACATCGATCTGCTCGTCGAGGCGACTGCGCTCCTGAAGACCCCCGGAGCGCGGCTGCTCCTCGTCGGCAACGGCCCGCACCGCCCCGACCTGGAGCGTCACATCGCGCGCCTCGGCATCGGCGACCGCGTGACCTTCACGGGCTACCTGGAGCGCGACGACGTCGCCGCCGCCTACGCGGCCTCCGACGCGTTCTTCTTCGCGTCGCTGTCCGAGACGCAGGGACTCGTCGTCGCGGAGGCCATGGCCTCGGGCCTGCCGGTCATCGCGGTCGACGACCTCGCGATCGCCGACGCGGTGACCGACGGCGTGAACGGGCTGCTCGTACCCGAACGCGCGGCGGACCTGGCGGCCGCGGCCGACCGCGTGCTCGGCGACCCCGAGCTGCGCGCCCGCATGGGCGAGGAGTCCGTGCAGCGGGCCGACGCGCTGTGCATCGACCTCATGGCGACGCGCCTAGCCGGCCTGTACGGCGACGTGATCGCCGGCAGGAAGCCGCGCCGCAGCGCCCGCGCCACCATCGACGCCTCGCGCGTCGGGCGCCAGATCGCTCGTCTGCGTCGCCGCAGCCGGGCCATCATCCGTCACTACCTCTAGGCTCCCGCTCATCGTTTGCCTGCGAACACCCGTTCGAAGTAGAATCGAACACGTGTTCGTTCCAACCGGCAACGACGGAGGCACCCGTGCAGCCCATGCAGACCGCGGAGCGCCCGGCGGAGACGATCGGTGACGTTCTCGCCTCGCTCAACAGCGCGCAGTACGACGCGGTGACGCATGACGACTCGCCGCTGCTCATCGTCGCCGGGGCCGGGACCGGCAAGACCACCACGCTCGCCCACCGGGTCGCGTGGCATCTCTCCAACGGCATCGACCCGCGTCGCATCCTGCTGCTGACCTTCACGCGCCGTGCGGCCCAGGAGATGACGCGCCGCGTCGACGGGATCCTCCGGCGCCTGCGTGGCGACGGCACGCGGCTGCCGGGCGGCGAGGCGGTGTGGGGCGGCACGTTCCACGCGATGGGGACGCGCCTGCTGCGCCTGCACGGGGCGTCGATCTCGCTCGACCCCGGGTTCACGATCCTCGACCGGGGCGACTCCGAGGACCTCATGGGAGTCGTGCGCTCGCAGCTCGGGCTCTCGCGCACCGACCGCCGCTTCCCGCAGAAGAGCACCTGCATGGACATCTACAGCCGCACCGTGAACTCGCAGCGGCCGCTGGCCGACGTGCTCCGGTCCTCCTTCCCGTGGTGCCTCGAGCACGAGGACGACCTGAAGCGGCTGTGCGGCGAGTACGTCGAGCGCAAGCTCGACACCGGCGTGCTCGACTACGACGACATCCTGCTCTACTGGCTCGGGCTGCTCGAGGACCCGGCCGCCGGCGCCGAGGTCCGCAAGCGGTTCGACCACGTGCTGGTGGACGAGTACCAGGACACCAACGCGCTGCAGGCGCGCATCGTGGCGCTGCTGCGGCCCGACGGGACCGGCGTGACGGTCGTGGGGGACGACGCGCAGTCGATCTACTCCTTCCGGGCCGCCGACATCCGCAACATCCTCGACTTCCCGGCGATGTTCCCGGGGACCGACGTCCTGCCGCTCGAGCAGAACTACCGCTCGACCCAGCCGATCCTCGAAGCGACGAACCGCGTGATCGCCCTCGCCACGGAACGCCACGAGAAGAACCTGTGGACCGCCCGTACCGGTGGCGAGTCGCCGGCCGTCGTCACCTGCAACGACGAGGACGAGCAGACCGACTTCGTCATCCGGCGCGTCCTCGAGTTGCGGGAGAGCGGCGTGCTCCTGAAGCATCAGGCGGTGCTGTTCCGCGCCACGCACCACTCGCTGCCGCTCGAGATGGAGCTGCAGCGCCGCAACATCCCCTACCGGAAGTACGGCGGGCTCAAGTTCACCGAGACCGCCCACGTCAAGGACCTCGCGGCGGTGCTGCGGCTCGCGGAGAACCCGCGCGACCTTTCCGCGGGGCTGCGCGTGCTCACGTTGCTCCCGGGTGTCGGACCGACCTCCGCGCAGCGCCTCATGGACACGTTGGCCGAGAGCGGCTGCGACTTCCTCGCGTGGGCCGACCTGCCCGCGCCGGCGCCGGCCGCCAAGTTCGCGTGGGCGTCGCTCGTCGGGCTGATGATCGCGCTGACGCGGCCCGAGCCCATGGACCTGCCCTCACAGGTCCACGCGGTGCGCGAGGTCTATGCGCCGCTGCTGGAGCGCAAGTACGACAACGCCACGGCGCGGCTGCGGGACCTCGAGCAGATCGAGCGGCTGGCCTCCCGCTTCTCCGACCGCCTGTCGATGCTCGCCGACATGGCGCTCGATCCGCCCGCCTGGGCCGAGGAGTTGGCCGGGCCGCCCGTGCTCGACGAGGACTACCTCATCCTGTCGACGGTGCACTCGGCCAAGGGGCTCGAGTGGGACGCCGTGTACGTGATCCACGCCGCGGACGGCAACATCCCGTCGGACATGGCCACCGGCTCGGTGGACGAGATCGAGGAGGAGCGGCGCCTGTTCTATGTCGCCTGCACGCGCGCGAAGGACTGGCTCTACGTCTGCTTCCCGCTGCGCTACTACAAGGCTCCGCGCAACAACCACAGCGACGCGCACGGCTACGCGCAGCTCACCCGGTTCCTGGCTGAGGGTCCGCGCGCGGCGTTCCGCGACGAGCCGGGCGGGAGCGGTCGCGCCGAGGTCGACGAGCCCGCCGACCCGACGGTCAGCGGCGAGGCGCTTCGCGGTAGGCTGCGCGCCATGTGGTCCTAGCGCGGTCACGCCGGGCGCCCGTTCGTCGGGACCCCCGTGTGGTCGGACCGCACGCGGGTATGCATTCTTGGGCGCAGCGCGCCCGACGCGCAGTGCCCGTCGGCCCTTTGGGGGCGAGCACGATGCCGCAGTTCTTCACCGCACTCATCCTCGCGTTGACGGCCGTGGTCGTGATCGGCGCCGTCCTGTTCGTTCTGGCCATGATCGGGATCGACCTGGCGGCCGGCATCAACGCGATCGTGGTGGGCGCACGCCGCCGCGCCGGCCACACCGGGCACACCGCCCACGTCGGGCACGCCTAGGCGAACCAGCTCGCCGACGTGACGTAGACCGCGGCGGCGACCGGCCCGACGAGCGGCAGCAGCGAGAGCAGGCCTACCTGCAGGTACAGGCCGACGGACAACGCGCCCGCCAAAGCGCACACCGCCGCGATCGCCGCGAAGTGCCACGTTCGATGCCCGCCTCCTCCGCGACGCGTCGCCTCGCCCACCACGCCGCCGTACAGCAGCAGACCCAGGAAGAAGAAGGGGACGAAGCGGGCGAGCGGCGCCGCCACGACCGCGGCGACGAGGCCGTAGGCGGCTCCGAGCGCGAGTTGGCGCGGTTTGACGCCGCCCTTGGTGATCTTGGCGCGGCCGCACTCCTTGCACTTGTAGCCGACGGGCGACACCACCATGTCCTTCGGACACATGTAGCGACCGCACTCGGGGCACGAGACGTTCGCCTCGACCCCGGGATGCCAGGCACATTCGGGCATACCGCTCAGACCGCCCTTCTCAATGATCGATGCACGCCCCCGGCGAGCAGGGCACACGCGCCGCTCGCGAGCGGCGCTACCAGGTCCAGGTGCCGGGACCGCCCTTGAACGGCCCGACCACATCGCTCGTGATCCATCCCCCGTAGAACCCGCCCTCCTGGGGCGACACCCGTTCGCCGTCGACGAAGACCTCGTCCACGCGCCCGGGATAGAAGGCCACGTGCCCGCGGATCGCCTCGAAACCGGGGAGCGGGTCGGGGTAGACCCACGCGACGCTCCGCACGCCCCGACCGTCGAGGGAGAGGTCGTAGTAGCTCGCCATGCCCTTGTTCTCGCACTCGGTGTGAAGGCGGCTCAGCGTCAGCAGCTCGAGGCGGACGTGATGCGGCGGGATGTAGAAGACCGGAGGATGCGAGGTCTCCAGCACGCGAAGCGCCTGACGGGTGTCCGCGATCGTCACGCCTCCGAAACGCACCACGACATGGCGCGACGAAGCTTCGACGCGCGGAGGCCGCGGGTAGTCCCACACCGATTCCTGGCCCGGTCCCGGCTCGATCCGCTCGGTCATCGCGCTCCTTCCACACGCGGATAATACCGCGGCGGTGCAGCGCGAGAGAGGCGCACGAGCTACTCGGGGACCACCTCGATGTCCAGTCCGCTGAACCTCTTCTTGGCGGCGTACATCCTCTTGTCGGCGGCGACCAGAGCGGCGTCCAGCGACCGGGGCGCGTGCGGATACGACACCACGCCCGCGGAGACCCGCAACTCCGGCTTCCCCGCCTCCGACGGCACGTCGATCACCTTCCGGACGACGGCGCCGGCCGCCTCGGGCCCCAGCGGCAGGACCAAGGAGAACTCGTCCCCGCCCGTGCGGCCCAGCACGTCGATCCTTCTCACGCTGCCCGCCGCGTGACGGGCGAACCGCACCAACGCCTCGTCGCCCGCCTGGTGTCCCTGCGAGTCGTTGATCTCCTTGAACCGGTCCAGGTCCATCGCGACGATCGTGAACGGCGTGCCGTCGCGCTGCGACCGGGCGATCTCTCGCTCCGCGAGCTCGAAGAACCCGCGACGGTTGAGCAGGCCCGTCAGTTGATCGTGGACGGCGCTCGCCTGCGCGAACTCGAGGACCTTCCGAAGCTCCCATGTGAGGAACGCGAGGATCACCAAGGTGACCACTCGCATCGCATCCACGGCGACGGTGGCCATCGTGAGGGGCACGCCCCGGCTCACCAGGTTCTCGAGACTGCCGAGCGACGACCCGAGGAGCACGGTGATGCCGCTCGCGAGCGGCGTCGACAGCCACGCGACGATGACCACGACGAGAGCGAGCGGCATGACGAGCGGGACGCTGGGATCCAGCAGCACGTCGCCGACGACGATGAGGGCCGCCGCAGCCACCCCCACGGCCGCGCCGCTCCAGGTGCCGAGTCTGAACCGGGAATCGGTCACACGACGAACCAAGCGGTCCGAGAACGGACCGTCCCCCACGTGCGACCGGGACCGGCGGGACATCGGATCCTCAATGTCGGAACCTCACCCCGTCATGGGGTCTTCTACCGTGCATGTACCGCCGTGCGGAACGCGGCAAACCGGTCTGCGGGAGGCGCCTGCGCGTTCGCGGGGACATCGGCGGCAGGACGGCCGCGGCCGATTCCGCTACAATCGTCGGGTGCCTTTACCTCCTGACGCTCGGTTCGTCAGGACCCCGCGAGTCTGCGGATGCCCTGTCCCCGTGCGTTGGAGGCTCCGTGTCCGATCTACTTCTTGGCAGCCGCCGCGTCTGGCGCCTCTTCATCGTCTGCGCTCTCGCCGCTGTCTCGTTCGCGGCGACCGGCCCGGTACAAACGGCCAGCGCGGCCCCCTCGATCCATTCGATCATCACCGCCTGCACGACCGCAGCCGGCTTCGGCTCCCTCGACGTCACCGCGATGAAGAAGATCGCCGACTACGAGAGCCACGACCATGCGTCGAGCCACAGCAGGTCCTGCTGGGGCCTCTTCCAGCTCTCGACCAGCATGGTCAAGGGCCACCCCTGGTCGGACCCCACGTGGAACACGAGGCGCGCCCTGAGGTACATCAAGAGCCGCTACGGGACGCCGCGCAAGGCGTGGGCGCACATCCGGAAGGCCGGCTGGTACTAGGCCGGTCCCCCGCCGCGCTTCGGGCGTGGCGATCCGCTCGGACCCCTCACGGGCACGCTGCGCGCGCTACCTCACCGTGATGTAGTGGTAGCCGCTGTAGCTGGCCGCGTGCCCCGCGTCCTCGTGCAACGCACGCACGCGCCATCTGCCCTTGTGCGGGAGCGACACGCTCGCGCGGTACTTGGTCTTCGTACGGGAGTAGTAGTAGCGCCGGGCGCGCACGCTGTGGTGGTAGACCCACGCCCCCTGCGAGTTCCGCAGGTAGAACTTCAGCGTCGCCAGATAGGTGCCGCTCGTGTGCCGAGGCGCCACGTAGCCGTACACGGTGAAGGCCTGACCGCGCGACACCCCGTACGGCGCGATCGGCGTCGAGACGGTCGCGAAGGGCTTGACGGACCAGGTCAGCCAGTACGTCCCCTCGCCCGCGAACGCGTGCGCCTGCAGGTAGTAGTAGCCGGTCGCCGGCGCCCGGTACCCCACGGTCTTCGGATAGAGCGACCCGTCCGCCTTCGCGACGGGCATTGCGCGGCGCGTGTCCGTGGCCTCGCGGCTGTACAGGTAGAGGTCGAAGTCGGTCGACACACCCTCCACCACGGAAGACCCCGTCAGCGACGCGGATATCCACTGACCGGCATACGCGTGCACCCTGTAGATGTCGTCGGTGTCGGTCGTGACGCCCAGCTCGCCGAAGATCCTGGTGGACAGGGCTGGGACGCCCGTGATGTTGTCGTCCGGCGCCCGCGTGGTGGACCAGTCGAGTTGGTACGCCGTCGGATCGCCGCCGCTGTAGACGTCGACGTAGTAGTAGCCGGTCGACTCGGCGACGTACTCGAGGGACTTCGACTCGCCGTACGTCGTCGCCTGGGCGACCGAGGTGTCGAAGGCGTCGGTAATCTGGGTCGGGTCGAACAGGTAGAGCATCGGAGGCGGATCCGTCGTCTCCTGGGGCGTCAGCGTGCAGTCGATGCTCTGCCCCGCCTGCAGGTGCACCTTGTAGACATCGTCGGTGTCGGACAGCCCACCCACCGTCCCGAACACGGGCGACGCCGGCGCCGGTACGCCGGGGATGTCGTCATCGGGGTTGAAGGGATCGACGGTCGTCCAGTCGAGCTCGTAGGACCCGGACCCCTTGAAGGCGTAGACCATCAACGAGTAGGTCCCGGGGGCGGTCGCCACGTAGCGGAGCAGCTCGTCGGGGTAGGCGGACTCGCGCTTCATGATCGGCACGTCGACATCGATGCTCGTCGACCCCGGCCCGTAGAGCCACAGGTCGTAGTCGACGCCCGGCAGGCCGGCCATGTACACGCTGAGCTGCTCATCGGTCTTCAGGTCGATCCGGTAGATGTCACGGAGGTCTCCGTTCTGGCTGAGGGTGCCCTTGACCGGCGTGGCCGGCAGCACGATGCCGGGCAGGTTGTCGTCCGAGACGCCGGCGCGCGTCCACGTGACCGTGTAGAGGCCCTCGCCCGTGTGCGCGGAGGCATCAAGGTAGTACACGCCCGTGACAGCAGCGGTGTAGGAGACCCTCGCAGGGTCCGAGCCGGGAGAGCCGCTGGTGACGACGCTCCCCGTCGCCTCGAGGCCGGTAGCGTCCGGACCGTACAGGAGCAGGTCGAAGTCCGCCCCCGGGGGCATGGTGAGCGCGGCGTCCAGGGTCTGTCCCTGGCCGAGATAGACGCTGTAGACGTCGTTCGGGTCCACGTCGGCGGCCAGCGTCCCCGCCACCGGGGACGCGGTCAGTGCGACCCCCGGGATCTGGTCATCCGCGCTCGACCCGGGTGGGGTCACCGCACGGTCCGCGCGTACGAGCCCCCCGATGTCGGCGTTCAGAGGGGCCGCGGTCCCGAGGACCCTCGCGATGGTCTCCGACGCGGTCGCAGTCGCGTTCACGCTCCACACGAGCGCGGTGACTGCGCTGACGAAGGGAGAGGCCATCGAGGTGCCGCTCAACGGCTCGTAGCCGCCTCCGAGGGTCGTGGAGAGGATGTTGACGCCCGGCGCGGCGATGTCCACGCCGATCCCGTGATTCGAGAAGGTGGCCCGGGCGTTGGAGGAGTCCGTCGCGCCGACGCCGATGACCTGGTCGTAGCCCGCCGGGTAGCTGGCGCTGCCCAAGCCCTCGTTGCCTGCCGCAGCGACCACGATGCAGCCTTTGAGCTGCGCGTACGCCACGGCGTCGCCCATGGTCGCGTCCGACGGGCCGGCGAGCGAGAGGTTGATGATCTTCGCGCCGGCGTCGGCGGCGTATCGGATGCCGGCCGCCACGCCGATGGTGTCGCCGGAACCCTTGGAATCCAACACCTTGACCGGCAGGACCCTGCACTCGGGCGCGACGCCTGCCACGCCGATGCCGTTGTCGGCGGTCGCGGCGATGATGCCGGCCACATGTGTCCCATGGCCGTTGTCATCCACGGCGTCGGAATCGCCGTTCACGAAGTCGTAGTCGTTGGCGGTGTCCACGCGGTCGACGAGGTCGGGGTGGGTGTAGTCGACGCCGGTGTCGACGACCGCGACCACCACGGCGCTCTTGCCGCGCGTCACGGTCCACGCTTGCGGTGCGTGGATCGCCGTCAGGCCCCACTGCTCAGAGAACCGGGGGTCGAACGACGCCTTGCGGTAGACGTAGTTGGGCTGCACCCACGCGACTCCCGCCGAGTCCTTCGCGAACTGGGTGAACACCGGATCGCTCACGCCCCCCGGCGCCGTGACCAGCAGGAGGGCGCCGTCTCCCTTCACGTGCTCGACCGTCCCGCCGCGCGCTTCGAGCGCGCGCTGCGTGGACGGCGCGACGATGCTCGAGTCGAGGACGACCACAAGCTCGCCGGGGACGGACGGTGCCAGCGGGTCGATCACGGCCGGCGCCTGGGCGGCGGAGTACGTGACCCTGGTGTCGATGACGGAGCGCGAGGGGATCGGTCCGACCGCCGACGCCATCGCCTTCGCGGGAATCGGGGAGGTCGTCTTCTTGGCGGCGCCTGCGGCGGCCGCCGGAGGCTTCACCGCGGGGCGCGTGAGCACGCCTCCCAGGGCCGGGGGATCGTTGCCGAACGCCCAGCCGGGCGGCACCGCGATCGCTGCCGTGACCGTGACCGCCAAGAGGAGTGAGAGGACCCTGCCGGATTGCGCGCGCATCGGTCTCCTTCGTCGGACCCCGCAACGCGGGGATGCGCAGCCGGCTGCTCCGCTCCGGCTCGTCTGTGATTGTAATCGGCACGAGCGCGGCCCGCTTGACTGATGGCTGACGGGGCGCCGTACGGCGCCCCCGGTCCGCGCCTCAGGGAACGCCCACGCGACACAACAAGAGCCCCGGACTCCGGGGCTCTTGTTGGAAGCGGTTCGTGACGGGATCGGCCGGGGCTCTAGCCGCGCAGGATCCAGAGGAATGCCGGGCGCGGGACGCGGACCCGCGGCATATGACGCTCGCGGCGCATCGCGACACCCACGCGATGCGCGGTGTCGGTCAGGCGGACCGGGATCGTCATCGGCTGCTGCATCCGCATCGCGATCGCGGCGGCCGCCAGGGCGGCGACCAGGGCCAGTGTGTACGTCACGACAGGCGCCCCGGATCCGAGCTGGAGTGCGACGACCGCGAAGAACGCGGCGCCGCCCCACGAACCCGCGAGCGCGCCGCCGAGGATGCCGCGCACGGCCTCCTGGCCATCGCGCCTGTGTGAGCAGGCCGTCATGAACGCGAGCACCACGGGGAGCGGAGCCAGCAGGCCGGCAAGGTGAGGTCCGAGCACGCCCGCGCCCGTCGTGATGCCGACAACCGCGATGCTCGCCACCGTCATCTTGAGCAGCATCGAGAAGACGCCCGACTTCCGGACCGGACCGCAGGTCGCCGGCCGGCTGGCGGCCGCAGACAGGGCGGCGAGTACGACCAAGACCAGGACCGCGACCCAAGCGACCGGAAGGTCGATGAAGGAGAGGCCCCAAGCCACGGAGAGGCATGCGGCATAGGCGAGCGGCAGAGTGAGCCACCAACGGGCGCGTCGCGCGAGCAGCGAGTACCACGCGATGAACGCGCCGGTGGCGAGAAGGCCCAGAAGGGTGCCACGGGCGGCCGATTCGGCGAAGTGCGGTCCGTGCTCGATGAGCAGGAGGACCGAGATGGGGCCCGAGATCAGCGGGAGGCCGAGCAGCCAGCCACCGACGGCTGCGCCCCAGCGCCAAGCGGCGAACGACCCGGCTGCGAGGAGCAGCGGGGCCAGGAGTACTTTCATCACAAGCAAAACCACAACGGACTCCAGACACCAGCCAAGAAGAACTTCTTCCTCCTGTATCTTCGGCCCGATTGAGCGTAGAGTCTATTTGCTCTTTTCTTCTACTAGCATCGTATATTTCTTCGCTCGACTGGATAGGAGGTCGTATGCTCAACATCAACCGCCTGCGCATCCTCCGCGAGGTCGCCGAGCGTGGGACGATCGCGGCAGCTGCAGAGGCGCTCTACCTGACCCCTCCGGCGGTCTCGCATCAGCTCGCGGTGCTCGAGCGGGAGGTCGGCGTGCCGCTGCTCGAGCGCACTCCCCGCTCGGTCCGCCTCAACGAGGCGGGACGCCGTCTCGTCGACCGCTCCGAGGTGATCCTCGCGGAGTGCGAGGCGGCCGTTGCCGACGCGCAGGCGACCGCGGCCACGGTCAGCGGCACCGTCCGGCTCTCGGTGTTCCAGACGGCCGCGCAGAGCATGGCGCTCCCCGCGCTCGTAGCGCTTCGACACGACCATCCCGATCTCGTGGTGCTGACCAGCGACCTTGAGCCGGCCCGCGCGGTACGGGCGCTGAAAGCCGGCCGGCTCGACATCGCGCTGTCGAGCGAATGGGACTTCGTGCCGGTGCCGGCTGACCCCGGCATCGACCGGCATGACATGTTCGCGGAACCTGTCATGGCCCTGCTTCCCGCTGGTCATCCGCTTGCGGGAGGTCCCGTTCACCTGCGCGATCTGCTGGGGGAGGACTGGTGTATCGCCGGGGAGACGGCGTCGAGCCGTCAGGCGATACACCGTGTCGCCCGGGCGGCCGGCTTCGAGCCGCGTGTCGTGTTCGAGAGCAACTACTTCCGCGCGATCGGATCGGCCGTCGAGGCCGGACTGGGCGTCGGGATCACGCCCCGCATGACCGACCTTCGCGGCCTCGACCTGGCCATCGTCCCTCTCGTGGAGCCCACACTGGAGAGGCGTGTCTACGCCGCGGTGCGCAAGGGCTCCGGCGGAGCTCCCGCGATCCGCGCCGTGCTCGATGCGCTCGCCGCGGCAGCGGAGCGGCAGGGGCAAGTGTAGGCGCGGTAGCGGCATGAAGCCCCCGGCGCGATCGCAGGGGCTTCAGACAGGCCCGTCCGCTGCTCTGTGCCCGTCAGTCTGCGGTCGCGGGGGCGGGCAGGAGTGCCGGCCGCGCTGCATCGAGCCGTCGAAGCACGCCGCGCAGGCGCAGCGAGTTGCCCACGACGAGCAGGCTGCTCGACGCCATCGCGATCGCCGCGATGGCCGGCGTGATCAGCCCCAGCGCCGCGAGCGGCAGCGCGACGGCGTTGTAGGCGAGCGCCCACCCGAGATTCTGCCGGATAATGCGCCGCGTGCTTCCCGCTGCCGAGATGAACCACGGAACGAGGTTGAGGTCGTCCCGGTCGAGGACGATGTCGGAGGTCTGGCCTGCGATATCGGTCCCTCCCGCGACCGTCACGCTCAGGTCCGCGCGTGCCAGCGAGGGCGCGTCGTTCACGCCGTCGCCAACCATCGCCACCGTCGCACCCGCGGATTGCAGTCGCGCCACCTCCTCGGCCTTCAACTCGGGCGTGAGGCGGGACAGGTGGCGCGCGATGCCGAGTTCGGCTGCGACCGCCTGCGTGGTCTCCTCGCTGTCGCCCGAGAGCAGGACCGGCCCCAACCCGCGATCGCGCAGCTGTGCGACGGCCCCGCGGGCCGCGGGATCGATCTGGTCGCGCAGCGCGAGGAAGCCGAGGAGCTGCGTGCCGCGCCCCACCCACACCACGGTCTCGCCGTTGGCGGCATGCCCGCGCGCCTCTTCGACGAGCTGCTCATCGGGCTGCTCGGGCATCATCTCGAGGCGCCCGACCACCACCCGCGTGCCGTCTCCCACGACCGCGGAGGCGCCCAGGCCCGGCGTGGGCTCGAAGTCGCGTGCGGGGTCCGGCGGCGAGGAGGCTGCGACGATCGCAGCGGCGAGCGGGTGCTCGGAGTACTGCTCGACCGAGGCCGCAGCTCGCAGGAGCTCGGCGCGGGAGAGCCCGGCCGAACCCGACACCTCGAGCCGACCGAGCGTGACGGTCCCCGTCTTGTCCAACACCACGAGCGACGTCTGCCCGGCGTTCTCGAGGGCGGCGCCGTTGCGCACGAGGACGCCCTTGCGCGCGGCACCGCCCAAGGCGACGCTGACGGCGAGCGGGGTCGCCAGCCCCAGTGCGCACGGGCACGCGACCACGAGCACCGCGACCGCGGTGATGAGGGAGCGCGACAGCCCGGCTCCGGCGAGCGACCATCCCACTCCGGTGACGAGCGCGAGCGAGATGACGCCGAGCGTGAGGTAGAGCGAGACCCTGTCGGCGAGCCGCTCCGCGGGCGCTCGCGATGAGAGCGTCGTCTCTACGAGTGCGCGGATCCCCGAGAGGCGCGATGCGTCGACGCCGTGGTCGACGCGCGCTGTGAGCGCGCCGTCCACCACGAGCGTTCCGGCCCAGATGGTGTCACCGTCGTGCTTGGGCACGGTCGCGGACTCGCCGGTCAACAGCGACTCGTCGGCGTGCCCGCCACCCTCGAGCACCATCGCGTCGACCGGCACGCGCTCACCCGGCTTGACCACGATCGTGTGACCGGGCTTGAGCTGCCAGGCCGGCATCTCGTGGAGCGCGCCGGACGGCCCGAGCACCCAGGCGCGTTCGGGTTGCAGCTCCATGAGCCCGCGCACGTCCTTGCGCGCACGCGCGCCGCCGGCCATCTCGATGTACCGTCCGAGGATCACGAACTGGACGATCATCGCCACCGAGTCGAAGTACGTGGGGTGGCCGCCGACGATCGTCGCCCACGTGCTGTAGCCGAATGCGGAAAGTGTCCCGAGAGCGACGAGCGTGTCCATACCCGGCGTGCGCGCACGAAGCTCCTGCACGGCGCCCCGCAGGAACGTGAAGCCACCGTAGAACAGAGCGGGCACCGCGAGGGCGAGGGCCAGGGCCTGCACCATGCGCACCTGCGATGACACGAAGTCGCCGGCCGCGTACGCCGAGTACAGCCGGACGATGTAGATGACCATCTCCTGCATCCCGAACGCGAACGCGACGAGGACCTGGATGAGCAGCCGCTCCTCGGCGCGGCCCGACTTCTCGGGCTCGGGGCCGCCCTCCATCCTTGGTATGTAGCCGAGGCGCTCGATCCGGTGGACGAGCTCCTTGAGGTCGGTGACTCGAGGGTCGTAGTCGATGCGGCCCTTCCCCGCCGCGAAGCTCACCTGTGCATCGATCACGCCCTCGCCCTGACGCAGCACCTTCTCCACCACCTTCGCGCACGCTGCGCACCACATGCCGTCCAGCGTGAAGAAGGCGGTCTCGTGGTGCAGGCCGAGACGCTGGATGAGGCCGAGCCGGTGCTCGGGAGCATCGGCGAGGACCTGCTCGAGCATGCCGGCCTTCGCCGCGCGCTCGTAGAGCAGGGCGCAGTCCTCGGTGTCGAAGCAGTGCTCGGAGCCTTGGACGACCCGGATGACCGGGTCGCCCATGATCTCCATCCCGCACAGCTCGCAGTTCGTGCAATCGCTCATCGGCGTGCCGAGAAGGGACCGCTGCCGACCTCGGCATAGGTCCTGATCGTCACGTTGTCCTTGTTCACGTGGGGGTCGAACTCCTCGAACAGATGATCCTCGAGGACCGACGAGGCGCGATGCTCCTCGACGTCTTCCCAGCCGCTCCATTCGCTGCGGGCCACGACGCGGGTCGCGTCGGGATCGTCCACGGAATACCACGCGTCGGCGAGTACGAACCCGCGCTGGACCGGAAGCCTGATCTTCAGATAGCCGACGAGCCGTTCCAGTGACGCGCCGATCTCGAGTTGCGACATCTGGTCGTGGCGGATGTCGAATGAGACCTCATACAGATAGGGCATCTGAGCATCACCCCTGCCAGTTCACGATCAGGTAGACGAGCCAGACAACGAACGCCGTGATCATGATGATCGACGCCATGAACGGGACGCCGCCGCCGGCCTCGGAGATGACGCCGGCGAAGCTGTCGATGAAACCGTCGGGGCGCACGATCTCCCCCTCCTTCGCCTGTTCGGCGGGACGATGGCCGCGGGCGCCGGCCTTGTCCGACGTTGCGTGGTACTTGAACGCGAACGCCAGGGCCGCGCCAAAGAGCACGATCGTCCACGAAATCACGGCGAAGATCTCCGGACCGACCCTCAACACGTTGTCAGGCACGACTAGACCTCCTTCGCGTCTCTCCGGCGGCCCGGCCAGTCCGCGGGCTCCTTCTCGTTGAACGGGATGCGCTTGAGCGCTTCAGCGTCATCGAGCTGCCCTGAGTAGACGGCCCACGCCAACAGCGCCAAGGCGAAGATCACGACGAACGCCATCCACCCGGCCACGATCTGCAGTCCGAGCGTCATCGCCGCATCACCCTCCCCACTTCCCACCGGTCAGGCCAACGACGTGCGCCGTCACGTTCCAGATGTCGGTCTCATCCAGCAGCGGTTCGAATCCGTACATGTGGCTGTTCGGGATCCCTCCCCGGGTCACGCTGAAGATATAGGGGAGGTTCATGTTCTTCGCGAACGGCGCCGGATGGCCGCCCCGAAGGGTGGCTGCGCCCGGGCCGTCCCCTTGGCCGGAGGCCCCATGGCAGGTCACGCAGTACCGCTCGTAGATCGGCTTGCCGGCCGACGGCACGATCGTCGCGATCTCGCTTTCGAAGATCCCGGTGTCCGTGCGGACGTACGGGAGCGGCACGTCGCCCTTCCCGTAGTGCGACGCGTTCGATCCGGCAGGCAGTCCCGTGGTGTAGGAGTCCTTGACGTACTTCACGTCCTCCCACCGCATCCGGGTGTTCAGGAACTCACCCCACGTGGGCATCGCCGTGTCCCGCATGCCGTTGGTGATCTTCGAGAATGTGATGCCGTCGTAGTCGTTCATGATCCCCGTGACGGTCGGGGCGAGCTGCTGCTGCAGATCGGCGGGCTTGGGGCTGAGGAATGCCGCGTCCCAACCCTTCCCGTCGCCTGCCAGGCCATGGCAGTGAGCGCACTGCACGAGGAACTGCTGCCGCCCGGCGTCGTAGGTCGCGATCAGGGGAAGCTTCAGGGCCTTCATGACGGGAGTCGTCGTGATCTTCCGGTCTTCCGTCGGCTGCGGCGGCTGCGGCGTGGTCTTGGTGAACATCGTGCGGATGTAGGTCA
>Ga0209748_1000607_pt1 | contig 18549 bp, 22 predicted proteins | sample BarGraIncu00421A_FD_185490 | JGI IMG/M metagenome (GOLD analysis project Ga0209748, IMG submission 185490) | Arctic peat soil microbial communities from Barrow, Alaska - Barrow Graham LP Incubations 004-21A (SPAdes) (version 2) | ecosystem: Environmental > Terrestrial > Soil > Wetlands > Peat... | reverse complement strand
TTTAAATTTTTTATACTTCTAATTGTATACCTTTTTTCCAAAGAATGAAATAGCTATTAGGAAATTTGATAGGCTAATAAATTGTTTATTTAATAAAAATATGGGTATTTAATATGTTAAGTAAATAATTTACTATTTCAAAATAAAAAAGTGGAGGTTTAACAATGAAAATCGTGGAAAAAACCAAAGAAAATTTAAAAAAATGCATGTGTATGAAATGTCCAAGCTACAATTTTGCCTGTAAAGTAAGGGCAATGCCGGGTAATGTGATTTTAAAGGTTGGTAACATGGAAAAGAGAATCCATGCAGAAGCCATGTTTTGTGCCTATGAACCAAGCCATTGCATTGATGAAGAAAAAGGCTGCAACTGTAAACAATGCGAGGTACATAAAGAATACGACCTTAAAAAAGAATATTTTTGTGTGGTTCAAGGTGGCAAATAGATAACCTTAGTTTGAGTAATGTTTCATTATTTAACATCAAACAAAAAAACAGCCCAATATTTTGAGCTGTTTTTTGTTTGACTAATTATCTGGCTTTACGCCAGTGTCTTTTTGTATTCAATATACTCATCATAAGATGATAGACGGTCCAGAGTACCTTCTCCGGAAATTTCGATGATGCGATTAGCCACCGTTTCCATAAACTGATGGTCATGGCTTGCAAAGAGAAGAACACCTTTAAATTCCATGAGGCCATTATTGACTGCGGTGATTGATTCAAGATCCAAATGGTTGGTGGGTTGATCCATAACCAGGATGTTGGATGCATTCATCATCATTTTAGAGAGCATGCAACGGACCCGTTCCCCTCCGGATAAAACCTGCACTTCTTTATAAATATCATCCCCTGAAAAAAGCATTCGCCCCAGGAATGACCGAATATAGGTTTCGGTGATTTCTTCGGTATATTGCTGTATCCATTCGCATACATTCAGGCTGCAGTCATTGAAAAATTCGCCATTGTCTTTTGGAAAATAGGACTGACTGGTGCTGACTCCCCATTTGAAACTGCCTTCATCCGGTTCTATTTCTTCCTTAAGAATTTTGAATAACGTGGTCATTGCGATTTCATTATCGGAAACAAAAGCAATTTTATCATTCTTGTTCACTCGAAAACTCACATTGTTTAAAACTTTAACGCCATCAATGGTTTTGGATAAATGCTCAACACTGAGAATCTCCTTGCCGGGTTCCCGATCAATCTGAAATCCGACCCAGGGGTATTTTCGAGAGGAAGACGGCATGTCTTCAATATTAAGTTTATCCAACATCTTTTTACGTGAGGTTGCCTGTTTTGATTTCGATTTATTCGCTGAGAAACGGGTAATAAAGTTTTGAAGCTCTTTGGCTTTATCTTCGCTTTTTTTGTTCTGGTCCTTAAGCAATCGTTGAATCAACTGACTGGATTCATACCAGAAATCGTAATTCCCAACATAAACCTTGATTTTGTTATAATCAATATCCACAATATGGGTGCAGACATTATTGAGGAAGTATCGATCATGGGAAACCACAATCACTGTTCCTTCGTAATCCATGAGAAAATCTTCTAACCAAAGAACGGCTTGAATGTCCAAATGGTTGGTAGGTTCATCAAGAAGTATAATCTCAGGTTTACCAAACAAGGCCTGGGCCAATAGAACCTTAACCTTTTCATTCCCATCCAGTGAACTCATGGTGGCATCCAGAATATCAGCACTCAGACCTAAACCCTGGATAATACGTGAACCATCGGATTCTGCTTCCCAACCGCCCATTTCCGCAAATTCGCCTTCCAGCTCTCCTGCCTTAATACCGTCTTCATCAGAAAAGTTTTCCTTCATATATAAGGCGTCCTTTTCTTTCATAATGGCATAAAGTCGTTCGTTTCCCATCATTATAGTATCCATTACCGTGAACTCATCATAGGCGTAATGATCCTGTTTTAATACGGACATCCGTATGTGCTCAGGAATAAAAACATCACCGGATGACGGTTCCAGCTCTCCGGATAATATATTTAAAAAGGTTGTCTTTCCCGCACCGTTGGCACCTATTATCCCATAGCAATTCCCTGGAATAAACTTTATATTAACGTTGGAAAAAAGATTCGTCCCGCTAAAATTCAAACTTAAATCTGATACTGTAATCATATATTTTTGATCCTCCAATGTATTAATATCCATAAAGAAAAGGCCATTGTCAGTTTCTTCCCTGATAATGGACCTTGACTACAAGACATTTAATTATACACTTTATTCCTTGTGATTTCCATTATTTTTTAAAAATATTTATCTAAAATATTTTTTTCTTAAAGCATTTTTTATTTCTCTTGTTTTTAAACACTGGGTTTGGGTATAATAGTAAAGAGGTGATAGATTATGAAAGTAGAATACAATAAACTTGTCAGAGACAAAATCCCTGAAATCATTAAAGAAAGCGGACGCACCTGTGAGTACAAAATCTTAGGTGAATCAGAAGTTAAAGATGCTTTAAAAGAAAAACTCCTGGAAAAGGCTCAAATATTTTCCAAGAAACCCTCAGAAGATGAACTTTCTGATATCTACGAATTGTTAGGAGCCATTATAGAAACCTTTGAATATGAGCCCCTTCATATTGATTATCTGAAACTCCAAAACAAAGAAACTAAAGGGTCTTATTCTAAAAAAGTATTTTTAATTTCAGTGGATGATGGCGAATAAAAGAAATCTAACATTAAAAAATATCAAAACAGGCGATGACCGTTGTTTTCTAACAACAGTCGTCGCCTGTTTTGATTGATTCTATCAACAGGATAAGCGTTATCTCAATGGAAATGCATTTTCAAAATGATTAATGATCCTTTGTCCATTATCTTCAAAATATATTTCAAGAACATCAAACCGCACGCCAAAATCAAAAAGATTTTTTTCTTTGAGATACCATAAAGCAGTTTTCCCGATGCGTTTTTGCTTTTTTACATTAACCGCTTCTCTGGGATAGCCATAATCTAAATTTTTTCGATACTTGACTTCAATAAAAACAATGGTCTCTTCTTTTTTAGAAATAATATCAATTTCTCCTGAAGGCCGCTTGTAATTTCTTTTGAGAATTTCATAATTGGCTTCAATCAGAAATTGAATAGCCAGGTCTTCCCCCTGGCACCCTTTTTGATAATTATGTGTTTTCATTTAAAAGCCCATATTTCGCACAAAGCTCCGGCGATGAATCGGGGTTAATCCATGTTTTCGAATCGCTTCAATATGCCCGGCAGTGCCATATCCCATATTGTGATCAAACCCGTATTCCGGGTATTCTTCATGATAAATCTGCATGAGATTATCCCGATAAACCTTGGCAATAATACTGGCGGCACCAATGCAGTAGCAAATTGAGTCCCCGTGAATAATTGATTTTTGAGGAATATGAGTGTCAATATGAATGGCATCCAAAAGCAAAAGATCAGGCTGAGTGGCTAACGCCTTTACAGAGTCTGACATGGCTTTTTTTGTGGCATTTAATATATTTATGGAATCAATGGTCTCATTATCAACAATACCAATTTCATAATCCAGGACCTCATTTAAAAGTTGTTGGCAAAGCATCGCTCTTGTTTTTTTCGAAAGCTTTTTAGAATCATTGACATAAAGGATTTGGGAGTCTGGTTTCAACACCACTACACAGGTGACCACTGGTCCTGCCAACGGGCCACGGCCCACTTCGTCGATGCCGCCAATCAGTTTTATTCCTGACTGATAATAGCTTTTTTCCATAGCCTTCATTTTTTGAATCCGTTCTTGTTCATTAAATAAAACAGCCAGCTTATTTTCCATGGATTCTGCCATTTTTTGAACTGCAATCCGGGGATCAGACTTCAATATGGGAATGATCTCGGGATAGGCATCGATATGAAAACCTTCTACGACCTCTTTAAGGGACTTAATGGTTTGATTTAGAAGTTCTTTCATGGGTTTATTACTCCATAAACGTTTTATTCGTTGGTCGTTCAAGGGTGATTCGACCAATCCGGCCATTTTTAAAATCATTCAGAATCAGCTCACTAGTTCGGGAATAATCATATTCCCCACCTTTTATAAGCAGACCACGGCTTTTTGCAATGGCATCATAGACCTCAACAATATTTTTGTTGTCCAGGGTAATTTTATACATAATTTCTAATTCTTTGGGATAATAATTAATCAGATATTTCAGAAGATCTGCCGCTATGTTTTCTTTTTCATAAATGGTATCTTTAATGGATCCCAACCAGGCCAAATGAAGGCCTACCTTGGGATCGTCAAACTTAGGCCATAAAATCCCCGGAGTATCCAGGAGCATTAAATTATCCGGAGTACTTAACCATTGCTGGCCTTTCGTAACACCGGGCTTGTTTCCTATTTGTGTTTTCTTTTTACCTATGAGACTATTAATAACCGTCGATTTTCCGGCATTTGGAATCCCGCAAACCAGACACTTCATCTGAAACTTATTTTTTACATTCAAAGAATGAATGAGTTTGATGAGTTCTGATTTCAGACGTCGATCAAAGGCATTATAAAGCATGACATGTTGGATATCGGTATTATCTTTAAACCAATCCATCCAGGCTTCGCTTACCTTTGGGTCTGCCAAATCGGCTTTATTCATTAAAAGAATGTGTTGTTTATTCCAGGTGTACTCGTTTATATCCGGGTTCTTACTTGAAATAGGCAAACGTGCATCCACGACTTCAATGACAACATTGATAAGTTTTAGCTTCTCTTTAATTTCTCGTTTAGCCTTGGCCATGTGCCCGGGGTACCATTGGATATATTCAATTTTCTCACCAGACATTAGTTCACCATTCCTATGGTATTAAGCGGCCAAATTCTAAAAATCACTTTTCCATCAATGGCACTCTTCTCAACGAACCCCAGGCTTGCGTAGCGACTATCAGAGCTGTTCGCCCGGTTATCCCCCATGACAAAATAGGTGCCTGCAGGGACGGTAACCTTGGCAAAATCATCGTAAGGCTCAGGGCTGATATAATCCTCGGATAGCACCTGATCATTAAGGTAGACAACCTGGTCTTTAATTTCTACAGTGTCTCCGCCTTTTCCAATGACACGTTTAACATATTCCACATCTTTGCTGTAGCTTAGAATCACGATATCCTCATAGTTGGGTTCGCCAATGGTATAACCGATTTTATTGATAATGAGCCGATCCCCATTTTCAAGGGTCGGAATCATGGAACTGCCTTGAACCATGACAAAATCGAATAAAAACATTTTGATAATAAATGCAAGAATAATGGCAATAATCGCTGATTGAAGCCATTCTCTAAGTTCCAAGCTGCCGCTGCGTTCTCGATCGCCCTTCATTTCTTTCACGTCCTCACTTTAATATAACCAAAAAAGAGGCTTGAAAGCCTCTGAATTACGCTTGGTATTATGATCTTTTCTCTTTTCGTTCTCTAACTTTAGCTGCTTTTCCAATACGTTCTCGAAGATAAAATAACTTAGCACGTCGTACTTTACCATGTCTTACAATTTCAACATCTTCGATTTTTGGTGAATGTACCGGGAAAGTTCTTTCAACCCCAACACCTGAGGAAAGTTTACGGACAGTAAAGGTTTCGCCAACACCGCCATTTTGTCTTTTAAGGACGATGCCTTCAAAAATCTGAATTCTTTCGCGCTTACCTTCAATAACTTTAACATGTACTTTAACAGTATCTCCAACATTAAACTTTGGCGTCACTGCCTTCATATTTTCTAATTGAATCTTCTTAATAATGTCCATTTGTTTCTCCTTAAAATTGAATTTTGACGTTCGTGCATCTTGTGCAGAGGACCGTCTCCTTTATTAACATACCATGGTATTATACACCGGCTTTATTTTTTACGCAAGCTTTTTTCATGATTCTTGAATAAATCCGGGCGATTATTTTTAGTTTTTTCTTCTGCCTTCGTCAGGCGCCATGTTTCTATGACTTTATGATTTCCAGATAAGAGAACTTCAGGAACCAATGACCCTTCGAATTCCCGGGGTCTGGTATAGTGCGGGTATTCCAGAAGGTTTGATTCAAAGGACTCTTCCTCCAGGCTTTTACTGTTTCCTAAAAAATCAGGGAGATGCCGTGCAATACAATCAGCCAGGGTTAAGGCTGGAAGCTCACCTCCGGTAAGGACGTAATCACCTACTGAAAATTCACTGGTGACATAGTGGTCAATGACCCGTTGATCAATGCCTTCATAGTGACCGCAAATAAAAATGATCCCCGGTTTTTCTGCTAAAATCATACTGTCTTCCTGTACAAAGGGCTTTCCACTGGGGGTTAAATAGATCACCGGAAAAGATTCATAGTTTTCAATGCTTTTAAGGGCATTAACAATGGGAGGTGCTGTCATGACCATACCCGCGCCGCCGCCAAAAGGGGCGTCATCCACTTGATGGTGCTTATCCTGCGAAAAATCCCGTATGTTTAAAACTTCATAATCAATGAGTCCCTTTTCTACGCCACGACTCATCATCCCAGACTGGAAATAGGCATGAAAAATTTCCGGGAATAAGGTCAGGAAATAGTATTTCATAGCTCCAATATTTCCTGGGGAATGTTCGCCTTAATTTGGTGTTCTTCAAGGTTAAAGTCTTCAAAATAAATTTTTCGTGCCGGGATGCAATAGGTTTTCTTTCCACCGGTAATGATGTAGACATCAATACCACCCGTTTGCATAATATCAGTGAGTTTTCCCAGAATTTCATCGCCATTATAAACGGTGAACCCAAGGAGATCCTCAATAAAGTACTCATCTTCACTAAGAGCTACTGCCAGTTCCCGGTCAATGGCAATAAGTTGACCCATTAAGGCTTCAGCATCATTGCGTGTTTTTATACCTTCTAAATATATTATGACATTATTTTTATGAAGACGTTGTCCGGTAATGGTGTAATCCACCCAGTTTTTGTCTTTTGATATTTTTATGGTTTCTAAATCAAAAAAACGCTCAGGGTCATCAGTGAGAGGCAATACTTTGATTTCCCCTTTAATTCCATGAACCCCAAGAATCCTCCCGATAATCATGATGTTATCATTTTTCATTTTCTTCTCCTGCTAATACATAAAAAAAAGAGCTGTTTACACAGCCCAATGCCTCAATTATTGGACAATCTCCAACATGACGCGCTTATCTTCTTTCGTGGCAGCGGCTTTTATGACGGTACGAATTGCTTTTGCGATTCGACCCTGCCTTCCAATGACCTTGCCCATGTCATCGTTGGCAACCTTTAATTCCAAAGTTATGGATTGATCGCCTTCAACTTCCTGGACAGAAACTTCATCGGGATGATCAACCAGAGCCTTTGCAATAATTTCTACAAGTTCTTTCATCACTTACCTCCTGATACTACTCGATTACGCTTTCTCTCTTTAACAAATACTTAACGGTATCTGTTGGTTTTGCTCCGTTGGCTAACCACGCTTTTGCTCTTTCTCCGTCTACTTTTACAAGTGATGGATCAACGCAAGGATCGTAGTACCCAATTTCTTCGATGAACTTACCATCTCTTGGTGCACGTGCATCAGCAACAACGATTCTATAAAAAGGTTTTTTCTTCTTACCCATTCTTTTTAATCTGATTTTAACTGCCATGTTTATTTCCCCCTTTCTTAAACTTCTTTTATCTAATGACAAATTGTCATAAATAACATTTTACATAAAAGGTAACTTCATGCGACCTTTTTTAGCAAGATTCGGATTGGACATTTGCTTCATCATCTTCTTTGATTGTTCAAATCCTTTTAAAAGACGGTTCACATCTGCTACCTTTGTACCACTTCCAAGGGCAATCCGCTTACGGCGACCGGCATTAATCATACCTGGCTTATGGCGTTCTTCCTTTGTCATGGACAAAATAATGGCTTCTGTTTTTTTGGTATCAGCTCCGGATAAATCCACATTTTTCAAGGCTTTTTTATTGGCACCCGGGATCATTTCCAAAAGGCTGTCCATCGAACCCATACCCTCAATCTGCTTAATCTGCTCCAAAAAATCATTGAGATCAAATTCCTGGGTTCTAATTTTTTCTTCCAGCTTCTTTGATGTTTCTTCATCCATCATGCTCTGAGCTTTATCAATGAAGGAAAGAACATCACCCATCCCTAAAATACGGGAGGCCATTCGATCTGGGTAGAAAAGTTCGATATCGGTGAGTTTTTCACCGGTACCAATATATTTAATGGATTTCCCGGTGGTGTATGTAATGGACAATGCTGCCCCACCTCGGGTATCCCCATCAAGCTTTGTTAGAATCACTCCGGTTATTTCCAGGAGTCGATTGAATTCATTGGCAACATTTACAGATTCCTGCCCTGTCATTGCATCAACGGTTAATAGGATTTCAGTCGGTGTAATGGCTTTTTTTATGTTAACCAGTTCTTCCATAAGGGCTTCGTCTATTTGAAGCCGGCCGGCAGTATCAAAAATCACTAAATCGTAGTGACCTTCCTCGGCTTTTTCTAATCCGCGTTTTGCAATACCCACGGGATCCTTAACATCATGTTCCGAATAAACATCAATGTCTAATTCTTCTCCAAGGATCTCAAGCTGTTTAATGGCCGCCGGACGATATACATCACAGGCAACCAATAGTGGCTTGAATTTTTTTTCTCGGCGCAGAAGATTGGCAATCTTACCAGCAGTGGTTGTTTTACCAGCGCCTTGAAGACCTACCATCATAAAAACATTCCGGCGACCATCAATAAAGTCCATACGCTCAATTTCTCCACCAAGGAGACTGGTCATTTCGTCGTTCACAATTTTAATGAATTGTTGTCCTGGTGTCAGGCTGTTTAAAACTTCCTGTCCAACCGCTCGTTCACTAATTTTTTTTGTAAACTGCTTAACCACTTTAAAGTTAACATCGGCTTCCAGCAACGCAAGTTTTATTTCTCGGCTGGCGGCTTGAATATCCTTTTCATTAAGTTTTCCCTTGCGTTTGAGCTGGGAAAATATATTTTGAAATTTTTCATTTAATCCTTCAAAGATCATGATTTCACCTCTAGTTTTCGTCGCTGACTTTTTTCAGCTTTTCTATCACCGAGTTCAGTTCAGATTTTAGCTCCAGGTCTTTTATGCCTTTTGTCAGATCAACCAGATTCTTTTGAATGTCTTCAAAAATAATTTGGGCTTTCAAAAACTTTTCCACAAGACCCAGTTTTTCTTCATAGGCTTCCATCATGGCCTTTGAGCGCTTAATAACATCAAAGATACCCTGACGGGTCACTGACATGACGCCAGCTATTTCAGCAAGACTGTAGTCCTCATTATAATAATAGTCTAAAATCTGCTTTTGCTTTTCTGTTAAAAGCTCGCCATAGAAATCAAATAAAAATTGTTCATCAACTTTTTTTTCCATAAACACCTTCAATGTCGTAAAGGAATATTACTTGACGACTTCATTATTGTAAGTCCTGAGACCGTAATTGTCAAGCTTTTATTCAAATAAGAGATCAACAAATTTTCGGGGGTCAAATTCAATGAGATCCTCTGATTTTTCACCGATTCCAATGTATTCAATGGGGATTTGCATTTCATCAATAATGGAAAGTGCAATCCCTCCTTTGGAAGTCCCATCCAGCTTGGTCAGAACAATGCCGCTGATGTCAACACACTCGTGAAAGACCTTAGCCTGGTTAAGGGCGTTCTGTCCGGTAGTAGCGTCTAAAATCATCAGGTTATGGATATTAAAGCCATCTCCCTCACGGTTCACAATCCGACTGATTTTCTCCAGTTCCTTCATTAGGTTGACTTTGTTATGCAGCCTTCCTGCGGTGTCACACATTAATATGTCTATTTTTCTGGCTCTGGCCGCGCCAATGGCATCAAAAACCACTGAGCTGGGATCGGCGCCTTTGGTGCTTTTTATAATTTCGACTCCCACCCGTTTTGACCATTCTTCAAGCTGCTCGGTAGCGGCTGCCCGGAAGGTATCCGCTGCTGCAACCATGACTTTTTTACCTTCGCTTTTATAACGGCTTGCCAGCTTGGCGATGGTGGTGGTTTTTCCAACACCATTAACACCGACTACCAGCATAATCATCGGCGTTGTTTTGGGTTTTTCTTCAACACTCACCATATCGGTTAAAATATCTTTGAGATGCCCCATGACCTCTTCCTTGGTTTTTGAACGGGTTTCGATGATTTTTTTTCGGAGTTGTTCGGTGATCTTCATGGAAGTCTCAGCTCCGAGATCTGAAAGAATCAGAGTTTCTTCCAATTCTTCAAAAAAGTCATCATCGAACTTCCCCATATACATTACATTTTCAATTTTTTCTTTGAAGTTATCTTTCGTCTTAATGAGCTTGTTTTTCATTCGCTCATATAAACTTAATTTCGTTGGTTCTTCCATTTCTTTCCTCCATTATTTCTTTTCAATAATTTCAAAATTCGTAAACACAACCGTGAATTGCTTTGGTGTCAGTTTTCATAAACGATTTTATAACGTATAGGCGAACAGTTCAACGAACTGTACGACGTATAGTGGAAAAATTGTTTCATGTAACCATAAGAAATCGCTTTGCGAATTTCTTATGGTTCACGGGCAGTCGCCAACTACAAGCGAGCTTGTGATTGGCTCGTTGCCTTCGCGAAAACAGACCGCGAAGCTCACGGTTCTTTAGATATAATCCGACAATCGTACGGATACTAATTGGGAAACACCATCCCCTGACATCGATACGCCATAGAGATTATCGCAAACCTCCAGGGTTTTTTGCCGATGGGTAATGGTAATGAATTGGTTGTTCACTGCTATTTTTTTTAAATAACTGATATAGCGATAAATGTTATGATCATCCAGGGCAGCATCAATTTCATCAATAACACAAAAAGGCGAGGGATTAATTTCTAAAAAAGAGAACAGCAGGGCAATGGCCACCATGGATTTTTCTCCTCCGGAAAGGAGCGAAATATGGCGAAGCCGTTTTCCCGGCGGCTGAGCCACCAGTTCAATGCCGCCTTCTAAAATTCCGGTAGGATCCGTAAATTCCAGATAGGCTCGGCCACCTTCAAAAAGAATCCCAAAGATCCGGGTGAACTTTTCCTGGAGGATGATAAACTTTTCCTTAAACTGATCCGTCATGGCATCATACAAGGTGTTAATAATATCAAGGAGTTCGCGTTTGCCTGCCTGTAGATCGTCTATCTGGTCTTTCATAAAAGCATGACGCTCAACAATCTCTGTGTAATCCTCAATGGCGCTGAGATTTACATTTCCCAGGGAGGTGATCTTCCCCTTGAGTTCTCTTTGGCGTTCCTCGGATAAATCCAGACCTTCCCGATCTTTTTTAGCCACCAGATCTTCATAGACATCCTCAACCATAAGGTAATTCAGCTCATAACCCGTATAAATCGCTTCTTCCCAATGATCCATGTTAATTTGAAGACTGCTTATTTTGTTTTCCAACTTATTTTTTTCGTCATTGTGGACGATTAAATCATGATTAAAGGTTTTGATTTCCTCCCGAAGTTTTTCGAGTCGTCTGGCATTTTCTTTTTGCTGCTCAATAGCCGTTTTGCTTTTATCGTGATGCGCCTCTAACTCCGCGCTGAGTTTGATGGTTTCTGTTTTCAAAGATTTTTGACGCTCTATTAGCTCCAGGGATTGTTTCTCATACTGGGAAATTTCTCTTTCCAACACCATTTTTCTTTCGCGTTGACGGTTAAGCTGTTCATCAATTAAATGAATTTGCTGGTCAAAGCCGTTGATTTCACCATTAAGCTGGGTGATTTCCATTTGGATCTCGGACATTTTCCCTCTAAGTGCATCCAATTGAAGCCGGATATCATCAACAACTGCTCCAGGTGCCTGGGCCTCCTTAACCGGTTGTTTGACAATAGCATGGGATTTTTCGGCTTCACCCAGCTTTTCTGAAAGAAGATCATACTCCTGAGACAAGAACCTTCCTTTTTCATTCAGATCATCAATAACCTGATCATTTTCTGTTCTTTTATGAACCAGTTCTTCGGCTTGTTTATTATTTTCCCAACGTTTCTGTTTGCAGAGGTTAATGTTAACTTCAAGTTCTTTTAGTTCGTCACGGTAATTTGACAATGTCAGAGTTTTAGATTGTTCCTGCTTATGAAGCTTTTCAAGAAGTTCTTTCTGCTGAATCATTTCTTTTTCAAGATTTTGAATTTCCACCTTTTTAAATAATGGGGATTGTCGGCTATCTTTTTTTTGTCCGCCAACAATGGCTCCACCGGGATAAAAAATTTCACCTTCTAAGGTCACCACTGTGAATTTTCCCTGGAGATTTTTTTGAATCTCTTTTCCTGCCGTAAAGTCCCTGGCCACAATGGTTCTTCCCAGGAGACTGTCAATAGCTTTACGATAGGCTTCAGAGGTTTTTACAAGTTCACTGGCAATGCCTTCAAATCCGGTTAACCCTTGGATCTGGGATCGTATTCTCGAATCAATAAGGGAATAACGCAGGTTATCAAGAGGTAAAAAGGTGGCTCGCCCGAGATGTTGCGATTTTAGGAGATTAATGCAATCACTGGCGGTTTTAACGTTTGCCACCACAATGTTCTGACTTTTTCCACCCAATGCTATGTCAATGGCCTGGGTAAAACGACTGTCCATGGAAATAAGCTCTCCTACCGGTCCATAAACCTGATGAATGGCTTCTCCCAGGATTTTTTCAGAGGTCATTAATTTGCGAATCGCCGGAAAATAATCCTGATAATTTTTTTGAACATTTTTCAGATACTCTGTCTTAGAGGCGTTTACCTTCATATTATTTGAAAGTGTATGACATTGGCCAAGCAGATCTTTCTGACTGATTGTGGCTTCGTTTAAAACTTCAAGAAGCTTTTGATACCTGGCTTCCAGTGTTGATTTTTCCTCACCTAGCTTTAGGGCTTTTGCTTTTAAATCTTTTATGCTCTCAACACTTAAAGTCTGGTCTTGTGTTAAACCCGATAATCGCTTAGAAACAAAGTCTGCTTCAGTTTTTGTTTCCTGAATTCCTGTTCTCAGATTAAGAAGCTTTTCTTCTAAAACTTCACGTTGGGATTGGTTGGAAATAATCGAGGCATGCTGAGCCAACTCACGTTCTTTTTCGTTTTGCTCTTCTAAAAGAAGGTTATTAAGAGTCGCCTCCAGCTTATCTTTTTTCTCCTGATGCCGGCTTAAAGCATTTTTCTTTTGTTCTGCCTTTCGCTTTAAATCAGCAATCTTTTCCTGATTTTCTGTGATTTCGATTTCAAGACCGGACAAATCCTTAACCAAACGTTCCTGAGTGATGACATTGGCCTCAAACCGGCTTTTGCTCCTGATGTCTTCTTGTTGAGCCTGATCAAAATCAGCTCTCAGGGTGGACAGGGTTCTTTTCCCGGTGTCTACCAAAAATTCTAATTCCCGATTTTGGATGGTGAGCTTCTGGTATAACCCATCCTTTTCTTCAATGCTTTTTTCATCAGATTCACAAAGCCCTAATTGGCGTTTAAAGTCCAGTTGAAGATGGGTCATTTCCTTTAAAGCGAAGGTCATCTTCTCATAAAAAACGACTAAATCCACGGTTTTCAGCTCTTCATGGAGCGTCAACCAGGTTTTAGCCTTCCGGGACTGATTTTTCAGTGGCCCTAATTGTTTTTCAATTTCAACCATAATATCCCGTAAACGGTCTAAATGATTCTGAGTTTGCTCAAGCTTCTTCTCTGCTTCAATTTTTTTTGTTTTATAAGACACAATTCCGACAGCTTCTTCAAAAATACTGCGAAGCTCACTCGGAGAACTGGCAATGATGTTTTCAATTCCCCCTTGACTAATGAGAGAATAACCATTTTTTCCAAGGCCGGTATCCATGAAAATGCTATGAACTTCCTTAAGCTTACAGCTTTTTTTATTAATGGCATAATCACTTTCCCCGGAACGAAAAAGTTTCCGGGAAATGGCAACTTCCTGGGGATAGTCTGCCAGAGAACCGTCACCATTGTCCATTACAAGCACAACCTCGGCATAGCCGGTGGCTGATTTTTTATCGGTTCCTGAGAAAATAACGTCTTCCATTTTTTTCCCACGTAGGGATTTAATGCTTTGCTCTCCCAGGACCCATTTGATGGCGTCGGTAATATTGCTTTTCCCACTGCCATTGGGGCCAACAATGGCCGAGATTCCCTGGGAGAATTCAAGGCTTACAGGGTCTGCAAAAGACTTAAAGCCTGATATATGTAATTTTTTTAAGTACAAACCCCCACCTCTCTTTCTATTTCAAACCGCTGTTCTTGTCATTTTTCACTTTTTCAGAGTTTCAAGCATGTAGTTTTTCGCCGCATCCTGTTCCCCTTCTTTTTTGCTCTTGCCAATGCCTTTGCTGACACAATCCCTATTAAGAAGCAAATCTATGAAAAAGGTTTTATTATGCTCCGGTCCTTCGGATTTTTCCAGAACATATTCAATGACGTTATCACTGTTCTTTTGGATATGTTCCTGTAACTCTGTTTTATGATCCTTGACCAAAGCTCCGGATAACGCCAACTGAATATTATTATTCAAAAGACGAAGCACCATTTCTCGGGTCGTTTCAAAATCACTGTCAAGAAATACTGCCCCTATGATCGCCTCAAAAGCATTGGCTAAATTCGATTTCCGTCGTCTCCCGCCGGTAACAATCTCCCCTTTTCCAAGAAGTATATGATCTCCTAAATAAAGATCATAGGCTGCTTTTGAAAGAGACTCGGCACATACAATATTGGAACGGATTTTCGTCATCTTTCCTTCTGATAATTTGTGGGATTCATATAAATACCCACTGATAATCAGTTCCAATACTGCATCCCCCAAGAATTCCAGGCGCTCATTGTTTTCAGCATTCCCAGAATGAGAGCTGTGTGTTAATGCAATTTTTAAAAGCTCTTTTTTTTTGAAAGAATACTTAATTTTCTCTTCAATCGTCACTTTATACCACCTCCTCAAAAAGGTAGTGCCGCCAAAATTCAGCGGCACCGTTTATTTGTATTTAAGATATTGCATCTAAGACATCTTCAACCGTCTGGATTTTTTCCAGAACATCATCGTCAATCTTAATTTCAAATTCATCTTCAAATGCCATAACCAGCTCAACAACGTCCAATGAATCAGCTTTGAGATCATCAATGATGGAAGTTTCGAGGGTAATATCCTCAAGATCAATATCAAGCTGTTCAGCAATAATTTCTCTTATTTTCAATAATCGTTCATCCATGATTAGGCCTCCATATTTTTCGCGTTTTCGCTAATTTTTTCTAAAACATCATTTTCAATAAACTTAATGCTTTGACGCACTGCATTTTTAATGGCGAATGCATTGCTGCTGCCATGAGCTTTGATGATACCACCCTTAACCCCTAAAAATGGTGCGCCGCCATACTCTGCATAATCAAACTGCTTTTTAAAGCTTTTCAGGTTACTCTTTATCAAAAGACCCCCGATTTTTCCTTTGAAATTGCTCATAATTGAGGTCTTAATCCCCTTTAACAGGTATTCTACAACCCCTTCGGTAAGCTTTAAAACAATATTACCTGTAAAACCATCACAAACCAGAATATCTGCTTCTGTTTCTGGAATATCCCGCGCTTCCACATTGCCCAAAAAATTAAAGTTACCAGCATCCAGCAGCTCATAAGCTGCTTTTACAAGGCTGTTTCCTTTTTTTGCTTCAACGCCAATATTTATAAGGCCAACTTTTGGGTTGGTCTTACCCAATACATTTTCAGAATAAATTTTCCCCAACTGGGCAAATTGCTCCAGATATTCAGGTTTGCAATCAGAGTTTGCCCCTGTATCAATCAGTAAAAAAACGCCTCCTGTTTTTGGCAGGGTCGCTGCCAGGGCAGGACGTTTGATACCTTCAATACGGCCTAACTTCAAGAGTCCTCCAGCTAATAGGGCTCCGGTGCTCCCTGCTGAAATGAGCACTGCGTTTTCCCTGGTCTTCATTGCTTCAAGAGCAACCACCAGAGATGAATCGGTTTTGCGACGAATGGCCATTGCCGGTTCTTCGCTACTTTCGATAACCGTCTCGGCGTGGAGAATGGTAATCTTGTCTTTGGGATAGGTATATTTTGAAAGTTCTGTTTTTATGGCATCCTCTCGACCGACAAGGATTAATGCAATATCATATTCGTTAACCGCATCAATGGCTCCTTTGACAATCTCGAAAGGGGCATGATCTCCACCCATAGCGTCCAGAAATATATTCAAAAAATCACCTTCCTTTTTCATTAAATGTCATTGATCCCGAAATATTTAATCCCGGATAGAGAAAAAACAGAGTATAAACTCTGTTATTCGTCAATATTAACGACACTAACGTCTTTGTATGTTCCACAAGATTTGCAAACACGATGAGGCAATTTAATCTCACCACATTTTGGACAAGTACTCATACCTGGTACAGTTAATTTATAATGTGTTCTTCTCTTATCTCTTCGAGATTTAGAAGTTTTTCTCTTTGGTACAGCCATCACTAACACCTCCTATATAAAAGTCATATCACTTACAATAATTTTTTCAGCACTTCAAAACGGAGATCATAATCACCGTTTTTGTCACAACTACATTGTTCGTGATTTAAATTATTGCCACATTTTGGACACAAACCCGCGCAATCGTCACTACATAACATACGATAAGGCTCATTAATATAAATGCATTCTTCAACGATGGGTAAAAGATTCAAAATAACTTCATCCTCTTTAACCGTTATTGTTTCCGAATACGCATAGCTACAATCTACCGGGGTTGGTTCCAGGCAACGGGCACAGCGATAGATCATGGTCATCTCCATCGTTAATGTCACAAAAAAATTACCCCGCGACAATTTCTCGATGGTTCCACGAACCAAAGCGCCTTCTTCCCCGATTTCTCCCTCAATGTCTTTTAAATCCTCATTTTTCAGAGTAAATTCAAAGGGGATTGTTTCATCTTGTAATAGCTTATTGATTTCAAAATTCATTTTATCACTCCAAATGGGCAATCATCATTATATAGACGATTGCCCATTTTGTCAAGTGAAATACTTTACGTTATTTAACTAAGGAAAGTGTGTCTCTTGCAATCATTAATTCTTCATTGGTTGGAATAACCATAACCGTTGTTTTAGAATTTTTATCTGAAATGATCATGGCTTCTCCACGCTTGCTGTTTGCAACAGGATCTAAGGAGATACCCAGGTAGGTTAAACCATCGCAGATAATCTGACGAGAGGTTATGGAGTTTTCACCCAAACCTGCGGTAAAGATAATACCATCGACACCGTCCATGGCTGCAACATAAGCACCAATGGTGATACGAACACGGTAGTAGAAAATATCAAGGGCTAATTGGGCACGTTTGTTGCCGCCATTAGCAGCTTCTTCAACGTCCCGGAAATCTGAACTAACCCCTGAAACCCCCAGGATACCTGACTTTTTGTTCATGATGGTATCCATTTCTTCAACGCCATAGCCTTTGTTAACTAAAAAAGGAACAATGGCTGGATCGATATCGCCGCATCGTGTACCCATTACTAAACCTGCAAGTGGCGTTAATCCCATGGAAGTATCAATGGCTTTGCCATTCTTGATGGCACAAAGGCTGGCACCGTTTCCCAAATGACAGGAAATAAGCTTTAAGCCATTAATGTCTTTACCCATTACATCTCCGGCAGCAAGACTTACAAATTTATGGGATGTTCCATGAAAACCGTATTTTCTGACATGATGTTTTTCATATATTTCGTAAGGAAGTGCATACATATAGGCTTCAGGTGGTAATGATTGATGAAAAGCCGTATCAAAAACAGCAACCTGTGGAACCTTTGGCAATAATTCCTGACACGCGCGAATACCAATAAGATTTGCGGGATTATGAAGTGGTCCCATTTCATTACATAGTTCCGTTTTTTCAATGACATCAGCATCAATAATAATAGAATCAGAATAGTATTCTCCGGCATGGAGAACTCTGTGTCCAATTGCTGAAATTTCTTCCAGGGATTTAAGCACCCCATGACTAGGATCAACCAAAGCCGCCATTAAAATATTTAAGGCTTCTTTATGTGTTTCCATGGGTTCTTCGAATTTTACTTTTTCCTGACCAGGAGCTTCATGTGTCAATACTGCCCCTTCATTGCCGATTCTTTCTGCTAAACCTTTTGCCAAAACTTCCTCAGTGGACATATCAAGTAGCTGATATTTGAGTGAAGAACTACCGCAGTTAATAACAAGTACATTCATTAATAATTACTCTCCTTTAATTTTTGATTGATTACATTTCATAACTTCTATATAATACCAGTAATATGATAAAATTTCTATTATTTTTTATAGATTTACAGGAATATCTCTGGAAATTGATATTTTTTTGTCATTTAAGTTTAAAAGGGCGGGTATTATGAAGATTCTTGGAATTATAACTGAATACAATCCTTTTCACAAAGGACATGCCTGGCAGCTTGAAACGACAAAAAAAATCTGCGAAGCTGATGGTGTCATGATTTTGATGAGTGGAAGTATCACCCAGCGCGGGGATTTTGCCATTATCAATAAGTGGGAGCGGACCCAACTGGCTTTAGCCTCCGGGG
>Ga0209748_1000606_pt1 | contig 18590 bp, 16 predicted proteins | sample BarGraIncu00421A_FD_185490 | JGI IMG/M metagenome (GOLD analysis project Ga0209748, IMG submission 185490) | Arctic peat soil microbial communities from Barrow, Alaska - Barrow Graham LP Incubations 004-21A (SPAdes) (version 2) | ecosystem: Environmental > Terrestrial > Soil > Wetlands > Peat... | reverse complement strand
CCACGCGTTCCGCGAACTCACGCCCCCGAGGTGGAACTCGGACAGCACCTCGTCGACGAACGTCTCGCGCGCACCCGCCTCGACGAGGTGCAGGTAGAGGTCGTAGTCCGCGGCGATGCCGAAGCGCAGGTCGAACCCGCCGGAAGCCCGGATCGCCTCGCGGCGGACGAAGGTCGACTGATGGCTCGCCGGAACGCGCGCGGGGATCCCCCGCCTGACCGCCCGGCGCGGCGGCTCGTCCCAGCTGCCGGTGTCCCCGATGACGTGGGTCCCGCCGCACACGACGTCAGCCGTCGGGTCCTCGGCCACCGCGCGAGCCACCGCAGCCAGCGCACCGGGGCGCAGGCGGTCGTCGGCGCCGAGGAACTCCACATAGCGCCCCGAGGCGCGGCCGACCGCGCGGTTCATCGCGTCGTACAGGCCGTCGTCGGGCTCGCTGAGCCACCGCATCCGCCCGGCGAAGCGCGGCTCGTACGCCCGGAGGACATCGAGCGTGCCGTCTGTGGAGCCGCCGTCGGCGACCACGTACTCGTAGTCCTCGAAGGTCTGAGCGAGTACCGAATCGAGCGCCCCGGCGATGTCCGTTTCGGCATCGAGGCACACGGTGATGATTGAGAAGTACGGGCTGCGGCTCACAGGTGGACCGTCTCGCTGTCACGACGCCGGGGGTGGATAGTGACGGTCGGCGCGCCGGTCAACCCCCGAACCCGATGACGCACGGCGCATCGGGACCAGTCTACACGCCGCCCGGTTCGCAGCCGGCGAAGGTCGGACGCCGTCACCAGTAGCAACCACCTTCGACCGACCCGGCATCGCGCGGGGTCTCCGCCGCCGACGGGCGGACCCAGAACTCGTTCATCAGCGGGCCCATGACATCCGCGTACTCCACATCCCACCGCCGGCCCCGGACCCCGAACAGAAGCTGCGTCGCACCCCCGAGTTGCACCGCCTGCCGACCCATGTCCTTGACGGCCGCCGCGAGGGGCAGACCGTACGCGCCAGCCCCGATGATCGCCACGTCGAAGTCGATCCTCGCGATCTCACCGCACATGTGATCGAGAGCTTCGAACCACGTCGCATGGCCGCATTGGCCGCCAGCCCCCGACTGAACGGCGACGAGCGTCTTCAACTCGAACTCGGGCAGGGTCCTCGGGTCCGCGAAGAGAAGAGCCCGGCGAGAGAGGTACTGCGATTCGATCGTCTTCGCGAACGGGTGGACCACCAGGACGACTCTGCCGGAGAGCAACGAGCTCCACGGGTCCTGCCTTAGCACCGGATTGAGCGCGTCAAGTTGTACCAGGCGGGCATCGGGACAGAAGCGTCTCACGATCCGATGCTCGTTCCTGTTGAACGAGACGCCCATGACATCGGTCTTGGACACCGCGTCCAAGAACACCTCCGCGAAGCGGTCCAAAGACGCACCGTCTGTCGGGAACATCCCGGTGTTCATCCCCATGGCATGTTGAAGCGACTTCGGGTAGGCGGGTCGGACGCCCCTGCCCAGACGCCATCGGACGTAGAAACTCGCGCAGGCGAGCTCGGATGATCCGAGTCGCCCCACAAGGACCGGTCTGTCGGCCGCAAGCGCCTCACGAACGACCGCGTTGCCCTCCTCGTCCCACAGCGCCTCGCGCCGGAAGTCCTTCGGCGGCGAGTCGCCGTACCACGCGGCCAGCGCGACGTCGCGTGCGAGTGCGGAGAGCCCGGTGCGAGCCATCAGCCGCTCGCCAGCTCGTGGTAGAGCGCGACGTAAGCGTCGACCATCCGGTCCAGTCCGAAGTGGGCGGTGGCGTGCTCGAGCGCCGCCGCACCCATGGCCTGCCGGCGGGCGTCGTCCAGAAGGAGGCCGGATGCGGCCTCAGCGAGTGCCGCTGGATCGGAGAGGGGCACGAGCAGTCCGCTCTGCCCGTCGGCGAGCGTCTCCCGGATGCCGCCCACGTCCGTCGCGACCACGGGCGTCCCGCAGGACTGCGCCTCGATGATCGCGAGCGGATGGTTCTCCGCGCGGGCGGCGTGAAGGACGAGGTCGGCCGCCTGCAGGTATCGCGCGACGCCACGCGGGTCCGACAGGAACGGCACCATGCGTGCCTCGACTCCGGGCGCCGGCGCCACGTCGGCCGACGCACCGAGCGAGACGAACAGCACCGGACGTGGCGCGACACGCGCGACGATCGCGGGGAGCGCCGCGGCGATCGTGGCTTCGTCCTTGTAGAGGTTGCCGCGCGTCGCGGCGCTGAAGACGAGCATGAGCGGTCCGTCGGCGATGCCCAGCTGCTCACGCGCGGCGCGCCTGTCGGCGGGGGCGAAGACGCCCTGGTCCACGCCGTTGGGGATGTGGCGCATCTCGACAGCGCCCGCCGCCAGGATCGAGTCGGCGGCCTTCCCGAGCACCCATCGCGACGGTCCCACGACGTGGAGCCGGCTGCGGCGCAGGATGTCGCGCTTGCGCGCCCAGTTCTCGGCGGTCCTGTCGCGGGGAACGGACGGGTGCGTGTCGAGATGCGGGCAGGCGCCGCAGCCCGTGCGCCACCGCTCGCACTCGAGCGTATAGGCGCAGTGGCCCGACGTGAGCCACGTGTCGTGCAGCGTCACGACGGTGGGCAGCTGCGTCGACAGCTGCGGCAGACATCGCAGGTCGAAGTAGCCGCCGTGCGGACTGTGCAGGTGGAGCACGTCGGCGGGCGAACCGCCGAGGGCAGGCAGCGATGCCGTGCCCGGGTAGTCGAAGTCCTCGTAGCCCTGAGCCCGACGCAGCGCCCGGCCCGGCTCCGCGAGCGCCTTGAGCCCACGGCGCACCACGACAGACGGAGCGGACAGTCGGGCAGGAGGCGCGGGAAGCTCCGGTAGCAGGCCGAGCACGGCGCGGGCCCAGACGGTGCGCTTCGCGTCGTTGGCGATCTCGACCGTGCCGGGACCGGAGCCGAACCGGAAACCGACGGCAAGGCGCGACTCGATGCCGCGCGCGAGGGAACCACGATGCAGGTCGGCGGCGATGCGCTCCGCTCCCCCGCCGACGTCGCTGGACGAGATCTGGACCGCCCGAAGCGGACGTTCGGCGTTCATCGGCGGGACTCCGCGCGCAGGTCCGTGTAGAGCGTGAGCATCGCCCGGTTCGTACAGACGGCGTGCTTGACGGTGCGGCCGCAGGCGGCGCGGACGACGTCGTCGCGACGCCACCCCGGGAAGACGCGGTCCATGTGCGCGAACGCGCGGCCGATGAACCGTCGACGCAACGCGCGGTCCCCGTGACGCAGCAGGTCGTCGAGGCGTCCCAGGATCAGGTGGGTGAGGTTGATGCGCTCGAGGTCGGCGCGCAACCCCTCGAAACGGTCCGACCGCGCGAAGTACCCGTTGGTGAGATCGAGCGCCTCGAAGATCTGGAGGTAGCGCTCGTCGCAGGCGCCCATGACCGAGGAGGGATGCTGACGGTAGCGGTAGAGCGGCTCGTCCACCTTCTCGATGCGGCGTGCCTCCCCCATCAGGCGGTAGACGGTCGCCAGGTCCTCGAAGTCGCGGCCGGGCGGGAAGTCGATCGCTCCGTCGGCGAAGAGCCTGCGCGCGACGAGCTTGTTGCACACGCTCCCCGCGATCGCCGACAACAACCCGGGATGCTCGGCGACGCCGCCACCGTAGAGCGAAGCATCGCCTTCGGGGTACTCCCAGAGCACGTTGCCGGTCGCCGCGTCGGCGCCCACATAGGTGCAGACGACCATGTCGGCGCCGGTCGCGTCCGCGCGCGCGAGCAGCCGCTCGTACATGACCGGCTCGGCGGTGTCGTCAGCGTCGACGAAGCCGACGAACCCGGTCCGCGCTTCGGCGAGTCCGGTGTTGCGCGCCGCGGCCCTGCCCTCATGGGCGCGGCGCAGGAGCCGCACGGGCGCGGGCGCTCCCGCGGCCGAACGCTCGACGATCGCAGGCGTGGCGTCCGTCGAGCCGTCGTCCACCACGACGATCTCGATCTCCCGGCACGTCTGCGCCAGGAGCGAACCCAGCGCCGCCTCGATCGTCGCCTCCGCGTTGTAGGCCGGCATGATGACCGTGATGCGAGGCACCTCCATCAGGCCACCTCCGCCCGGGGCGTTCGGCGCAGGATCGACAGCAGATCGGCGCGTTCGGCCGGAGAGTACGCCGCGAGGAACACGATCAGCCAGTACGCGCCGGTCGCGACCGCGGCTACGAGCGCGATCCCGAGGAGGCTCCCGCCGAGCGCCGTCCGCGTCCCGAGCCACGCGATCAGCGCCGGAACCGCGAGCAGCGGATAGGCCGGCCAAGCAGTCCGGCGCAGCCACAGGGGGATCGGCAACTCCATCTCCTTGCTGAAGACCGCCGCGTACCACGGGAACTCGAGCAGGACGGCCGAGAGCGTGCCGACGGCCACGCCTATCAGGCCGAAGTACCTCGTGAGCACCACGCTCACTATGACGTTGACGAACGCCATCGTGAGCCCACCGCGCACCCACAGGTGGAACTTGTCCTTGCCGATGAGCACCTGATCGCCGAGTTGGTAGAGCGGCAACAGGATCTGCGATACCAGCAGCACCTGAGCGACCGGCACCGCCAGCTCGTGGCCGGGCACGGCACGGCACCACGTGCCGATGAACGGCCCGGCGACCACGATCAGGACGGTCACGAGCGGGGCCACCAGCGTGGCGGACAGCTTGGTGCCGCGCAGGAAGAGCGACCGCAGGGCATCGTGCTCCTCCCGCGCGTTGAGCTCGGCGACAACGGGAAGCACCGCCGAGGTCGTCAGCCCGATGAAGGTGGCGATCAGCGAGTTGAGCTTGGCGGCGATGTCGTAGATCGCGATGTAGGCCGGGCCGAGGAAGACCGCGAGCACGATCTTGTCAGTCTGCTGCCTGCTCATGACCTGGGCGATCTGGAGGACGAACACCGACGAGCCCGACTTCAGGATGGCACGCGCGTCCGCGATCGACGCCGAGACGCGCCGCGAGAGCCGGGGCATGATCCGGCCGAGCATCCACATGTTCACGAGCGAGGCCACCACGGTCTCGGCCGCCTTGATCGCCAGCAGCACGACGGGGCCCCGGTGAGTGGCGAGAACGAAGATGGTCCCCGCGATGTCGGCGAGCACGATACCCAGCGTCACCCCCGCCACGATGTCGTAGCGTTGAAGGCCGGAGAGCGCGTCGCGGGCCGCGCGAGTCGGCCAGTACCACAGTTGCGTGGCCGCACCGATCCACAGCAGCAGGCGCAGCAGGTCGGCCTCTGCCCCGGTCACCCTGAAGATCGAGCCCGCGAACAGCCCGAGCGTGAACATCACGATCGCCACCAGCGCTCCGAGCGCCCCGTAGATGCCCGCCGCCGAGAACACAGCGCGCACCACACCGTCGTGCTGGGCGAGCGCCGTTCGCTCGGCGACCATGCGCGTGAGCGTGGCGCCCACCCCGAGGTCGAGCAGGACGGCGTAGCTGCTGACTGAGGCCGCGAGCACCATGACGCCATAGACCGACAGACCGAACGAGCTCACGAGAAGCGGTAGGAAGATGAGCGTCGACACCATCGTCGCCGCCTGGGCGGCGGCATTCGCGGTCGTGTTGCGCAGGATGCGCCGCTTCGCGGCGTGCCGCGATGAGGGGATGGCCATCATGGATGCGATGTGGCTCCCGTGGCTGCCGGGGAGTGGGCGTTCACTACGGTTCAGCCTATCATGGCCCGTAGCGATGGAGCTCGCTCGCGGCCCGGCGTTCCGTGCCCGCGCACCGCGCTCCACCGTGCACCCCGCTAGTCCGACCGAGAGGCGTCGAGAAGTGAGTGTTCCGCTCCGTCACTACGCGCGTGCCCTCTCGCGCCGCATCCGCTCCCGCTTCATCGTGTTCGGCACGCTGCGCCATACCGAGCCGGTGAACCTCGGCTTCGGCATCCGGCAGGGCACGCCGGTCGACCGCCACTACCTCGAGGCCTATCTGGGACGACACGCCGACGCGATCACGGGGTGGGCGCTGGAGGTCGGCGGACGCGACTACCTCGACCGCTTCGGCCACGACCTGACTCGCGTCGACGTACTCAATATCGTGGACGGCGCCGAGGGAGCGACCGTCATCGGCGACCTCGCCTTCTGCCCGCAGATCGCCGATGGCTCGTTCGACTGCATGGTGCTCACGCAGACCCTGAACTACGTCTTCGACATGAAGGCGGCCGTCGCCGAGGTCTTCCGCATGCTTGCGCCCGGCGGCACGGTCCTGTGCACGGTACCGGGGCTGAGCCAGATCAGCCGCTACGACATGGACCGGTGGGGAGACCGCTGGCGGCTGACGTCGCTCTCGGCCCGGGAACTGTTCGCGACGGCCTTCCCCGCGGAAGCCATCGAGGTGGAGACGTTCGGCAACGCGCTGTCGGCGCTGTGCTTCATCGAAGGCATACCGGCCGAACGCCTGCGCCCCGAGGAACTCGCCGTCAACGACCCCGACTACCAGATCCTCATCGCCATCCGGGCCCGGAAGCCGCGCTGATGGGCTGGACGGACGTCCGCTCGGCCGGGATGACCGCACTGCGCCGGGTACGCTCGGCAGCGGGCGGAGCTGTGGTCGTCCTCACCTACCATCGCGTCGCCGAGGCCGGCAGCGACCCCGAAGGGATCACCGTGACCCCGGCGCGCTTCGCCGAGCACGTCGCATCGTTCGCGAGCCGCTACGAACTGGTGACCGCCGGCGAGTTGGGGCGGCGCCTGGTCGAGCGTACGGCCCTGCCCCGCAACGGGGTGTGCATCACGCTCGACGACGGCTACGCCGACGCCCTGTCGGCCGCGCTGCCCGTACTCTCCGAGCACGCGGCTCCGGCGACGGTCTTCGCATGCAGCGGCTACCTGGACGAGCCCCGCGAGTTCTGGTGGGACGAGCTCGAGCGCCTCGTCCTGCTCCCGACGGTGCTTCCCGAACGCCTCGAGATCGTCGCCGCGCACGAGCACTTCACCCGCGAGCTTCCCGGCGGGACCGTGGCAGCCGAGGCCACCCGTCGACAGCTCCACCGCGACCTGTCCGACCTCATCGAGCCACTCCCGTCGGGCGGGCGGGAGGAGGTGCTGCGCCAGGTGCGCGAGCAGACGGGACAGGAGCGTTCGGTGCGCGCGGACAAGCGCCCGCTGTCCGCTGACGAGCTGCGCGTCCTGGCAGACAGCGGACTCGTCGAGATCGGCGCACACACCGTGAACCACGTCCGGCTCGGATCGCTCGCCCTCGCCGGGCAGCGCGACGAGATCGTCGGCTCCAAGCGGAGGCTGGAGGAGCTGCTGGACCGGCCGGTTGAGTCCTTCAGTTACCCCTACGGCACGCGCGGGGCCTTCTCGGCGGAAACGCAGCGGTTGGTCCGCGACGCCGGGTTCGTGAGCGCGGTGACGGCAGGGCTCGGGTCCCTTGTGCCGTGGGGCTCCGTGTATCGCGGCAGCGACCGCTTCGCACTCCCGCGCACGGCCACGGCGGACGTCCCCGCCGCGGAACTCACCGCGCTCATCGACCGGCGGCTCGGGCTCTAGACGCCGTCAGCAGGCTTGTCGGGGTCCGGCTCGCACGTCCACTCGGCAAGCGTGCGATCGGAGCGCGCCCACGCGTACGTCGAGACGTGGTCGACGTCACAGAAGCGGCACCACGGCACCGGCCGGCAGAGGAAGTCGAAGATCTCCCACGGCGCGCTCTCGCCGCCTATCGAGATCGAGTCCGCCTCCGTCGGCTCGAGGGCGGGGAGGCCGAAGCGCTCGATCAGCAGGTCGCTGTAAGCGGCGTAGGCGCACGGGTAGAGCCGGCCGTCACGCAGGATCGGGCAGTTGTTCAAACCTCCGCACCCCTGGAACGACGCGGTTGCGTCCTGCGACCCCTTCGGATCGATCGGCAACTTGAAGAACTCGCCGCGCTCATCGGTCCACTCGAGCTGGACGCCGTGCGCGCGGGCCAGTGCCTCGATCTCGTCGACCTTCAGCCCTATGGGGTACAGGTCGCACACGAGCCAGATGTCGTTGTCGCGCATGGCCCGCCAGAACTCCTCGGGCATCCGCGGGACCAGGACGCCGTTGGACATCAGGTTGATGCGGGATCCGGGTAAGCAGCGGCGTGCGATCTCGAGGAACTCGGTCACGCGCGGGTGCAGCAGCGGCTCGCCACCGAGAAGGTAGATCTCCGTGATACCCGAGAAGATGCGCGACAGCCTCCCGAACTCGTCGGCGAACTGCACGGGATCGGCAAAGGACGGCTTCGCGATGTTGCTGAAGTGCGTGCAGCCCTTGCAGTTGAGGTTGCAGTGGTCGGTGAGGTGGACGACGAGCCGGTGGAGGCGCGGCTTCCGTCCGAGGACGTCGCGCTCGAACCTGAGCACCAGGGGGTTCTCCCGCGAGACCATCCAGGGGATGTAGTCCTTGCGCGCCGCGCGCTCGTGGACCGACTCGACGGTGCGCCGGGGAAGCACCGTGCGAACCAGGCGCTTCGCCCACCTCGGGGTGATGCGGACCAGGTTCATCGTCTGTCGACCTCTCCGGGAGCCTTGAGCCACTCGACCGCCTCGCCCGTGCCGCGACTCCACGGATAGCGCTCGAAGGAGTCGAAGTCGCAGTGGGCGCACCAGGGCACCGGAGCCATGAGGAAGTCGATGATCTCGTCGCCGGTCGTGCCGCCGAAGATCGGGACCGAGTCCTGCTCGCACGGCTCGATGTCCGGCATCCCGAACCGCTTCGCCGGGATGTCGGCGTAGGCCACGTGGGCGCACGGGTACAGGCGCCCGCCGCGCACGATCGCGCAGTTGCTCAGTCCACGGCAGCGATCGAACGACGCCGCAGGGTCGCAGCTCGCCGAACGGTCGAGCGGGATCCTGAAGAACTCGTCGGCCGGCTTCATCCACTCGATGACGACGCCGCGCTCCCGGCCGAGCTCGTCGATGGCGTCGTGCGGGATGTTGATCGGATAGCTGTCGCACAGCAGCGTCGCGCGTTCTTCGCGCAGGGTGTCCCAGAACGATCCCGGCATGCGCGTGACGAGGACACCGTTCGTCATCACGTACAGGCGCGTGCGCGGGAAGATCCGACGTGTCTCGCACACGAACCCGTCGACCCCGGGATGCAGCAGCGGCTCGCCGCCGAGCAGGTAGATCTGCTCGATGTTCTCGAACAGCTCCGCGAGGCGCTCCAGCTCGCGCACGGTCTGCGCGAGATCCGCGAACACCGGATCGCTGATGCTGCTGTAGTGCTCGCAACCGCGGCAGTTCAGGTTGCAGTGGTCGGTGACGTGCACGTCGAGATGGTAGAGAGTCGGCCGCTTCCCGGTGAACGTGCGACGGAGGAACCGCGCGGAGCGGCTCTCCCGGGAGATGAGGCTCTCGACGTAGTAGCGCCGCAGCACCGTCGAACGCAGCCTCCCCAGGGTCGCCTCGGGGAGGACGCGCTTCGCGGCGTCGCGCAATCGCTGTGGCACTCCTATCGGCATCGAGCCTCCCGCTACCCTTCCGACGGCCGTGCGGACAGCCCGGCTCACCGTACCAGCAACGCCGACCCGGACCAAGCAACCCGCATGCTACGCGCGGCGGGCATCGCACCCGCTACGGCGAGAGGAGTGCGCTTCCTGTACTGTTTCCGTGGCGGCGCTCGCGCAATGCGCCGCTGCACGCGAAACGATCCGACCGGTGTCCGCTCTCACGAAGAAAGCCGCAGGTATGCCCTCAGCGCTCTTCGTCACGACCGTCCCCATCACGCTCGAGGCGTTCCTCCTCCCCTTCGCCGACCACTTCCGGGGGCTCGGCTGGCGGGTGGACGCCTTGGCGAACGGCGCCGCGGAGAGCAGCGACCTCGAAGGCCACTTCGACCAGCGGTTCGACGTCGCCTGGAGCCGCAACCCCCTCTCCCCCTCGAACCTGCTCGGCACCTCGCGGCGGGTCCGCGACCTCGTCGTGGCGGGCGGCTACGACGTCGTCCACGTCCACACCCCGATCGCCGCGTTCGTGACCCGCTTCGGCCTGCGCGGCCTCCGCTCGCGCGCCGGTGCCCGTCCCATCGTCATCTACACGGCTCACGGGTTCCACTTCTACCGGGGCCAGAGCGCGCTGCCGCACGCCTTCTTCCGTACGATCGAGCGCGTTGCCTCACGATGGACGGACTACCTCGTCACCATCAATCGTGAGGACTTCGACGCGGCCCGTTCGCTCGGCGGTATCGCACCTGACCGGGTGCGCCTCATCCCCGGCATCGGGGTCGATTGCGACCGCTTCGCGCCCGGAGCGGTGTCCGCGGAAGAGGTCGCGCGAGCCCGCGCGGAGCTCGGCGGGGGCTCGCGCCCCGGCGAACGCTTCCTTCTCACGATGGTCGCCGAGTTCGGCGCCGTGAAGCGCCACGAACACGCGCTCGAGGCCTTCGCGCTGGTCCGGGACGCGCACGTTCACCTCGCGCTCGTCGGCGACGGCCCGCTCCGGACCGCTGTCGAGGCCCATGTCGAGCGCCTCGGCCTCCACGACCGTGTGACCTTTGCGGGATACCGCCGGGACCTTCCCGCCGTGCTGGCGGCCAGCGACGCGCTCCTGCTCACCAGCGCCCGCGAGGGTCTGAACCGCTCCGTGCTCGAGGCGATGGCGAGCGGTCGCCCGGTCGTCGGCACCGACACCCGCGGGATCTCCGACGCAGTGGGCGCCGATGCCGGTTGGATAGTCGGCAGGGATGACCCGCGCGCGCTGGCGGACGTCATCGACACCGCGGCGACCGACCCCGACGAGATCGCGCGGCGCGGCGCGGCCGCCCGCGACCGCGCGTGCAGGGAGTTCTCTTTGGACCGCATCGTCTCCGCCTACGATTGGCTGTACCGTGAAGCACTCGCATCGCGTGTATGACGCCGTGAAACGCGCCGTCGACGTGGCCGCATCGACGGTCGCGCTCGTCGTGCTGTCGCCGGTCATCGTCGTCGTCGCGCTCCTCGTACGCCTGCGGCTCGGCTCGCCCGTGCTCTTCCGCCAGCGGCGTCCCGGCAAGGGCGGACAGGTCTTCACCCTCTACAAGTTCCGCACGATGCGCGAACCGGCCTCGGGTACGAGCGGCGTGGACGCCGTGGCTTCCGACGCCGAGCGGCTCACCCCCTTTGGCCGCACCCTGCGCTGGACCTCGCTCGATGAGCTCCCTCAGCTCGTCAACGTGCTCAGGGGCGACATGAGCCTTGTGGGCCCGCGTCCCCTCCTTCCCGAGTACCTCGACCGCTACAATGAGGAGCAGGCGCGAAGGCACGAGGTCAGGCCGGGCATCACCGGGTGGGCGCAGGTCAACGGGCGCAATGCCGTCTCATGGGACGAGCGCTTCAAGATGGATGTCTGGTACGTCGATCACCGCTCCTTCACGCTGGATGCACGCATCGCGTTCAGGTCGGTTTCGGCGCTCGTGGCACGCGAGAGCGTCTCGGCGCCGGGTTTCGAGACGATGCCGCCCTTCCAAGGCGACAAGGGGACGACTCCCACCAAGGAGAGCTGAGTTGAGACTTCTCGTCGTAGGAGCCGGCGGCCACGCCAAGGTCGTCATCGACGCCGCCGAGGAGGCCGGGCTCGAGATCGCCGGCGTCATCGGCATCGCCACCGACGCTCCCGAGATCCTGGGCCACCCGGTCTCGCATGACCGCGCGGCCCTGACCGCCGACGGCTTCATCGTCGCGATCGGCGACAACACCCTTCGCTCACGCATCTTCGCCGAGTACCGGGCTTCGGGGCTCACGCCTGCGAGCGTCGTGCACCCGTCGGCGATCGTCGGCAGGGACGTCGTCATCGGCGACGGGACGTTCGTCGCTGCCGGTGTGATCGTCAACGCCGGCGCGCGGATCGGCGCCGACACGATCCTCAACACCGGCTGCACGGTCGACCACGACTGCGCAGTCGGCGGGCACTGCCACATCGGACCGCAGGTCGCGCTCTGCGGCGCCGTCACGCTCGGCGAGGGGGTACTGCTGGGAGTGGGCTCGTGCGCCTCTCCGGGCGCCTCGGTCGGCGACTGGAGTGTGGTCGGCGCGGGCGCGGCCATCGTCGACGATCTGCCGGCGCGCTCCGTGTGCGTCGGCCTGCCCGCCCGTCCGGTGCGCCCGACCGAGGCGCCGGCCCGTGGCTGAGAAGCTCGCCATCGACGGCGGAACGCCCGTCCGCTCGGTCCCGATGCCGCCGTGGCCCGCGCCATCCGAGGCGCAGATCGAGGCGGTCACTGCGGTTCTCCGCTCGGGCGCGATCAACTACTGGACCGGTACCGAGGGCCGGTCGCTGGAGCGCGAGTACGCAGACGATCTCGGCCGCGCCCATGCCCTCACCGTCGCGAACGGCACCCTCGCGCTCGAACTAGCCTTGCGCGGCTTCGGCGTCGGCCCCGGCGACGAGGTCGTCGTGCCCGCCCGCAGCTTCATCGCGACCGCGAGCTGTGTCGTCGCTCTCGGAGCCACGCCGGTCTTCGCCGACATCGATCCTGAGAGCACCGACGTCACCGCGGAGACGGTCGAGGCCGTGTTCACCGACCGCACCGCCGCGGTGATCGTCGTCCATATCGCGGGCTGGCCCGCCGAGATGGACCCGATCGTCCGACTCGCTCACGAGCGCGGCGTCATCGTGATCGAGGACTGCGCACAGGCGCACGGTGCGACGTACCACGGCAGGCCCGTCGGGTCGTTCGGCGACGCCGCATGCTTCTCCTTCTGCCAGGACAAGATCGTCGCGGCAGGCGAGGGCGGCCTGCTCGCGCTCGATGACGACGCCGCGTTCGCGATCGCGTGGGAGTACCGGGACCACGGCACCTCGCTCGCGAAGCTCAGCGACCCCGGGTTCATGGGCCGCCCCGCAAGCTTCCGGTGGGTCCGCGACAGCTTCGGCTCGAACTACCGCTTGCCGGAACTCGAGGCCGCCATGGTGCGCGCGGGCCAGCGGGAGCTGCCCGTCGCCCACGCGCGCCGGACCGAGCTCGCGACCCGCCTCGCACGCGGCATCCAGGGCCTACGCGGCATCCGGGTGCCGCTGCCGCCCGCGGACCGCGAGCACGCCTTTTACCGCCTCTACGCCTACGTCACGCCCTCGGAGCTCGCCCAGGGATGGGACCGCGACCGGGTGCTGTTCGCCATCGCCGCCGAGGGGGTGCCCGTGCAGTACGGCTCGTGTGCCGAGCTGTACCGGGAAGAGGCCTTCGCCCGCGCAGGGCTCGGCCTCGCCGATCGGCTCCCCGGCGCCGCGCGCGCACACGAGACCGCGCTCGCCTTCTTCGTGCACCCCACCCTCGCCGACAGCGACGTCGACGATGTCATCGCCGCCGTGCGCAAGGTGATGCAGGTGGCGGCCCGGTGAGCCTCGCCTCCCGCCTCCTCGCCTCCGCGCGCCAAGGTGGCAGACTCTTCCGCCTCGCGCTGTACGTCCTCGACGCCGCGGTCGTCGCGGTCGCGATGTTCGCCGCGTACTACGCGCGCTTCGAGGGAACCGTTCCGCCGGCGTTCGCCTCCGCGATCCCGCTCGCGATCGGGGCGTCGGTCGTCGTCTATCTGACGCTCTTCACCGCGGTGGGTCTCTACCGGCTCGTGCTGCGCGCCGTGAGCGTCGACACGATGCTGCGCGTAGGCGGCGCCGTCTTGGTCGGCTTCCCCGTGCTCGCTCTCGCCGACTACCTCCTGCAGACCTCCGAGGGGCTGCGGCTCATCCCGTTCGGCGTGTTGTTCATCCAGGCGATCATCGTGCTCCTCGGCGTGGCGGGTATCCGCGCAGCCGCGCGCGTGGTCGTGTACGTGCGCAACGCGCAGACCAGCGAGGGCGCCCGGGTGCTCATCGTGGGCGCCGGCAGCGCGGGATCGTTGCTCCTCCACGAGATCATGGGCAGGCCGCAGCTCGGCCTCACCGCTGTCGGCTTCCTCGACGACGACGAACGCCTGCAGGGCCGCACGATCGGCGGCGTGAAGGTGATCGGACCGACCGACGCCCTGGCGGGCATCGTCGCTGAGCAGGACGTCGAGCAGGTGCTGGTCGCCCTGCCAAGCGCGCCGCCGTCCACGGTGCGCCGCATCCTGAACGCTGCCGCCGACGCCGGCGTCACCACCCGCGTCATGCCGCCGCTCGTCATCGCGAAGGGCAGCGTGAGCGTCACCGACCTGCGAATGGTGGAGGTCGAGGACCTGCTCGGCAGGGAACAGACTCCGATCGATGTGGACGAAGTCCGCGCGACCGTGGCGGGCAAGGTGGTCGCGGTGACCGGAGCGGCCGGCTCGATCGGCTCGGAGCTCTGCCGCCAGATCATGCACCTGTCGCCTGCCCGGCTCGTCCTGCTCGAGGTCGACGAGACGCGCCTCTACGAGCTGTGGCTCGAACTCCGGCAGATCGCCCCGGACGTCCCGGTCATGTGCATCTGCGATATCCGCGACCACGACAGGTTGGACCGGGTCTTCGCCGAGTACCGCCCCACCGTCGTGCTGCACGCGGCCGCCTACAAGCACGTACCGCTCATGGAGCTCGCACCCGACGAGGCCGTCAAAACGAACGTGCTCGGCACGAGCAACGTCATCGACGCATGCGAGCGGCACGGCGCCGAGCGCTTCGTGCTCATCTCGACGGACAAGGCGGTCGCCCCCGCCAATGTCATGGGCCTGACGAAGGCGCTCGCCGAGCAGGTCATGCTCGCGGCCGCCGAGCGCGCGAAGGTGCTGTCCGTCGCCGTCAGGTTCGGCAACGTCCTCGCGAGCCGCGGAAGCGTCGTGCCCATCTTCGAGAACCAGCTCCGCCACGGCGGTCCCCTCACCGTTACCGATCCGGGCGTGACGCGCTACTTCATGACGATCCGGGAGGCCGCGCGTCTCGTACTCCAGGCGCAGGCGATCGGTCGCACCGGCGACATCCTCGTCCTCGAGATGGGCGATCCGGTCAGGATCGTCGACCTGGCCAGGAAGATGATCGCGCTCTCCGGCGTGCCGGCGGACATCGAGTTCATAGGCCTGCGCCCCGGCGAGAAGCTGCACGAATCGCTCGTGCGGGAGCACGAGTCGCTCGAACCCACGGGCGCCGAGAAGATCCGGCGTGTCGTTGCGGCACACGCCCGGAACCTCCCTCAGCCGGACTACGAGCTGCTCATCGACGCCGCGCTGCACGGACGCGTCGAGGAGATGGAACGACTGGTCCTGGAGTTCGATCCGGAGTTCGCCACGCGCGGGTTCCACGAGCCGGGCGCGGGGTAGCGGCCACGCGTCCCAAGTAGGCCGGGACCGCGCCGTTCGGCGCTCGGCCGATCCGGCCGCAGTGGTATATTGAGGCCTCGTTCGCCGACGTCACGATCGGAGACTCAACCCTATGAGCAAGATCCTCTTCGTCACGCCGCCCTACAACTGCTGGGGCGTCCAGACAATCGGCAACTGGCCTCCCCTGCAGCTCGCCTACCTCGCCGGCGCGGCCCTCAAGGCCGGGCACGAGGCGAAGATCTATGACGCGATGAACAAGGAGAAGTCGTACGACGATATCCGCGCGCAGATCGAGAGCTTCAAGCCGGACTTCGTGATGGGCCTGGACTACCTGCCCGTCACCGGCGCGATCAGCACCGCGACCGTCCCGGGCGCGCTCAAGTGCCTCGGCATCGCGAAGGACGTGAACCCGGACATCATCACGATGATCGGCGGACCGCACCCGACGTTCATGTACGACGAGATCCTGCGCACCGAGGGCAACCCTGCCGACTATGTCATCCGCGGCGAGGGCGAGGCCACGCTGGTCGATCTGATGGCCAAGGCGCCCCTCGGAGAGGCCGGCGACGTCCAGGGCATCGCGTTCTTCAAGGGCGGCGAGGTCGTCGCGACTCCCATGCGCCAGCACATCGCGGACCTGGACGCACTCGAGGTCGCGTGGCACCTGCTCGACTGGGAGGACTACCACTACAACGTCGAGCCGTGGGGCCGCATGGCCTCCGTGCTCACCTCGCGCGGCTGCATGATGGGCTGCTCGTTCTGCAGCCAGCGCCTCTTCTGGCGCGGTGACTGGCGCGCCCGCAAGCCTGAGAACGTCGTCGCCGAGATGCGCTACCTCGTCGACACGTACCAGGTCGAGTTCATCACGCTCATCGACGCCTACCCCACGCACGACCTCGAGCGTTGGGAGAGGATCCTCGACCTTCTCATCGAGGAGAAGCTGCCGGTGCACCTGCTGATCGAGACCCGCGTCGAGGACATCATCCGCGACGCGGGCATCCTCCAGAAGTATCACGACGCCGGCATCATCCACGTCTACCTGGGTGCCGAGACCAGCACCGACGACATGCTCAACAGCCTGAACAAGGGCACGACCACCGACCAGAACAAGCAGGCGGTCGACCTGCTGAAGGCCCACGACATCATGATCGAGGCGTCGTTCATGATCGGCTTCCCCGGCGAGACGCAGGACTCCATCAAGGTGACCATCGCCGAGGCCATCCGTCTCAATCCCGACATCGCAGTGTTCCCTGTCATCACCCCGATGCCGTTCACGCCCCTGTGGGACGAGATGCACGACCGCATCCGGGTCTGGGACTACGCGAAGTACAACCTGGTCACCCCGATCATCGAACCGTACGCGATGACGATGGACGACATCACGATCGCGCTCGGCCGCTGCTACATGACCTTCTACGCGAGCAAGATGAAGGAGATCATGGCGCTGCCCGAGGGGTTCAAGCGCCGGTACATGCTGAGCGCGATGAAAGAGATGATGAAGGACTACGGCCGGAACTTCGACTTCATGGGCATCGGGATGTCGAAGATGTCCGCGGTCATGGGCCTCGGCGTGCCCAAGGAGATGGTCGAGGCCATGAAGGACACCGGCGTCGACCTGTAGCCGACCGACAACGGCACGCATACCAAAGGGGCGGGGCGCATCATGCGCCCCGCCCCTTTGGTTGACCGCCTTCCGCCCCCCGGGGCGTTCAGTCCTGTGGCGCGTCGATCTCGGCCTTTGCGATCTTGCCGATGCGGACCCACATGATCGAGCCGGCGATCACCGCGCTGACCAGGAACACGTGCTTCACGATCAGGTCGGCGACGATCCCGTTGGTCTGGGCCGGGATGAACTCGTACTGGTTGAAGAATATCGTCCTCGGTATGCCCCCGATGATGATCCAGGCGAGCGCACCCTGGGCGAAGCGCGTGAGCGTCCGGTACGCGCGCGCGAGCGCGCGCCTCTCACCTGCTCCCCCGTTCTTGGCCTGACGACCCAGTACGTACATGATGACGCCGCTGGAGAGCAGCGTGGCGGTCGCCACGTCGTGGAAGTAGTTGTTCAGGATGATGAGGATGCTCATCTAGAGGTCCTTCCCCAGGCCGCCGATGCCCGCGTGCGGTGTGTTGAACGCCAAGGGTATGCCGATCAGCGCGAACAGCGCCAACGGCATCGCTGCGATGGCGAACCACGCGAGCCGCTCGCCATGCCACTTGAGGGTGAACCGCGCGTGGAGGTAGACGGCGTAGATGATCCAGACGATGAGACTCCACGTCTCGATAGGGTCCCAGCTCCAATAGCGGCCCCATGCCTCGTTCGCCCAGATCGCGCCCGTCGCGATCATGATCGCCCAGAAGAGGAAGCCGACGAGGACGAACCGGACGGTGAGGTTCTCGAGCACGTCCTGCGCGGGCAGCCGCTGGAGGCGTCTCGCCCACTTCCCTCTCGCCGACCGTTCGCGTATCACGTAGGCGATCGCGCACCCGAACGAGACCGCGAACGCCGCGAATGCCAGGTTCGCGAACGCGACATGGATGAAGAGCCAGTAGCTCGCGAGCTTGGCGGTGATGGGCACGCCGGCCTTCGACGCGAGCATCGCACCCCCCGCCAGAAGCACGGCCACCGGCATGACTGCCATGCCGGCCGCGCTCAGTCTCGGATTGCGCCACGCTACGAAGACGAAGAACGCCGCCACACAGAACACAAGCGCGTTTGCGACCTCGTAGAAGCCGAGGTAGGGCCCGTGCCCCAACCTGACCCAGCGGACGCCCAGCGAGGCCGCCTGGAAGGCGATGCCGAACGCCGACACGAGAAGCGCCCGCCTGGTCAGCGCGTCCTTGGCGAAGGTCACGCCGAACCCGTACATGGCGGTCGCGACAGCGTAGAACGTCAGCGCGACCCACATCAACACGATCTCGAGTTCGAACGTCACAGCATGCCCTCTTCCCCGACTCCACCGAGCGCTCGTGCGAGCTCGCTCTCGATCTCTCGGCGGCTGCTCGACGCATTGCGCCACAGGCGCGCCCTTACAGCAAGCTTCACTCCATCAGGTCCGTCGACGACGGTGGCGAGCACGATCTGCTGCCGCGCCATCGCGACGAAGGTGAGCCCGATCATGGCAGCCGCCATTCCCGCATAGAGGAGCGGGATCGACCAGTCGTCCACGACCGAGAGCCGCGCGTAGTACCCGACGCCGTCGAGCCGCAGCCCGACCCCGGCGCCCGGCACCGTCATCAGTTCTCCGGGCCCGATGGTGCCCGCCAGTCGCGGCGTGCCGTCGGGCGTGCTCACGACCACCCGGACGACGGGCCTGTCAGGCAATCGCTTGGAGACGACGTTGCCGTTGATGTCGAGCGGCACCGTGACCGAGACCAGGTAGAGCGGCTTACCGGCGGCGTCGAACAGGGTGAGGTGGTCGACCGGAACGGTCGCGGTTGTGGCCTCTT
>Ga0209748_1000603_pt1 | contig 18628 bp, 17 predicted proteins | sample BarGraIncu00421A_FD_185490 | JGI IMG/M metagenome (GOLD analysis project Ga0209748, IMG submission 185490) | Arctic peat soil microbial communities from Barrow, Alaska - Barrow Graham LP Incubations 004-21A (SPAdes) (version 2) | ecosystem: Environmental > Terrestrial > Soil > Wetlands > Peat... | reverse complement strand
CTCCCGCCGCCGCCACCACCCCCGCCTCCGCCGACACCTCCAAAACCACCGCCACTTGAAGAGGCACTAACTACGGCGCTGATCGCGGAATCGGAGAATGAACTCAGGTGATCTGTAAGTGCAATCACAGAGAATGTTGCCATATTACCGTCATACCAACTGGGCGGATTCTTGTAGATATCTTTGAATTCCGCTGCCCATTCTTTCTCAAGGCCAAAAATTATGGCATATGGCAGTAACTCTTCAAACTTCTCTGGGCTCTTGGCTGGTGCATTGTGGAATTTTATTCTGTCGATCTCGGCAGCCTTGATATACATCTTGAGTCCAAGTAAGTCTTCGCGGAGTATGGCACCTTCCTTGGTACGAACGGGCATTATAAATGCGAACAAAAACGCAATGAACCCTGGTGCGAGGAAGCAGACAAATCCGGCAAAATTCGTCAGGAAATATATTGCAGTCAACGTTCCAAGTACCAGCATCATCACTGAAACTGCAAAGAATATAACTTTAGATATCACGGGATTTACCGGAAAGTATCCCTTTTCTGTTACTTCTTTGTAGGCAAACTGATGAACGGAAGCATTGAGCTGCGGAAATGAATCACCTAAATCGTTTAGGTCGACCCTGTCTCGGCCGATGAAGAAAAGATCAGATATTTTTTGCTCCATCCTTGGTGCAGTTTGCGGAATCGGTTTTAGCAGTTCTAGCTCATATGTCGGTTTGCAGGTAAAGAGCACCTTCACGTCCTTACGGTGTATCTTAATATAACCCTTGATGGCGAGTGCAATGATGGCTGCTGGCAGTGATTTATGGCTGATGGTTTCGTCCATAATTATGGACGCTTCGAAAGGCGTAATTTCCTTGGGGGCATCATACATAGGTACTATTGTGCCACGGCCCTTGGGGTCTCTCCCCTTCTCGAACCAAAACAGGAAAAACCCGATCAGTGCGACCCACGGAAGCCAGTAGTACCAGTGACTACTCCAGAGAAACATTTCGAGTGAACTTGGTGCGGGAAAAGTGCCTTTGGCGAAGAGTAAATTGAGAGTGATACCAGCGTTCGGCTTGAGTGAAGACAGAGCGACTCTAGTAATACCACCTTCGTTATCCCATTCGCATTTCGTAGTCGAGTCAGCTGCACCAACATAACAATCGGTTGTTTGGAGCGCATTCAACTGATCGGTATCGACATGCAGTGAAACCAAAACGTTCTCCATTGGCACTGTCCAGCCGGTCCCGATAGCATTCCAGAGAAATCTGTCGCCATTTGGGTTGCTACTGATAGTATTATTCATGATGTAGCCGATATTATATGTTTGCACCCCGGAGAGCAGCATATTGGCGTCGCCAATCTTTATGACTTTATTGCTGGACTCATCGCTTACAGTGTAAGGCAGTGCCTTCCCATTTATATCGGTTACTGAAATATTTGAAATCGTTTGTCTGGGGCTGCCCACTCGTCCGGAGTAGATAAATGGAATATATCGAAAAATACCATGTTTCTCGTTATTACCAAAATCATAGGAAATGTTCTCAAGTACACTAATGCTACCGCTATCGGCGAGTGTGACATCAACCGAATATGAATTTATCTTTTCTGCGTATCCATTGTCGACAGCTGATACTTCGGCCAGCGCCAAAGTTGGTAAAAACAACATAAGCAAAAATGCAAATAAATACTTCTTCATAGACATATTTTAGCACAAATGGAGTATAATAATGTAAGTAATAACAAGGAGAAAGTATGCGAAAGTTTATGTTGTCTCTGGCAGCGCTGGTGTTGCTCGTTCCGATGGTAGGTTTAGCTGCTGATGTACAAAACGCGGAAGTAGTGGCCAAAGACACATTGGTTCATAATCTATATCTGGCGGGCCAGAATCCAACCGTTGATGCCAACGTTACGGGTGACCTAGTTGTCGCTGGTGGTGTAGTTACTGTGAACGGTGATGTTTCTGGCGGCGTTTTGGCTGCTGGTAGCACACTCAACCTAAACGGTACAGTTGGGCAAAGTGTTCGAGTTGCCGGTGGTAATATCAATATTGATGGCACTGTCGGTGGCGACCTGGTCATCTTCGGCGGTAATGTTATCTTGGGTACCAAGTCTGTAGTTACTGGAGACGTCATGGTTTTTGGTGGCACTCTTGATCTCAAGGGTACAGTCAAAGGAGCCGTCAAAGATACCTACGTGGGTACAGTGAATCTGAGTGGTAATGTGCTTGGTGATGCTACATTCACTAGAGTTGGAATGCTTACAGTTACCTCAGATGCCGTAGTCGGTGGAGCACTGAAATACTCCTCACAGAATGAGGGCACAATCGCCTCAGCCGCCAAGGTTGCTGGGAAGACAGAATTTACCAAAGTGGCTGCAAATAACAAAATGAATCGTTGGACCCCAAACGTAGGTTCGGTCATCTTTGGGATATCGATGATGTTCATCACAATCCTAGTATTCATGATGTTTCTGCCTAAATTTACCAAAGAAGTAGTGAATAATGTTCTTGTAAACCCATGGGCCAAGCTAGGTGCAGGTTTTGTTGCATTAATCGTGGCACCTGTAGTGATGATATTACTGGCCATCACTATTTTTGGGCTAGGTGTTATGGGTTATCTTGCGATGATTTACTTTGCGCTTATCGCTCTGGCTGGCACAGTTTCAGCAATCTTCGCTGGAGCCTATATGTGGAAGCTTCTGCGCAAGGAATCTGATTACGTCCTTGATTGGAAGACAGCTGCTATCGGCGTCTTGTTGGTCGCTGTAGCGAAGCTCATTCCTGTCATCGGCTGGTTAGTCGCACTCGTACTGTTCTTGCTCGTCTTCGGTACTCTCGTCACGATGAGTTTCGACTTTGTAAAAGCACAACGAGCCTAAACGTATTGTCATTCCCACGTAGGTGGGAATCTAAAAGACCCCTTCTGGGGTCTTTTTTTATGCTGCTTTATGTAGGTTCTCTGATTCCTTTATTTTATCGCTATAGTCTAGAAGAATGCCCTCGATGTTGCCCGCGGTAGACCAAACAATGTGGTCTTGTTTCTCGAGCACGTCTAGTTCGTCGTTTATATCATGAAATTCAATTTTCTCTCTGTCGTTTAGCCTGTGTAAGTAATCGTTGAGATATAGCGTCGCATAACGGAGTAGCAGGCCCCTCGTGGCCTCGTCCCCTACTTCTTCTGTGGCAGTGATGACGTCCACGGGGATTATTTCCAGAGAATGTTTAGTGGTTTCTGTCTCAGTTGGTCTAATTGATTGTGCTGTTTCCATGGCTAGATTGTAACAAATAGGCTTGAAATATGAGATAGCTTTTAGTCAAAGGGATTCTCACAGCTATCTTGGAGACCAAAGATTTGTTATTGTTCGAGAGTAGTCGAGAATTATCTGTTTTATCCTAGGGCAGCGTTTTGGCAACAGCTGGCATCTCACCTTCTTCCCAAAATAAAGAAGTCTGGCACCCAGCGATGCTGAGCTTCAGACTTCTTGGTTCGGGAGGAGGGATTCGAACCCCCGCATACTGGTACCAGAAACCAGTGCCTTACCACTTGGCGACTCCCGATTATGAACAAAACAAATTTTACTCCTAAATGGCGGTTTTTTCAATAATAAAAGGAGAGCTCATCGCTCTCCTATATCGTCCGGTCGACTTTCACATTACATCACCTGATGGTGGTACTTCCCGAGTTGTTCTCTGACTTCGTAGCCAAAGACGCCCATAGTTATTCCTTCTGCAATAGCGTAAACCGCTACATATAGAACGAACGTTGTGAGCGCTACACTCGTGTTGAAGACAAGGAAAAGACCAAAGATGCCTCTGACTATTCCTGACGTCGCGAGCCACATGTAGCCGCCCATTTCTTCTCGATAGCGAAGCGCTGCAGTGACCTCGGCTATGCCGGTAATGATCACATAGGCTCCGACGAGGGCAATGATTGTGGTCAATCCAGCATTCGTGAAGAACATAAGCGCAATTCCTGCGGCTAGGCTATAAAGGCCAAGTGCGGAGAGGTACCTGGTATTCCCCTCTTCTGCACGTTCCCCAGTAGCGGCCACCATCTGCGATACGCCCAATACTATCGCGTAGACTCCCAAAACGAGAACAATCGCGCTTTGTGAAATGCCTGTTAGAAACAATAGCGTTAACCCCGCCAGAAAACTAATGACACCATCTGTCATAAGTGATGTCCCGGACATTTTTTTAGTATCCATACAAACTCCTTTCTTTCATTATCCATCCAAAATAATGACAAGATATTGAGTTTTCACTATATATATTATATCACCATTGGTAAGCTTAAGCTCCCTGGCCCTAAAATGGACAACGGCCCCTTCCCTATTCGGAAAGAGGCCGTTTGGTGTCCGCTTGTTGACTTGTTACGCTACCCTCCTTGGGTAGTAGTTGGTACGCGTGTTGCGTATCTGGATGTTGCGTCCGCAACAGCGCTTGCCTTCGAGACACTTGCCGTGTCGTGAGCAAGGGGGCTCGAAGATTGCAAGGAGCGGTGATTTCTTGCCACACAGCTTAGCGATCTGCTCCCGGAGCTGCCTGGAGAGATTGTAGATCTCCTCCTGGGCGTTCCAGCAGAGACGCTTGCTGTGCTCGTGTATCAGCGCCAGGAAGTCGCCGCGTGTCGTGTAGGTCACCATGGTGCCGTAGGGCGCTATGATGGCCGCAAGCGTGGGCGGCAGAGTCCGAGACAGCAGGTTCCAGCGTTCCGCCAGGGCGAGATACTCTTTGCGGAGACCTTTGCAGCGAGCCAGCAGCGGCGGTATGTAGAATCCGCCAGTAAAGCTGGGAGCACTGCGATGCACCGTGCGGTGACGCTGGTTCTGTCCCATAGTCATGAGCGACAAGGTCAGTCGAGTCGTCACGCTGCCGATGGAGTTATTCATCATCTCGGGACGGAAGTGCAGCTGGTCTACGGGATGACAAATCTCTTCCTCGGGCATGGTGAAGTTCCAGATGCCGTCCACGGACAGGAGCTCACACTTGGGCTCCTTCACGAGATGTGGAGAGCTACTGGCAAAACTGGGACTCCAGTTCTTCGCAGGGTCACGTATGAACATGAAGCGCGTTCTAGGGTCATGCTTCACGACTTCGTCAGCCATCATGGCCGTGACGGCACGCATCACCGGAGTGAACGCGCTCTTGTATAGAGCGACTACGGTCGTCAGGTTGATGGTGTAGTCGATGGCTGTCGGCATGATGACCGGGATCAGTGCGCGCATCTGTTCTTGGGCGACCTTGTCGGCTTGGGCCTCGAGGTTCTTCTTGGGGAAGTTGGGCCGCTGGCTGCGGAAGACATCCGCGGCGTGAACTGCGGCTTCTCCCTTGTAGCGGTTGTAGATCTCGATGCTTAATGCGACGTAGTCTGTGATCTCCCAGATCTGTTGATCCGAGAGCTCAGGCCAGTACGTCCGGATGTACTGATTGATCTCAGTCATGTCCGGGTTGGCGAACATCTCCGTGCAGTAACGCCCTGAACGCTGGTCAGTGTTGTAGAACGTGTTGGCCAGGTGGAACCCGAGCGTGACGTCACCGACGGAGATGCCCTCGATCGCAAAGGTGTAGTACGTGTGCTCGAGGGTGGTGTGATGTCCCGTCTTGAACAGTGCGTTCTTGACGTTCAGCAGCTCACCAAGCTCGGGTGTCTTGGCGTTGTAGCAGAGCTTGGCTGCGTGTGATGCCATTTCAATCGGCTTGACCGATGACGGCTGCAGCAGCCGGACAGAGATTCCCATCTGAATCACCTTCTCTCGAGTAGTATTGGCAGTACAAGCTCTTTGACGCGTTCGTGCACTTCTTCCGGAGTGCCGGTAGCGTCGACTATCTTGAACCTGCCAGGCTCCTTGGCTGCGCACCAGAGGAATCCTTCACGAACCCGCTGGTGGAACTCAATGTCCGCTCTTTCGATGCGGTCGGCACCTTCTTTCGTGGCTCTCGCGAGCGCCACTACTGGATCCATATCGAGATAGACCGTAAGATCCGGTATGACGCCGTTTGCCGCAAAGCGATTCATCGCGGCGATAGATCCCCTGTTCAATCCTCGTCCGAAGGCCTGATATGCCGTACTGCTGTCGTAGAAACGATCGGCAAGTACGTTATCGCCCAATTCAAGAGTAGGCTCGACGATCTCGTCTACGATCTGAGCTCGGGCTGCTTCAAAGAGGAACAATTCGGCTCGAGAAGAGAACCCAACGTTCTCTGGATCCAGAAGCAATGCCCGGATCTTCTCGCTGATCACCGTCCCGCCCGGCTCCCTCACACTCACGTATGTGATCCCCAGTTGGTCCAGTGTTGCAGCGAGGAGACGCTTCTGGGTTCCCTTCCCTACACCTTCACCGCCTTCCATGCTGATAAAGGTGCCCCTTTTGATGGCCATACATATCCCCCTGTCGTGTTTTCGCCATTCGGCGTTGTCAACGGTGCGGACACAAAAAAGAAGAGTTAACCCTCTCCCCTTTTGTGTTATTAATTTAAGCTATTTTGTGAGTAAAGTAAATGCTAATTTGTCTCTTCCAGGCGCTTTAATGCCTCTCTTGCAGAGGATGAGAGGTCTTTTCTAACAGCAATTTCTTTTAGTGTCAGCCAGGTATATTGATCATGTTCGAAGCTCGTCTTTACCTTGGCATTTATTGGCACGGAGCATTCAAAATATAATGAAACATGCCTGAAATCTGCATACTTTGCTTTTATGCTGGCTTCATCCCAGTAAAATAACGGTTCAAGGATTGTAATCATGAGTCCCGTTTCCTCATAAATTTCACGGTATAAAGCATCGTTTAGATCTTCGCCTGGGTCTACTTTGCCGCCGGGAAATTCGAAAAGAGAAGGCTCATAACTATCGTCCCTAGCTCTTTGTACAAGCAAATATTCATTCCCCTTGCGGATAATCGCTCGGATGGACATGAGTATCTTGGTCTCCTCCACTAGAGTGCCTTCTGAATTCTCGAAATTGATTCGTCTTTGCCGAGTACCCACAATATTTCAGCCGGACTAGCGGACTTTTCTTGGCCAGACAGGGCTACGCGTATTGGCCAGAATACATCGGCGTTATTTAGACCATTTTTCTCGACTATTTCAGTGAGATACGCATTCCAGTCGTCTACAGACTTTTCTCGCCAGCTGTTTTCCGTTAAATCGTTTGAGGCGTCTAGAAATGCCTCTAGGCCTGTTTTGGTGGCCGTGGGCGTGCTTTTCTTGAAAACAAGCATATCTTCATCATACTTTGGTAATGACCAGTAGAAAGCAGCTATTTCGCCGAACTCGGCCAAAGTCTTCAGTCTGCTTTGCTCGACAGTAACCACTTTCTCCAGGAATTCACGGTCTACACCCGCGGAGCCCCTATCGAATGCGATAAGTCTGTCTGTCAGCTCTTTCACGGACAATTTGCGGATATAAACACCATTCATCCAGTCCAAGCGTTCTGAATCAAAAACCGAGGGCGACTTCCCTATTCGATCAACGGTGAATGTCTTCTCTAGTTCTGAAAGCGTGAAAATTTCCTCAGTTGTGCCAGGATTCCAGCCCAAAAGCACTAGGAAATTAATCATAGCCTCTGGTAGGTAGCCTTTTGCGATATAGTCAGAAATAGCGGTGTCTCCATTGCGTTTGCTAAGCTTCTTCATATCCGTGCCAACAATCACTGGCACATGAGCAAACTCTGGGTGTTCCCAGCCAAGCGCCATGTATAACAGAATGTGTTTTGGTGTGGATGGAACGAATTCGTCACCGCGAACGATTAAATTGAAGCCTTGGTCGTGGTCATCAATAACATTGGCAAAATTATAGGTCGGCCAATTGTCTGATTTGATAAGGATGAAATCCTCGAGGGTGTTCACGGGTATACTGACCGGGCCTTTGACTTTGTCTTCCCACTTCACGTTGTCATTCTGAGGAACCGAAGAATCTCGAGATCCTTCACTTTGTTCAGGATGACAAACATCTGGGATACGAAAACGAACCACGAAGTCCTCGCCAGCCTTCTCCTTGGCGGCGGATTGCTCAGGGGTCAGTCCGAGGCAACACCTATCATAAACAGGCTGTTTGTGGGCCGCTTCCTGTTCTTCCTTCAGTTTGGCGAGTCGCTCGGTAGTACAAAAACATTTGTAAGCTAGGCCCTTGGCCACGAGTTCGTCGGCGTATTTTTGATATAGCGGGAGGCGCTCTGATTGATAGACCACTTCCCCATCATTCCTAATGCCGAGCCAGGCTAAACCTTCGTGTATCGCATCTACAGCGCCCTCAACAAAGCGTTCGCGGTCTGTGTCCTCAATACGCAAATGAAACTCGCCGCCCGTAGATTTGGCAACAAGATAATCAAAAAGTGCAGTACGTACACCACCAATGTGGAGCATACCTGTGGGGCTAGGAGCAAAGCGTGTTTTGTATTTCATGAGTTTATTTTAGCACAAATGTGGGCAAAAACTAGTTCTTGCCAAAGAAACGATGTGGTTTTTTGGGCTCGGTTGTGAGTTTCCCGGGTTCATTATTGATGGCGTTGATGATATCGCCTTCTAGTGCACCGATAGACTGTGGCTTTACCGAAGCGACCTTGGCAGGGGCAACAGGTGTAATCTTGCCAGGCGTTTTGGAAACAGGTTCTTTGATCGCAGGTAGGGTAGAAGGTTTGTGATAGTTTAGTAAATATCGCTCTGGTTCTGAGTCCATATCGGTAATATCATCAGCCTCTTCAATTAGTTTAGCTGATGTTGATCTACCAAAAGACATCACTTCAGCGCGGCAGCCCTCTGTTTTGGCTTGGTGCATTAATATCTGGAAGTCACCGTCACCGGAACAAAGAACAATGGCATCTAATTTCGGAGCCATATTTAGAATGTCGACAGCGATTCCAACGTCCCAATCTGCCTTCTTCTGTCCACTAACAAATGTTTGCAAATCCTTGGTTTTTACTTCTAAGCCCGCCTTTTCGAGGGCGTCAAAAAAGCTCTGCTCCTCTGGCATTTCTGCTTTTACAGCATATGCAATAGCGCGGACCAGTTTGCGTCCGGCTGTCGCCGTGCGTACAATTTCGCCGAAGTTCACCTTGGTTCCATATAGCGCTCGCGCTGAATAATACAAGTTCTGTACATCGATAAATATTCCGATTCTCTGGTCTGGGTTTTTGGTGCTCATATTTCTCCTATCCTAAAAAGCTCGAGCTGGTGTTAATTTCTATCCATTCGTTAGTATCCTCATCGAAACGATAGGCCTTGATGCGCTGGGTTTTCTCTGTTTCCGAAAGCACGTATTCCACATTGGCACGGGCACCCGAGGTATGAGTGTAATGTGTCTTTTTGTCCAAAATCATTGGCGCTGTCACTAGCTCGACGCGCATTTTGCCTTGAGGGGTTTCAAACTCGACGCGCTTAATATCCGAAGTCAGTTTTTGCCCGGTATCATCTTCTCTGGTTTCGCTGAGTTTTTGGACATCTAGCTCGCCATACTGGTCTTCGAGTCGGTCTAGGATTTCTCCCCATAGCTCAGCGTTCATTATTTTATCGATTCTGCCATTTGATATAGAAGGTCTATTGAGAGTGTATATCCCTTGGTTTCGATGACAAAGACAAAGCCGTCTTTGCTCCAAAGCAAGTTAGCCTTGGCTGATTCGGTGTAGACGACGCCGTTCACATCTTTTACAGTAAACGTGTCGCTGGTCTTCAATAAGTAATCAGAAATGTACTTGTCGGGTGTGCCTGTTTTTATCTGCTTGTAGGTAATGATTTTGGTAGCGTCAGTTGCAAATGCATAATCCATTTCTGAGGTCATGATGGCATCTTCATAGCTGCTAGCCGTCAATGTATATCCTTCCGGAGTATAACTGGGCGTAAGAGCGGTAAATTTATTTAATTCATTAGTGACGGCCACTTTGCTTGCTGGTTTGAAGTAAATATATGCAGCATAAGCAGAAGCTGCCAGCACCCCAAGTCCCAGAAGTATTGCTGCTATTATTCCAACGATTTTCCAATTATTTTTCCGTTTGGCTTTTTTTGTTTTAGTTTTCTTTGTTTTTTTATCTCGCTCTATAGCTGTGCTAAAGTAGTCTTTGATAATTTTGGATTTTTCATCACCAGGAACCGTGATCGGTTCCTCAATAGTATCTGGATCGTATTGTTTCGCTTCCTCTGGTGTCAGGTCTACTATCGGTTCTGGAGCCTCGGCAATCTCTTCCTCGATTTTTTCGATTTTCTTCTCTGTCTTGGCATCGATAACGATTTCTGGCGCTTTCTTCACTTTTTTGTTACGAAGTCCAACCTTTACCTCTTTTGGTAATGTGTAGATGTCGTCCTTTTCATCCGTCTTGGTCTCTTCTGGTATCTCTGGCTCAGTTACGGGATCTAGGGGTTTGTCATTCTGAGTATCACGAAGAATCTCGGGATCCCCGCCCGAACGACCTTCTGGTCGGGCAGGCTTTGCTTCGCTCGAGGATGACATCTCTTGTTTCGTCTCGTCACTTAAAATGTCCAACAATATTCCACTAGCTTCTAGCGTAGATTTTTCGTTTCCAGGATTAGCTAGCTCGACATATGATCCGCTAGTAGTTTCGGCTGCTGGTGGTTCGGTATCAAAATCAGACTCTGATGGTATAGATAAGTCTCCAATCTTAGATTCATAAGCCGGTTCCTGAAGGTTCAACCCCATTTCTTTCTCAGCTTGTTCGGTGATTGGCCTCGACGGCTCTACTGGTGTTGGCTTCTCGGTTACAACCTCGAGTTTGCGAGGCTCGCTCACTGGAATTTCTTCCACAGGGACTTCGATAGCAGCCTTCGTTGAAGCTGGAGCCGTCTGCTCGGCAACGTCAGGAATCACAGGAAAGTCTACTTCCTCGGGTGCATTTGTGGCCACGTTGCTTACAGTATCTGGTGTTGGTTCAATTACGGGCGTAGAAGTTGTCTCTCCTGTCCCATTATTCGCAATTGTAAGACCACAATTCGAGCAAAAGACTTTTCCGCTCAGCTCTATAGGCTCCATATCCGTGCTGCAATAAGGACAAATCATGTCCTAACCCTCCAAAATTATGTTTAAAATGGCAAATCTTCGTTGACCAGTTCGTTCAGATAAGGTGAATTATATATTTCAGTGCCGAGTTGTCTGTGGTATGCACTAAATTCGACTCCCTCCCCAAGTTCTTGAATCATGTTGTATGCGGCGTTTATCTTTGCTGAAGCGTCATCAAATCTAGAAATAGCAATTGCTTCTACGGTCCTTGGTTTTACAGGACTGCCAAATTCGAGTTCGCCGTGGTGGCTTAGTATAAGGTGTGAAAGTTCGTCAAGCAAATCGGCTGGCATACTCTTTGGGGCAGCAGAACGAATCATTTCAGTACCAATCATGATGTGACCGAGTAGTTTCCCACGCGTGGTTATTTTTACGGTTAGTCCTGTTTCGTATTCAACAATTTTGCCGATGTCGTGAAGTACAATCCCAGCAATTAGAAGGTCTTTGTTAATTTTCGGGTAGCTGCTGCTTAGGGAATCGCTCATCTTTAGCATTTCTAGCGTGTGTTCGAGTAGGCCTCCCTTATAGGCATGATGAACTGTTAATCCTGCCGCACAAGTTTGAAATTTCCCAGTCACTTCGGTAGAAAAAACATTGTCAATAAGCTCGCCGAGATATTTGTTCTTAATCTTCTTCTTGTAATCTTGCAACTCTGACCACATCTCAGAAACATCAAACTTACTGGCGGCCATAAAGTCCTCTGCCTTGAAGTCAGTGGCTGGAACAAAATCTGTAACTATTAGCTGCATACCGAATTTAGGATCATCTTGAACCTTGGCAGTAACGGCGGCTATATCGCCCTCAGCGACTGGGGTGGCCTTTGTTAGTGCTTCAGACCACATTTTCGCTTTTAATTCACCTGTCTTATCTGAAAGCAAGATATCTGCGTATTCACCCATTTTTCCGGTTTTCTTTTGAAAAGACTTTACGGCAAAATATTCACCAAAGAGGCTATCATTCGCTTTCAAATCCTTTACATAGAGATTTTTCATATCTTTAGTATATCAAAATTATTTTGCTAGCACACTACGTTTGTAATCATCTAGATTCTCAAGCGCTACGCCGGTGCCCTTCGCAACACAGAAAAGAGCGTCTTCGGCGACATAACTTGGAATGCCGGTAGCTTTGGTAAGCAGCTTATCTAGGTTGCGTAGTAATGAGCCACCACCGGTCATAACCATACCTCGGTCAATTACGTCAGAGGAAAGTTCTGGTGGAGTTTGCTCGAGAACATTTCGTACTGCCAAGATAATCTTCTCTATCTCATTCTGCATCGCTTCCGTGATTTCGTTAGATGAAATAGTAATAGTTTTTGGCAGACCAGCGATCATATCACGACCGCGAATTTCCATAGTTTTCTCTTTTTCACTAGGTAATGCGCTACCGATTTCAATTTTTATCTCTTCTGCAGTTCTGTCGCCTATTGCAAGGCCGTATTTTTTACGTATGTAATCCGCGATAGACTGATCAAGTTTGTTACCACCGATACGAACCGAATTGGAGGCAACTATGCCACCAAGCGATATCACAGCGACCTCGGTGGTTCCCCCACCGATGTCGACTATCAGATTCCCGGCAGCAGAGTCGATTGGCACATCAGCGCCAATAGCAGCTGCAACTGGCTCTGGGATAATATATACGTTTTTGGCACCAGCGGCTTTGGTAGCATCGATAACAGCTCTTTTCTCTGTAGAAGTGGCGCCGGCAGGAATACAAACCATCACATCGGGTCGGAAAAGACGTATGTTGCCGCTGACCTTATTGATAAAGTAATGAATCATAGCTTCCGTGACACGGTAATCGGCAATCACGCCGTCACGAAGTGGACGATAGGCTGTGATAGCTTCTGGAGTACGTCCAACCATTTCTTTGGCTTCATTACCAACAGCGAGGACCCTGTTGTCCTCAGAAACAGCAACTACAGATGGCTCATTGATAACAATGCCCCGTTTTGGGACGTAAATAAGCACATTTGCAGTGCCGAGATCAATTCCGATTCTTCTTGCTAACACGATGTCATTCTAGCACAAGAACTGCTCTCGGTAAAGCGTGTAACATTACGTTTTCTGCCACCCCCTCTTGAAAGTGGGTGGCGCCTGGTTCAAGAAAATTCAGACTCTTTTGACTCGCTTCAAAAGCGGTTATCCAGGCCAGCTTTTGAGACGCTCGTCGATAATCGGCACTTGGGCTTTGTGAATTTTCGAAGAGAAGGAGATACTACGCGACTTGCAAAATCCGGCGAGTGTGGCGCGAGTGATTATCGTAAAAACAGCTGTCTGAGTCCGTCAGCTGACGGACGAGTTTTGCTTTTTACGAAAGAACGAGAACTTAAAGGACACCGGGATTTTGTACGGAGCGGCAGTTTTGCGCTACTTTTGCTGCCAAAAGTAGCGAGAAGGTAGGGCAACCGATTAATTCTCGCTCACGCGCCTAATATTTGCTCCAAGTGCGTTTAGTCGTTCGTCAATCCTCTCATAACCACGATCGATTATTTCTGCATGCTCAATAACGCTTTCACCTTGGGCTATAAAGGCTGCAATTATCAAAGTAGCTCCAGCACGAAGATCGAAACTTTCAATAGTGGTGCCGGACAGTGGAGATGGTCCGGTCACGGTTGCTTCGTGAGCCCCCTTGATCACACAGTCAGCACCCATTTTGTTAAGTTCATTTAGATAATTTAAGCGTCCCTCAAAGAGAGTCTCATATATATTGCTTGAGCCTTCAGCTTGGGTAAGCAACACGCCAAACGGCGCCTGAAGGTCTGTTGGAAATCCGGGATATATATCAGTACGAATATTTACAGGCGTAAAGTGCGTAGATTGGGTTATTTCCAAAACGTCATTTTCAGAAAACCTGTACTTTACATTGGCGTCAGCAAGCTTTCGTAGGAAAATTTCATGATGATCTTCGATAAAACCTCTTATCCTAACATGACCGCGACTAGCCGCTGCAGCGATTGCAAATGTGCCTGCCTCTATCTGGTCTGGAATAATCTCATAATTTATAGGATTCAATTTTGAACCCCCCGTAATTAGTAAGGTATGAGTTCCGATTCCTTCGATTTTGGCGCCCATTTTTGTAAGGAAATTGCAAAGGTCTACAACGTGTGGTTCGGTTGCGGCAAGGTGAATATTTGTTTTGCCTTCTGCCATGACGGCTGCCATTACTATGTTCTCGGTACCTGTGACGCTGAATTCACCCAGAACTATTCGGGTCCCTACCAGTTCGTCAACTTTCAGATGGTAAGAATCATCCGAAGCAATTCCAGAAGCGCCTAAAGCTACTAACGCTTCCATGTGGGTGGATACTGGTCTTGCACCGATAAAACAGCCGCCCGGATGCGCTATTTTTACTTCCTTAAAGCGAGCAAGTAGTGGGCCTAGTAACAGTATTGAGGCACGAATATTCCTGACCATTTTAGCGTCAGGTTCAAACGAATTTACGTTAGTTGTATCGATTTCACAAACGTTATCTCTCAGGGTTGTTTTGGCACCCAGTGCCACCATAATGTCGAGCATATGCTCTATGTCAGTAATCATGGGGACATTTGTTATGCGAAACTTGCCACTAGCCAGCAAGGTGGCAGCGATTATTGGAAGTGCGGCATTTTTCGAGCCGCTTACTTTTATCTCACCATTTAGACAGCAGGGTCCATTTATGATAAATTTTTCCATATGGCAATGATACAAGTTTTGGTCTATAATGTCTATCCAGATGGTTACAGGCAAACCTCAAAAACCAAGCCTCGTTACGAGGATCGTGATCTATCCGATTATCGGAGTTTTTTTTGCTGTACTCCTTTCAGTGGTTTTCATCTTGGCAAATGGTTACCGCTTTACATACACAAATGGCAAGGTTGGTCTGCTTAAAACTGGCATGATTATAGTCGCCACGCGCCCTTTTGATGCCGGTATCTCCATAAATGGTAAAACCTACAAGGACCGCACTAGCTTTTATTTACTTCCAACCAAAATAACCAATCTCGATCCCAAGACTTACAAAGTTGAGATATCAAAAACAGGATATCGGACCTGGAAAAATTCCTTGGTTGTGAGTCCCAATCTCGTCACCTGGGCAAATTACATTCTTCTTTTTGCAGACAAGCTAAACATTGTTAAGGTAAATGTGCCTGTTGGGAAGGTTGTTGCGAGGAGCGATAACGGTCGCCATATTCTGTTTTCGGGGGCTACAGACAAATATGGCCTAAAGGCGCTAGACGCAAATAATTTATCTCAAAAAGATTTTTGGCCGACGGCGACACCGTCAGAAACTTGGTTGGTATCGCCACAAATATCGCGTGCTGAGTTCAGCCCGAGTAATGACAGAGTGCTTGTGCGGGTTGTGAATGGCACTCGAACCGAGTTTGTCATTGCTGATGCTACTGCCAGTCAGGTCAAACTGATACATCTCAATAGTACACTTAGTCATGATTTTGATGATGCATACTGGAGTCGTACCAACAATAATGAGATATATTTACTATCAAAGGGGCAGCTTTATCTTGTGAATGTGAACGACAGCTCCTTCGGTAGTCCGATACTGTCTGATACAGTTGCAGCTAGTGTAGATGAGAGCAATCAGATTCTATATGTTACAAAAACCCAGACTGGGACATATTCTGCAGGCAAGATGAATCTGGATGGTAGCAACAAGACGACCTTGGTAAGTAGTGTTTTATCCTCGAAGACCTTCAAACTAGGTTACTCGTCGCAGAACAATATATTCACACTCCTTAGCAGCGATACCGGTGAGCTCACAGCTTACTACGTTGGTAATACTGGCAAGAAGTATTCCATCAAGCTTTCCGATGGCGTGACCTCGTTCGGTTGGTCTAGCGATGGCCAGAAATTATTCTACTGGGGCAAGAATTTCGTAAAGCGTTATGATTGGGAGTCCGGCAAAGAAGTGGATGTACTGATTTCGGATACGCCCACTGACATAAATTGGTTTTTTGACGATAACCATTATTTAGTCACAAACAGCAAAGGTATTTACGAAATGGATTTTGATGGTACTAATGTCGTTCCCATATCCGATACCCCAGTAGCTAATTTTGACTTTGACAAGGGTAATAACAACATTATTTTCGCAACCATTGATGTCTCTGGTGCCGAAACATTCAGCAAGTATATCTCAGAGTTCTAAATTAAAATTTAAACAATCGCGCGATCCAGTCGAGAAATACGCTGGAATCGCTTTTTGGTAATACACTAGGAACATTTGTAGTCGTTGTTTGCTTGGCAGCCACTGTAGGAGCAACATACACCGGAGCTATTTGATCAAAACTAACAATTAGCCGTTTCCAGCTGGTACCAGGGGGTGTGCAGGTCATCAGCGTGAGTGTCGGTTTACTGGTTTGGTCTAGGACACTAAGGTCTGTTGGCTCAACTACTTTGATACTTGATATTTGGTAGAGAAATTTATTGCCTTCATAATAAATCTTAGCTTGGTCCCCCACTGCCAGTTTTTCTAGATTTGCAAAAATGTAATTATAGGCACCCTTGTCCCACCAATAGTTCGAGCTGTGCCCAGTAATAAATGAGTTGCCAACTTTACCAGGATTGGCGGTCTGGTAATAGTGAACGACCCCGTTTATTAAGTTTGCTTCGATAGTGGTTTCATCATATGTGTTCACAAAAATAATTGGGGCTGTCACATTTAGCTTCGGAATCACTAGCGTGGGAGTCGTCGCGACTACTTCACCGGGCTCAAGAGGTGCGCTCTTCGCCATCTCTGGCTTCACTAGAATTTTGCTGGATACTATCTCTTTGGCAACAGTTTTGGCCGGCTGGAGCTTGGTCCAATAAAGCGGAAAGTTAGAAACGATAAATATAGAAAAGAAAAGCGCTATAAACGTAACAGGATATTTCACGTACCAATGATGCCAAGTCTTCTGCCCAGCCTCCTTTATTGGATTCTTTGGATCTTTCTTGAAGTCTGTGATTGCCTTGATTGTGGCGTGCTGCTCGTTGCCAAAAACCTCGGAGACAGGTCTTATCTTTTCTGGTCGAAAATCACGAATAATATCCTGCGCCAGAGCGCTGATCTCGGCGTCAGTACCACCCTGGTTACGAAAAGCTTTAAGTAATTCCTCGAGCTGATGAATTGTCGGTTCGTTTAACATGTCTATATCATAGCTAATTTATTGCAAAGATGCCACATCTGGACTATAATCGGTAGGTTGCTGGTATGCAAGATTTAGGTGGATAATATGCCGCTGTGGCGGAACTGGTATACGCGCACGACTCAAAATCGTGTGGGGCAACCCATGTCGGTTCGATTCCGACCAGCGGCACCAAAAGTTGTAAGTTTGTTTACGGCTTTTTTTATTGCCAATAAATCTTTACTATTTCTGATATTAGCAGGTCAGAGGCTGAATCGTTTTCCAACTTATGATTATCCAGATATACTCTCTTGGCTTGTTGCAGCTCGTCGGCAATATCCATAATCTGCTTGGCCTTTTGGTCTTCACTATTGTTTCTGCCAAGTAGTCTAATCATGTCTGAAAAGTGGCTCTTTAGCTCATCCGGTATATCTGAAACTTTGATTAGCTCAATTGCCTTAGTTTGTTGGCCAGTCAGTTCTACTCTATAGCTCTCATGGAGCTCCGTTTCTGGGGTTTCCATTCGTTCTTGTACGTCAACCATTATATCTCCTCTGCTTGCTTTATTGCTTCTCCAAGATATCTTATCACATCAGAAGCTAATATGTGTTTCTTGCCTGTAGATGTGGAAGCTAGTTTGGTGGCTAAATCGTGTAGGTAAACTGCCGTAGCAATGCCTTCAGAGTGTTTTCCAGGGTTTTGGGCGACAAATGAGCCGATAATGCTTGTCAGAATACTATTAGAATCGTCTGTAACGTGTTCTGGGCCTTCTAGCCGCGTGATTATCGTATCCCCCGTATTTGTGGCTATTATCGTTTGTTCGCCCGTCAAGACGATAGTACAATCTAGTTTTGCGGCTAAAATCTCTACACTAGACAGCTTGATATCGATTTTCAATGCTTTTGCTAGTTTTTTGGCGTCTCCCTTATTTAGAACTAGGATTAGCTCGTTGTGCCTTTTTGCCAAATACTCATTCATAAAGGTTTCATCTTCCTTACTACGCATTACCTCAATTCCTTTTGTGAAAGCAACTATACCATCGGCACATAGGACAACCGGTTTACTCACAGTAAATATGACTTCCCAAATCAGCTGAATTGTTTCGGCGTTTTCTGAAAGCCCAGGTCCCACTATGAGTACGTCACAGCTTTCTGCGTTTTCCAAGATAAGAGTATCGGCTTTTTTTGCCAGAGTATGACCAGGGGACTCCGGTAGCTCGAGTGTCATAGCCTCTGGCAGAACACCCTTGTAGATGGTGCTTAGACTCTCGGGAAATCCAAGAAGCAAGATACCGGTACCACTACGGAATACGGCCTCGCAGGCCAGCATAGCGGCACCACTCATATTTTTTGAACCAGCGAGAACCATTACTTTGCCGGCGGTAGCATTATATTTGTGTACTGGTCGCTGCCACAATATTTTGGGATAGAGCAGTTTGTCCTGATAAACAATTTTATTCATACACACATTATAACCCAGAAACACTGTCATCCTTGCGAAAGCGAGGATGACAAGATTTTATTTCCAGAGACTCCTG
>Ga0209748_1000602_pt1 | contig 18632 bp, 17 predicted proteins | sample BarGraIncu00421A_FD_185490 | JGI IMG/M metagenome (GOLD analysis project Ga0209748, IMG submission 185490) | Arctic peat soil microbial communities from Barrow, Alaska - Barrow Graham LP Incubations 004-21A (SPAdes) (version 2) | ecosystem: Environmental > Terrestrial > Soil > Wetlands > Peat... | reverse complement strand
GCAAGGTCATGCGGTCCGAACTCTTGGAGTGCACCCTCTTCATCGGTCGCAACCTGTCATCGCGCGGCGTCGCCCGCGCTGCCGCCATGGGCGTGCCGGTCTCCGACACGAGCATCGACGCCATCATCGAAGACCCGGACGTGTGTGATCTGGTCTTCGACGCCACCTCGGCGCTGAGCCACCTCAGGCACGCGCCCGTACTCGAAGGCCTAGGCAAGTTGGTTATCGATATGACGCCGTCGAACCTGGGGCAGATGTGCGTGCCGGCCGTGAACCTCGAGGACGGCCTGACGCATCACAATGTGAACATGGTCACGTGCGGCGGGCAGGCCACCGTGCCGATCGCCCATGTCATCGGTCAGGTGCACGGCTCCGTGCCCTACATCGAAGTCGTGTCGCAGATCGCATCGCGCAGCGCCGGTCCGGCGACACGCATCAACCTCGACGAGTACGTGGAGAGCACCGAGCGGGCCGTGCGTGAGTTCTCCGGGTGCGACCGCTCCAAGGCGATCCTGAACCTGAACCCGGCGCAGCCGCCGGTCGACATGCAGTCGACAATCTTCGCCAAGATCGAGAAGCCCGACCTCGTGGCGCTTCGGTCGGCCGTCGACGCGATGGTGGAGAGGATCCGCATGTACGTGCCGGGATATCAGCTCATTGTGCCGCCGACGATGGAGAACGGTCGCGTCGTGGTCATGGTGCGGGTCCTGGGCCTGGGGGACTACCTGCCCAAATACGCAGGCAACCTGGACATCATCAACTGCGCGGCCATCGCGGTGGCCGAGGGACATGCCAAGCTCGCATTCGCGCGTCAGAGGGGGGAGTGACCGTGAGCCGGCTCTTGGTCACCGACATCACGCTCCGGGACGGCAACCACGCCGTCGCGCACCAGCTCACCAAGCATCAGCTCTCCGTCTACGCCGCCGCGTCGGACGCGGCGGGTGTCTCGATCATAGAGGTTGGGCACGGTAATGGGCTCGGGGCATCGTCGCTGCAGGTCGGCGAGGCGCTCCTCACGGACGCCGAGATGTTCAAGGCGGTGCGGTCGGTTCTCAAGACTGCGCGTATGAGCATCCACGTCATCCCCGGCTTCGCCACCATCAACAAGGATCTGCGCCCGGCCATCGAGGCCGGAGTGGACGTCATCCGCGTGGCCTCGCACTGCACCGAGGCCGACATCACCGAGCGTCACATCACCTTCGCCCGCGAGCAGGGCAAGGAGGTCTATGGCGTCCTGATGATGAGCCACATGGCTCCCAAGGAAGTACTACTCGAGGAGGCGCGCAAGATGGAGCAGTACGGCGCCGAGGGCGTCGTCCTGATGGACTCGGCGGGCGCGTACCTGCCGGTCGACGTCCGGGAGAAGATCGGCCACCTTGCGGCAGGCCTATCCATACCGGTCGGCTTCCACGCCCACAACAACCTCGGGCTGGCCGTCGGCAACGCGCTCGCCGCCGCCGAATCGGGCGCCTACATCATCGACGGGGCCGCTCGCGGTTTCGGCGCCGGCGCCGGCAACGCGCAGCTTGAGGCGATCGTCGCGGTGTTCCGGAAGATGGGCTACGACACGGGCATCGACCTCTACAAGATGCTCGACGCCGCCGACATCTGCGAGCGCGAACTCGTCGAGGTCATGCCGTCGGCGAAGTCCACCAGCATCGTCAGCGGCCTGTCTGGTGTCTTCTCCGCGTTCTCGAAGCCGGTCGACCGCGTCGCCAAGGAGTACGGCGTCGACCCGCGCGACGTGTTCTTCGAGCTCGGGCGGCGCGGGGTCGTCGCGGGCCAGGAGGACATCATCATCGAGGTCGTCCGCGAGTTGGCAGAGAAGGGAGCCCGCGATGAATGATCCGGTCGTCGCCGCGCTCAGGGCTGATTGCGAGTCCGCCATCACCGACGTTGCGAAGCTGGTGGACTTGCGCGGTCAGCGCATCCTCGTCACCGGCGGCACGGGATTCATGGGATCGTGGATCGCCGAGATGGTGGCGTGGCTCAACGATTCCCATGGCATGGGCATCGACCTGCTTCTGCTGTCCCCCTCGGCGAGCGGGTTCGCCGGTCGCGTCCCGCACCTCGCGTCCCGCTCCGACATCACGCTGATCGAGCGCGACGTGCGCGACATCACCGAGCTGCCCGAGGGCGTCACGTACGTCATCCACGCGGCAGGGACCCCCGACAATCGCAGCCACGTCACCGACCCGCTGCGAACGATGAGCGTCATCGCACACGGCGCTTCGGCGGTGTTGCGTGCGGCAGCCGCGAGCCACGATCTGCGCAAGGTGCTCAACGTCAGTTCCGGCCTCGTCTACGGCGCCCAACCGGTGGACATGGTCGGGATGCCGGAGTCGCACGCGGGTGGCCCGGCGCCGGACTCGATCAACGCGGTGTACGCCGAGGCCAAGCGCTACGCCGAATCCGAGGCGGCAGCATGGCGCAGCCGAGACAAGCTGCCCGTGGTGACCGCGCGACCGTTCGCGTTCATCGGCCCGTACCAGGGGCTCGACAAACCGTGGGCCGTCAACAACTTCCTGCGTGATGCGCTCCTAGGCGTGCCGGTCCGCATCCTGGGCGATGCGGACACGGTGCGCAGCTACATGTATCCGAGCGATATGGCGTACTGGATGCTCGTTATCCTTGCCGAGGGTGTCGCCGGCACGGCATACAACGTCGGCAGTCCCACGGCCATCACCCTCGGCAAGCTCGCCGAGCGCATCGCCGGGAGTTTCGACAATCCGCCGCCGGTCGTGTGCAGACCGCTCGGCCAGCCGCGCGTCACCCGGTTCGTGCCGGATATCTCGCGCGCGCAGTCCATGCTCGGTCTTCGGGTGACCGTCGACCTCGACCGGGCGATCCAGCGCACCCTGGCGTGGCACCGCGCCACCGGTGCGGGCCGGTGAACGTGAGTCGCCAGCGAGTGGCGATCCTAGGGGCCACGGGCCATGTGGGCAAGTGCCTGACCTCCGCGCTGCTCGGAACCGGCCGTCACGAGGTCACCGCCGTGGTACGCAACGCCGGGCGCCTCGAGGGGTTCCTCGCGACGCAGCCGCACGGCTCCGAATGCGTGACGCGCTCGTTCGAGGAGTTCCCGGCGGGGGAGTACGACTCCGTCGTGAACTGCGTCGGCGTGGGCACGCCCGCCGGGGTTGTCGCATCGGGCGCTGACATCTTCGCGCTCACGGAGCGGTTCGACCAACTTGTGTTCGACTTCCTGGCGAGGCGCCCCGAAACTCGCTACGTTGCGTTCAGCAGCGGGGCGGCATACTGCGGTGACTTCACCGAACCCGCATCCGAGAGCACGGTCGCGGTAGTGCCGGTCAACGACATCAGGCCCGCCGGCTACTACGGCATCGCGAAACTCGCCGCCGAGGTCAAGCACCGCGCCGCTCGTGAACTCGCAATCGTCGATTTCCGGCTCTTCGGCCTCTTCTCGCGCTACGCCGATCCCCACGCCGGCTACTTCATGAGCGACGTCTACCGCGCCCTCGCGGAAGGAGCAACGCTCACCGTCGGCCCGGATGACATCTTGCGCGACTACATCGCCCCGAGCGACATGGCTGCGCTGCTCGTCGCCACACTCGATGCCGCGCCGCGCAACGACGTGTTCGACTTGTACAGCAGGGCGCCCGTCGCCAAGTTCGGCGTCCTCGAGGACTTCTCGGTCAGGTATGGGCTGAAGTACGAGGTTCTGGAAACGCCGACCGGGCTCACCGCGACCGGATTGAAGCCCAACTACTACTCGACGAACCGGCGTGCTGCGTCCATCGGCTATGCGCCGAGCCGCACGTCGCTGGAAACGCTTGTTCAGGAGATTGATGCACTGCTGGCACTACATGAAAGCGACCGCTCGTGAGCGTTGAAGCGGCCCGCAGGCCAGCCTCCGCGGCAATGGCAGGAGAGAGAGCAGGACTGCCTCTCGGCCGCGGCGTGACGTGCGAGATCGCATTCGGCTCCCACAACGGATGGATCAGGCATGTGGTGTCGGGCTTCTTCGATCTGCACCATGCCGGCGTGATTGTCCTGACCGTTCGTACCGGCGCGAAACCTTGCGGGAGGACGCTGCTCGTTGAAGCGACTATCGACACTCGCCACGCGTGATACACGACGCACACGACGGCTACAGCTTCCTTGGCGGAGCCGAGGCTGCAGCGCCTCGACGAGATGCTTGACGACTGTGACCTGTGGTTCAAGTACAGCCGCGTTGCTTCGCAACACCCATTGCTTCGCAATCGCGACAAGCTCAGACCACACGGGCCAGGCTGAGTCTACTTTCGGAGCCGACACAACCCATACGACATTGGCCTTGTGCCCCCCGCCCGCGCCAGATCGACTAGTGGGCATGAGCGACTTGCTGTCGACGCTTTGGCATAGGAACCCGCGGCATATGTGGCCGGATCGGTATGAAGTCGACCCCACACCGGGCGATGGGCGCGCGCTCTTTGTCAGCAGAACGCAATGACCCCGATGCTGAGTGGGTGGAGGACGAGCGGGTGCGTCAGGGGCTGGTAGCACTCAACGAGTACCGCGTGGGAGTCGTGTGTGAGGGGCGACGGGCGCTTGAAGACCGCCTTGTCGGTGGGCTACAGAGGGAGCCGTTTGCGGCTCGACACTACCCGCCGTGTGTACGACGGCCCTGAGGCACGGAACCGGTGGGCGTACCTCAAGACCCTTGCCCGGGTTTCGGTGGGCATCGCCACTGCGGGATTGGATGGCTGCGCGAGTGGCAAGCTGGGGGAGTACGTCGCGGCGTCGCGGGGAGTCGTAGCAACCGCGCTGCCAATGATCTTGCCAGGTGAGTTCGCGGCCGGGGTCAACTACATTGAGGCCGCCACGCCCCGGGGATCTATCGACGCTTCCGCTGCGCTGCTCGACGACCCACGTCGTTTGACCACGATGATGCACGTGAACCACGCCTACTGCGAGTACCACATTCGGTCATGCGCATGCGTGCTGAGGACGATCCGACAGGCTCTTGGGGAGCGTCCCTGGCCCCCGTCGGCTTCCCGGGAAGGGCCGTGCCGGTGTGCTATAGTACCCACTTCGCGGCCCGCCCCGTCTCTGGCACAGCCTTCGCCCCGGGCCGGAGCGGTGTGCCAGCCTCTCGGTTGCTGTATGGGCCTTCAAGCCCCTGCGCGACGCTGGAGTGCGTGTTTGAAGTGGCAGGGATGGCTCTAGGACTGCGACCGCCTGAAGCGGAAGGGGAACTGCATGTCTAGCCCCGAAACGGACACGAATCCGGGCTCCGAGTCTAGCGGGGGAACGTCAGAGCTCTCCCTTCTCATCTACATACCGACGTACAACCGTCCTTTGGCCCTTCGTCGGCAGCTGGATGCGTTGTCGGCGCAAGGAGGGGACTGGCCCGGCAGTGTTCGCGTGCTCGTGAGCGACAATGCTTCTCCGGAGTGGTCCGATGGCGAAGCACAAGCGCTTGCGGCTGAGTATGGCATCGAAGTCCGCAGAAACGGCGCCAATATCGATGGCAACGCGAACATAGCGCTGGGCTTCGTGTTTGCCCGAAGCGAGGAGTACCTATGGATCCTCAGCGACGATGATACCGTAAGCAGCGGGGCGCTGAAGGCGATCCTCCGTGAGGGTCTCTCGGGTGGCCTGGACGCAATTGCCTTCGATACCGGGGTCGCCGAGCCCACCACAGTTGTTCGCGAGTGGCGCGACGGCTGGAGCGTCGTCGGGGAAGCTGGTCTGATCTCGAACGTCATCTACAGGATCGCTGCTTTTGCCGACCAGACGGCCCATGCCTTCTACTATCACAACACGGGCTTTCCTCATCTGGCGGTGATGCTGGCAACCTTGAGAGAGCGAGGCTCCCTGCGCTTCCGCGTTCTCCCGCGAGACCACGTGTTCCTTCCTCAGACGCCTCACCAGGAAGAGAGGGGAGACTACTCACTTTCACTGAGCGGGATGCCGCAGTTGGCGATGCTGCTACCACGCGACCAAGCGCGTAGATTCTGCAGACTCTGGCTCCACGACCAGGGGGCCGGCTTCATCAGGTACCGTGCGTCTCACCCGGAGGTGCACATTGCCAGCCGCGCCGTTCTTCTCAGGTTCTTGGGCATCGAGGGCAGAGTCCGGCTTCTGTGGCTGGCGATGCGAGGCCTGTAGCCGACTTACCGCGGCATGCGGGAGTCCGAGCATCGTTGTCTTCGCGTCTAGTGCGATGGCTACGTCAGTTTGGGTGGGGCCGTCCAACACTCCTGGCGACATACCACGTCGGTTGCAGGGCTGGGCACTTGCAGCGGAGATTGCCGTTTCACCTGCCCGTTGTCTGTCGACCTGAAGACGCGTTTGCCGCATTCGAGCGGCGTGGTACGCTCGGCGGGCTCAAAGGTGGCTGGCGGACAGGATTCGTCTCAAGAAGCCTGAGTGCGGCACAGCGGAGCCAGCAACGGAGCGCAATTCACAGGAACTACGGGCCACGAACCCGCCGCCTTGTGCGAGATATGGCTGACTACACCGGCTTCGCCAGCGCCGACTGACCTTGCCACGCTGATCAACGGCGCAAGAACAGCTCGTAGCACACGTTCCCGGCAACTCCCTGGGGGTTCAAATGCAGATTCGCTACCTCGTGTCAAGGATTTGGAGGGAACAGCCACTCCGGTTGCTGCTGTCCGTAGCTGCGCTGGCGGTTGCAAGTGTTCTCGAAGGTGTCGGCGTCGCGGCGATTGTGCCGCTGCTGCAGATCATTGGGGATCCCCAGGTATCGGGCTCGAGCATCGGCACCATCGGGCGATTGCTGACTGCAGCCCTCGGCTTGTTTCATCTGCCATTCAACCTCGCCACGGTACTCGGCTTCATCTTGGTTCTCATTCTCGCGAGCGAGGTTGCCAGTCTGCTTCAGCGGAAGCTGCTGGTCGGTTCATCGACGCTGTTCGAGGCGACGCTGCGCAAGAAGCTCTTCGCCAGAATAGTCGATGCGAACTGGCCGTACTTCTTGCGGACAAAGACCAACGATCTCATGTCCGCGCTCCTAAACGACACTGCGCGCGCAGGCTTCGCGTACATGCAACTTGCGCAGGTACTTGGCGCCATCATTATGGTTGTCGTGTATCTCGGGCTTGCGCTTTTGCTCTCGTGGCCGATGACACTCGCAGTCGTCGTTGTGAGCGCGTCCGTTGTATTGCTTCTGAGACCCCGGGCCAACCGCGGCACGAAGTTCGGAGAAGACCACACCAAAGTCGACGTCGAGATCCAGAGTGAAGCCGAAGAGGACCTGACAGCGGCCAAGCTCATGAAGGCATCGTCCTGCGAAGTCGAGGTCCAGCGGCGCTTCAATGTCCTAACCGAGGTCCGCCAGCAGATCCAATACCGCAACCTCATGAACCAAGCATGGATACGGGCAATCTACGCCTCCGCAGCCATCGCTACCGTCTTTCTCGGTATCTACGTTGCGGTCACCTACTTCGGAATGTCCATTGCGACACTCACGGTCTTCCTGTTCGTCTACTACCGGCTGTCACCGCGCCTATCGAACTTGCAGTCTGACCAAAGCTTCTTGCTGTCGCTCATCCCGAGCGTGAAGCGGGTCGACGAGCACATTGCAGCTGCGACTGCCCTTCGTGAGAAGTCCGGCGACACCCCGCTCGGGCAGTTCTCGGACGCCATCGTACTCAGAGACGCCTCGTTCTTCTACGATGCCGAGCACTCCGTGCTGCATCACATCAACCTGAAGATTCCGCACGGCGAGTCGATCGCCATCGTTGGCCCCTCGGGCGCGGGCAAGACCACCGTCATGGACATGATCATGGGCCTGCTGGTGCCCGAGTCAGGCGACATCCTAGTCGACGGAACATCACTTCGAGACGTACGTCTGAGCGACTGGCGGTCCCAGATCGGCTACGTTCCTCAAGATGCTTCGTTCTTCCATGCCACCGTCGCCGAGAACATCTCCTGGGGACTTAGGGACGCATCTCGCGACGATATCATCGAGGCTGCGAAGCTCGCTGACGCCGACGAGTTCATCCGTGCCTTCCCGAATGGCTACGACACCGTCGTCGGTGACCGCGGCATGAGAATGTCCGGCGGACAACGCCAGCGACTGGCGCTTGCGAGGGCAATCGTGCGCAAGCCGTCGATACTCGTTCTTGACGAGGCTACGAGCGCTCTGGACGCCGAGTCGGAGGGGAAGGTGCAGCGCGCGGTCGATCGGCTCTCGGGTTCTTTGACCGTACTCATCGTTACGCATAGGCTTGCGACCGTGACTGGATGCGGCCTCATATACGTGCTAGGCGGTGGCAGGCTCGTCGAGTCCGGATCCTGGGACGAGTTGCTGGCAAAGAAGGGTCAGTTCACCGCGCTCGTAGAGTTGCAGGGTCTCGCGTCGCACACCTAGATCGAAGTGGGTCCAACCTCGGGTCTGACCGGCTCGACCATGTCGCCCATCTGGGGCTCAGGGAGGTCGCCAAGTGGGAGTCATACAACGCTCGCGGGCCCTGGAGACGGCGCGGAGACCGGGCTCATGATGGCTGCGCGAATGGAACGAACTGACGTAGAGGACCTCGTATCTGCCGAGAGCGTTGTGGCTTGTTCCGCAGATGCGAGGCGGCCGACTCCGCTACGGTATCGGGCGACCGGAAGCCCCAGAGTTCCGCCTGGTTCTACGCACGGCATCGCGCAACTCCGCTGATTGTCTGATCTCCAGAGAGCGCCATCGTGTCACGACGGGGAAGTGGGATTATGGTTCGGACGACCAGAGGGAACCCTCAGAGACCGGGGGGACAAGCGTTCTCGCAACACAAGGTGACAGTATGCATTCCCTCGTACAATCGGCTGAAGTGGCTGATGGAGTGTCTCGCTTCGGTAAGAGATGCCGCAGAGGGGCTGGACGTTGGAATCGTGGTGCTCGACAACGCGAGCGACGAAGACTACGAACCGGCTCTGGCGGACTGGGTGGGTCCGTCGTTTGAGTACATTCGCCGTGCGTGCGGTATCAGTGGTGCCGCCAACGTGGCGGCAGGCCTCGAGCTGATTCGAAGATCGCCGTATGGCATCGTCTTCCACGACGACGATCTCATGAGTCCTGGCCTCATCGCGCACGAGTTGCGAGCCTTGGAAGAGAACCCGGAGCTCGTCTTCGTTGCGGCGGAGATGAGCTGGTTCCGCGATGGAGCTGTTCCCGCCATGCCGGATGGGGAAGCGATGAGTTGTCGCACATACGGCTCGGAATCGGAGTTGGCGCTGGCTCTTCTGGAGGGTCTTCCCCTGCACTTCGGATCGGTGATGTATCGGACGGCTGATCTGGCAGGAGTGAAGCCCGATCCGGCTAGATATGGAGCAGTCTGCGACCGTCCGTTCCTGCTTGATCTGGCCAGGCGCGGGCCCTGCGCAGTGGTCTCGGGTTCCCCGTCGTTCTATCGCGGTCACGTCAGTCAGGACTCGCAGAGGTCGGTGCTCCCCGAGGCTCATTGGCTCGCGCTCGGGGAGTCGTTCATCCGCTGCTTGGGAGCGGATGCCCCGCCAGCGGAGATGCGACGCTACCGTCGAGCCGCTAGTGTCTACCTACTGGAGGTGCTCGCGTGGACGCAACGCGACGGCCGCCACACGGCGCGCAGCCTGATCTCCGAAGCTCAGCGACGCGGTCTGATGGGCACGATGCCGCTCTCACTTGAGGCGGTGGAGAACCGCCTCCGCGCGGGGAGGCTCAGATGGGTGACGTATCTGTGGCATCCATCGGTCCTCGCGAGCAGGCTCGGGTTCCGCCGCCCTGCCTGGATGCGGCGAATCACGGGTCGGAGGTGAAATGCCCCGGCAGGGAGGGCACGCGCCGAGCGATGCGCACTGAGCAGAAGCGTCGCGGTCCTTGCTTGCAGTCTTCGGGGCGAAGCCGCTGTGGGATTCCGAGACGCGCACGACTAGACTGGGGTGGGTGGTGATTCCCGCGCCGCTGGCTTTCTCCTACGACCCGTATGCCGGCCACCCTCTGGCGCTCGGCAATGGGGACACGCGCCCGTAGCGGTACAACCGACCTGTGGCAGGAGGACGGTGTGATACCTAGGGTCTTCCATCAAATCTGGATCAACGATGCGAGTCCTACGCTTCCAAAGGAGTACGCAGCGTACGCCTCCGCCTGGCTAGAACTACATCCGGGGTGGGAGTATCGCCTCTGGAACTTGGACAACGTGGACTTCCCACTTCGGCGACCCGAACTCATCCCCCGCTCCAAATCATACTCACAGATAGCGGATATCCTGCGCTTGGAGGTCCTCTATCGATACGGCGGCGTCTACATAGATACCGACTTCGAGCCGTTCAAGTGCATCGAACCGCTTCTTGGCGAGGTGAGCATGTTCCTTTGCTCAGAGGATGGAGCCTCATTCTCTAGCGGGATTGTTGGGGCGGAGCCCTCGATGCCACTCGTACTCAGGCTTCTGGAGGGAATGCCGGAGCGAATCGGGATCGAGGCGCCAAACCTCGAAACAGGCCCACACTACATCACGCGGAATCTGCTTACGGAGGGTTTCGGCGATGCCCTTACCCTCTTCCCGACGAAGTACTTCTACCCCTACGGGTACAATGAGTTGCATCGCCGCGAGGAGCACTTCCCGGACGCCTATGCTGCGCATCGATACGCCTATGCTTGGGCGACTACATCGAGCTTGGCGGGGAAGATCAGGCGCCGGATCCGGAAGATTGCGCGCGCCGCCATGGGGAGAGACTAGGAACGCTCGGGTTCGAATACGAGTCTCGGCCGCTGGCCGTGCATTGGATGAAGGGGAGTTCACATGGCGGCGGAACGTGGCCCGCGAGGTTGGGCCGACTCACGACAGACGCCAGCGCACCCCACGCTCCAGCGGGGAGACGCCGTGCCATTGCAGGGTGCGCGCTGTTGTCCGCACTGGGATCGCCGGTGAGTAGCGTGCTGGGGCGTCCACGTGTCAGCAGTCTGCAGATTGGACTCCTCTGCTGTGTTGCTGCTCTTGGGTGCCTCGCGGGTGCGGGAATTGCGGGGGCGCTTCCAGGCGGATCATCCGTTGCGTTCCTCGTGATCGGGATGCTCCTTGTGCCGCTTCTGCTGGTCGTGCCAAAAGAATGGCTGCTTGCGGGCATCTTCATTGCAGTCTACGGAATCAACGGCCTCTCGGCGTCAGGCATTCTTCCCCGGCAAGCTGCTTGGGTAGCGGAGATTATCACTCTTGCAATGCTGGTCCGGGTTCTCGCAGAGGTCATCCGGAATCCACGACGTAGGCCTCTGCCGGCACCATTGCTGGGCATAGGGCTTGCCATCGTTGTGGGGCTGGTGATCGCCCTACTCCACGGTCAGAATCTTGCCGCACTAGTGCTTGGCATTCGCAAGTACGCCGTCTTCCCGACGCTCGGACTATGTCTGATACTTGGCGAGTGGAACGTGACGCTGCCGAGGTTGGTCTGGAACTCCCTACTTGCGGTTGCGTTTGTTCAGTTGCCGGTATCGCTCTATCAGCTCTTCACCATAGGCGGTGGCGACGGGGCTGGCGGTACATTCGGACCGGGCGGCACCGGATTGGAAGCCGTTTTCGTTTCGACGGTTGCACTTGCCGTCTTGGCCGTGGGATTGCGAAGCGCCGCGCGGACGCGATGGTATGTGCGTACCGGTCTAGTGGTGCTCCTCATGGTCGCCCTGACCATCGGCGGGGGGGTTGTCGCCGTGCCGATAGTGTTGCTCGGAATCGTCGTCCTACTCGCCACCGGCAGGGGATTGGGACGAGAGCTCGCGTTGGCGGCCCTTGGGCTAGCGGCCGTCAGTCTCGTTGCCTTTCCAGCTGCGGCGGCATACCAGCGGAGCATCAACTTCCCCGATCCCCGGGTGCTACTCAGCAATCCGCTGCTGGCGTTGAACTACGGTCCAGTGAGCACAGCGAAGCTTGAGCTTGGAAGACTGGACCAATTGGTCCTTGCATGGCAAACAGGATCGAGTGGGGGCGCCGAGCAGCTTGTGCTGGGCCGTGGGCTCTATGCGGCCTCGCCGAGCTACTTCGGGCAGGACGTCAGCGGCCCGCTACTCGCGAAGACCCCTCGGCTCATCTACGTCGCCTCGTCCTGGGGACGAGGCTTGCTTGAGACTGGACTGGCCGGACTCGCCGCTTGGGCGTGGCTCTGCATTGACTGCCTACGGCGGGGGCTCAGGCTGCGCTCAAGATTGGGTGCGGACGCTCGCCGCTTCGCCACGTTGGCAATCATTGTCGGGGTGATGTTCCCAGTCCTTGGGGCCTACAACGACGCGTGGAACCTTCCTGCGTCCGCGCTGCTGCTGTGGGTGGTCTATGCCGTGGCCGTACGCATGGACAACGAGCAGGAGAACGCCGTCACTCATGTGGATGCGAAGCTAGCTGGCGGCTTCAGCTGGCTGGGTCGTCGCGAACGGAGTGCCCGCGGGTGAAGATACTGTGGTATCAGCGAGTCTACTTGGACGTCCTGCTGGACCGATCTACTTGGACGGGCATGGTCACCGCATTGTCGCCAGACAACGAAGTGCGGCTGGTGACTGGGTATCTGAGAAGTCGGCCCGATCTTGGGCTGGGCAACCAGCTTCGCTACATACCCTCGGTCAGGGTGCCAGTGCTGAATCTGCTTTCCTTCGCGGCAGTCGCGGCGTTCCGAATGCCCCTAGAGGCCCAGCGATTCGCTGCAGATGTCGTGATTGTCGATCCAAGTCTGGTCGTCGCAGCGTTACCTGCGATTGTCTGGGCCAGGCTGCGGCGCACGCCCCGAGTGTTCCTAATGGATGTGCGTAGCCTTCCCATCAAGTTCGGGACGTTTCGCGATCGGCTGGAATCGGCTTGGTTCAACCTATGCGTGTCTGTGGCTGGTCGGACGTTCGATGGCATCACGGCCATCACTCCACTCATGGCCGAGGCAATCTCCCCCATTGCCAACATGCCGACATCACGCATGGGTCTGTGGTCTTCTGGCATCGATGTCGAGCTCTTCACGCCCGAGCAGCGTGCATCTGACGAGGCTTCGGATAGGGCGTTGCGCCTCTTGTATCACGGTGCGCTTTGGACGAGTCGTGGCCTGCTCGAGGCGATTGAAGCAGTCGCCATTCTGCGCAAACAGGGCGAGCCAGTCACGCTGGACCTCGTGGGCTCTGGGCGCGACGTAGATCTACTGAAGCGGAGAGTCGGTGAGCTTCATCTCGAGGACGTCGTGAGAGTCTTGCCGCCTATCCGTCCCGAGCAGGTGCCAGCTCTTATCCAGGCAGTGGATGTCGGGATTGTGCCGTTTCCTGACTTGGAATGTTGGCGGACAAGCAGCCCGCTGAAGTTGATCGAGTACATGACCATGTCCCTCCCGGTGGTAGCCACCCCTTTGCCATGCAACATGGCTGTGGCGGGGCGATCGGAGAGCATCGTTTGGGCTGCCGGGTCGGATCCTGCGTCCCTTGCCTCGGCTGTAGCCGATGCACGCTCGCGCATCGGCGAGTTGAGGGTCAGCGCCGTGGCAACTCGCGCTGCGATCGCCGCTGAGTACTCTTGGGAGATGCAAGCGGGACGATTGGCGCGCTATGCGCGGTCCCTTCTCGATGCCAAGGCACGCTCACTTCACGGGAGGAGTCGATGACCGGTCGGGCTCTGAGGCTGTTGATCCTCGACACGGGTGATCCGCGGACCCCCAGTGGTGGGCAGTCCGCCTTCGTGCGCAATGTCGTATCCGGCCTTCCCTGGCGGATCAGCCTTGGAGTGCCAACGACTGGGCCCTCGTCCGAGCGTCATGCCCTGGTGGCGGGCCGTGAGGTCGAGCTGACCAAGCTTGCCGATTCCGGTGATCCTGCGCGTCGTCCCGTCGTGCCCCTGCGTTTGCGCTGCCTGTTGGGCGGCCTGCTGAAGCTGCGCAGGCCCCTCAGTGAATGCGACGTTGTCTATGTCCAGTCCATAGAGCTGTTGATTCCTGCACTGCTGCTTGGCCAGAAGCCGGTGGTCTTTCACATACATGGAGCCGCCAACCCCCTAAGTGTGTCGCGCTACAAGTGGGCTCGCGGACGCTTCCCCGTCGCCATGTATCGATGGCTGTATCACACCCTCCTTAGTAGGGTGAATCTAGTTCTGAGCGTGGATCGTGCCGGGGCCGATTTGTGTGCTCTAGGGGCGGGGATGTCGGCGCCTTGCGCGATCGTCCCCGTGTGCTACGACGCCGACTTGTTCAACCCGGACGGCAAGGCGGGAGCGCGCCATCGTCTGGGGCTGAAGCAGGAACCATGGACTGCCATCTTCGTGGGACGCCTTGAGGCTGCCAAGGGGACTAACCTGCTTCTCGAGGCGATTGCAGCCGCCGACCTGACGGGGTGTTCCAGCTCGCTCGTCGTTGTGGGCGATGGTAGTCAGCGTGAACCCATGAGGCTGCAGTCCGCGGCCCTGGGCATCGACGTTTCGTTCGCCGGATGGGTGCCACACGCGCAATTGTCCGACTATCTGAACGCGGCCGATGTGATGATCCTGCCCTCGATCGCTGAGGGCGTTCCTACGGCGGCGGTTGAGGCCATGGCGTGCGGAACGCCGGTGATTGCGAGCGCTGTCGGCGGATTGCCGGAGCTTGTCGTCGAGAGGGTTTCCGGTGTGCTGGTGCACGGATTCCGAGTTGAGGATTGGGCCAGTGCAATCGGCGAGGCACGCAGAACGCACTGGTGCGCTGAGCGCGTGCGATCATGCGTAGCCGACTACGCACTCCCGGCAGTCTGTGGCCGTCTCGACACTGTTCTTCGTGGCATCGCCGAAACCTCGAATGGACGCGAGATCCGTTCGGCGGGTTCGCAGGAGCTCCCGCGATGAGAACAGGGATTGGCTGGTTGCTCAATTGGGTTCGGCGTCCCTACGCTGTGCGCCAGAACGTCGCAGTTGGGCGCGGTGTGCACATCGGCGCGGGGACAACGCTGTGGGCACCCCACTCTCTCGTCGTCGAAGACGATGTGTACATTGGCAAGCGGTGCACGATTGAGTGCGACGGCTCAATCGGCCGCGGCAGCCTCATCGCCAACAATGTGGGCTTAGTCGGCCGATATGATCACGACTACACTGCCGTAGGTGTTCCCATGCGCAGTGCTCCATGGATTGGCGACGAGAGCTATACGGGTCGGGGGGCGCGCCTGACCGTTGCTGTGCGGCCGGACGTGTGGATTGGCTACGGCGCAGTGGTCCTTACGGGAGTTGAGATAGGCAGGGGTGCCGTAGTGGCGGCGGGGTCGATTGTCACGAGGGACGTACCCGAATACGCTATTGTGGCTGGCAATCCCGCTCGCGTCATTGGTGCGCGGTTGCCTGACTCAGAAAGGCGCCGCCATGAGGATCAGCTTGGGCACCGATGGGGCGCCGATGAGTAGTAGCTTCGATCGCCTCCGGTGCGAGACCCTCGGCGTCCACGATCAGGCATGAGCGGAGACTCGATTCCGCTGCACGTGGCCGGGCTCCCAGTCGTGCGCGCAGACGTCACCGAAGCGCTTCGCCGCCTGTGGGACGGCGCGCGCTCGCGGCGCCAATGTCTACGTGCTCGTGAACGCCTACTCGGTCACGTTCCGGCGCCAGCCGGCCTATGCCGCCGTGCTCTGCAGAGCGGAGGCCATTCCCCTCGCCGATGGCGCACCGCTGGCTCTAGGCGCACGCCTCACGGGGCAGGGCGACATGGTTCGATGTCCGGACCGGACTTCATGGAGGCTTCGGCGGAACGCGCAGCAATGAACGGGTTGGCGTTCTTCCTTCTTGGCGGCGGACCGGGAGTCGCAGACGAACTCGCTCAAGCTCTGGCAGAACGCCCTCCAGGGCTGCGAATCGTCGGCGCAGCCAACTCCGCCGTTCGGACTCCGTCTTGCCCTTGAGTGGGTACCGTGTCGCCACAGAGCCACACCGCCTGTGGAAGCGGCACACGGTCGGGAATGCCGTGTTCTTTGCTGACCTTGTTCGATATGCACAACGATCGGTGTGAGTGGACGAGCGCAAGCGGAGAGAGCATACACAGGCGTGACCGCACCGACGGTGTCGCTGGAGGCGATGCTGGCTCACGGCGTTGACGGGTTCGTGCTCTCGTCCATCGCCGCTGTCTGCGGGCAGCCGACGGCGGTCTCGAATACGGAGGATGCGGTGACTGCGCCCATCAACGCCTACCGCGCCAGCGCGCACGGTCCTGTCTACAAGCATGGACGATCTGTGCGAGTCCCCGGCGATCAAGATAGGCCGGCTCATCGGCGAGAAGGTCGGCGAGATAGTCTACGGCGGCTCCGGGTTGCCGGAGTTCGTCGTTGCCGGGAAGACCGTGCCGCAGATCGAGCTCGCCGAGGAGGCCCGTCGACTTCTACACGGTCGTGTGCGACACACGCTCATCCTCGACACCCGCAACGCCCTCGAGGCCTTCGATGGTGGCACGGTCGTGCGACTCTAGCGTGCATCGGATAGTCTACTGAACAACGTTACTGACGAGAGGGGGGTCGGGAGTGACATTCTGGGACGACAAACGTGTGTGTGTGACCGGCGGCGCCGGCTTCCTCGGCGGCTACCTGCTGAAGGAACTCGCCCTCCGAGGCGCCACCGACGTCTTCGTGCCGCAGGCCGCCGACTACGACCTGCGCACCCTCGACGGCATCACCCGGATGCTCGCGGACGCCAAGCCCGACCTCATCATCCACCTCGCGGCGGTCGTGGGTGGCATCGGCGCGAACCGCGCCAACCCGGGCAGGTTCTTCTACGACAACGCGATCATGGGCGTGCAGCTCATCGAGGAGGCGCGTAGGGCCGGCGTGGCGAAGTTCGTGGCTCTCGGGACGATTTGCGCATATCCCAAGTTCACCCCGGTTCCCTTCCGCGAGGAGGACCTCTGGAACGGCTACCCGGAGGAGACGAACGCCCCCTACGGGCTCGCCAAGAAGATGATGCTCGTGCAGCTGCAGGGCTACCGGAAGCAGTACGGGTTCAACGGCGTGTTCCTGTTGCCGGTGAACCTCTACGGGCCTCGCGACAACTTCGATCTCGAGACCAGCCACGTGATCCCCGCGATGATCCGCAAGATGGTCGCCGGTCGCGATCAGGGCGCAACGGTGCTCCTGTGGGGTGACGGTACGCCGACGCGCGAGTTCCTCTATGTCGAGGACTGCGCGCGCGGCATCGCCGATGCAGCCGAGCGCTACGACGACTCCGAGCCGGTCAACCTCGGCTCAGGCATGGAGATCTCGATCCGTGACCTTGCCGAGCTCATCGCAAAGCACGTCGGCTACGAGGGCCCGATCCAGTGGGACGCGAGCCAGCCCAACGGGCAGCCCCGCCGCATGCTCGACGTCACCCGCGCGAAGCAGCGCTTCGGCTGGGAGGCGCGGGTGGACTTCGACGAGGGCATCCGGCGGACCGTTGAGTGGTGGGAAGCGGTCGGCGTCAACGAGCAGGCATGAGCGGGCAACTGCAGCGGCTCTCGGTTGCTGGTCTGCCCGTGATTCGCGCGGATGTGGGGTCAGCGCTCAACCTTCTGTGGAGCGACGTGGCCGGGCGCTGTCCGCGCGTCTACGTGCTGGTGAACGGCCATTCCGCTACGCTGCGTCGGCAGCCCACCTACGCCGCCGTACTCCGCAGCGAGGCGGCGGTCCCTCTGCCCGACGGTGTGCCGATGACCCTTGGCGCCTGGTTGACTGGCCAAGGTCGCATCGGCCGTTGCCCCGGGCCTGACTTCTTCGAAGCGTCGGCAGAGCGCGCAGCGGGAGATGGAACGAGCTTCTTTCTTCTGGGAGGCGGACCGGGCGTTGCCGACGAGCTTGCGCGCGCACTGAGTGGACGCCACCCCGGCTTGTCCATTGCTGGCACAGCTGCGCCTCCATTCGGCGAGTGGGCAGACGCTCAGAGCCGCGATCTCGTTCTGGCTGCGCGCTCGTCGGGGGCCGACATCGTGTGGCTCGGCGTTTCGGCGCCCAAGCAGGAGGTCTGGGCCCTGCGGTGGCGTAAGGAACTGGGCCGACCTGTCGTGTGTGTCGGCGCCGCCTTCGACTCTCTTTCGGGGCGCAAGCCCAGGGCTCCGGCCTGGATGCGCCGAGCAGGACTGGAGTGGTTGTTCCGTTTGGCATCCGAACCGGGCCGGCTCTGGAAGCGGTACTTGGTGGGCAATGCCGTATTCTTGGCTGACCTAGTGCACTACGGTCGGAGGCTGGCGTGAGCGCGGACGCACGGACGGCGAGAGTCATCTTGGAGACCTATGGGGGGCGCGTGCACGCCGTCGTGCTCGCCGGCGGTTCGGGGCAGCGGTTCTGGCCCATCTCGCGCGAGCTGAGCCCGAAGCAGCTGCTGGGGCTGTTCGGCACGGAGTCGCTGATCGCCCAGGCGATCCACCGGGTACTGCCGATGCTCGACGGCGGGGCGGCGGACGCGACGGTGGTCACCAACGAGCGTCTCTTCGACGAGATCCGCAACCATCTCACCGCTCAAGAAGACGTCCGCCTGCACGAGGTGGCGTACCTGGTCGAGCCGATGGGACGCAACACGGCGCCCGCCATCGCGCTCGCATGCGCGCGGATCGTGTCGAGCGACCCTCTCGGGATCGCGGTCGTCCTGCCGTCGGACCACGTGCTCGACGACGGCGAGGTCTGGCACGACACGCTCTTGTGCGCGGTCGGACTCGCCCGCGCCGGCTATCTGACCACCATCGGCGTCACGCCCGCGCGTCCGGAGACCGGCTACGGCTACATG